>Ga0222419_100668_pt1 | contig 22483 bp, 24 predicted proteins | sample 1B20Ametagenome_FD_182474 | JGI IMG/M metagenome (GOLD analysis project Ga0222419, IMG submission 182474) | Enriched microbial communities from leaf-cutter ant dump, University of Wisconsin, Madison, United States - 1B20A (version 2) | ecosystem: Environmental > Terrestrial > Nest > Insects nest... | reverse complement strand
CGAGAATGCCCCCCGTCCAAATGCCCTTGCCGGCCAGACTGATACTCAGCCCGGCAACTTGAAATGCGCCACCGACCGCCGCAGGTCGCTCGCCAGCTGCGCCAGCGTACCGATCGAGTCGGCGGTCTGGCTCGCGCCCTGCGAGGTCTGTGAGGTGATCTCCTGAATGGCGTTCATCGAGTGCGAAATATCGGTAGCCGCCGCGGACTGCTGACGCGCTGCCGTCGAAATGTTCTGAATCAGCGAGGAAAGATCGTGCGAGACGCGCTCGATGTCGCCCAGCGCGCTGCCGGCATCCTCCGCCTTGCGTGCACCGGCGACCACCTCGGCGGTGGTCTGTTCCATCGAGTTGACCGCTTCGTTGGTATCGGACTGAATCGTCTGCACCAGGGTCTCGATTCGTTTGGTTGCGCTGGTGGAGCGTTCCGCCAGTCGCTGCACTTCGTCCGCAACGACCGCGAAGCCGCGGCCCGCCTCACCGGCCGAAGCTGCCTGAATCGCGGCGTTCAACGCGAGGATGTTGGTCTGCTCGGCAATGTCGTTGATCAGTTCCACGATCGAGCCGATCTCCTGCGAGGATTCACCCAGCCGCTTGATTCGCTTGGAGGTTTCCTGAATCTGGTCGCGGATCGAGTCCATCCCGGAAATCGTCTCGCGCACCACCTCGGCACCGTGCGAGGCGATCTGCACCGAGCGTTCCGCCACGTCGGCGGATTCGGCGGAGTTCTTCGACACGTCATCCATCGAGCTGGCGATCTGGTTGATCGCCGAGGTCGCGGTGCTGATCTGCTGTGCCTGCTGCTCGGCCGCGTCGGCCAGGTGGCGGGCGGTGGTCTGGGTCTCCTGCGCCGAGGAGGAGACCTGCTCGGAGGTTTCGTTGATGGTGGTCACCAGTGAGCGCAGCTCGTCGATGGCGTAGTTCACCGAGTCGGCGATGGCGCCGGTGATGTCCTCCGACACCGTGGTCTTGACGGTAAGGTCGCCTTCCGCCAGCGAGCCCATCTCGTCCAGCAGGCGCATGATCGCCTCCTGGTTGCGCTGGTTCAGCTCGGTACTCTGGGCGAACCGGCGGCGCTGGTCGCGCACCAGCGTAATGACCAGCAGCAGCGCGAAGGACACGGCGGCGATCGCGCACAGCAGGCCCCACCACACGTTCGGGAACAGCCGGCGCAGCGGCAACCTGCCGATCTGTTCCGACAGGTCGTTTGCGCGCAGCAACACGGTCTGCGAATCCAGCGAGGCCTGGTTGCCGGCCTGTTTCACGTCGGCAATGTTGCCGGCGGCAGCCACCAGCTGGGCCACCGGATCGGCCAGTTCAGCCCAGCTGGCATCCATCTCGGTGAGAATCTTGCGTGCATTGGCGTCGTTGATCGGCCGCACGCCACTCTCGGCGCTGCCGTCGATCAGGCCCTTCAGCACGTTGCCGTACAACTGTGCGTCGCGGGACAGGCCATCGGCTGCCGACTGGACGGCATCGCCACCCTGCAGGATTTCCTGCACGCGACGGATGATGCGGTCAGCCGAAAGCATCTGGCGCGAAGTGCCCAGCATCTGCTCGGCACTGCCGTTGCGCTCCTGCAGGATGTTGACGACCTGCTCCATGCTCGAGTTGAGCAGCGGCATCTGCTGCGCCAGCTGATCGGCTCGCTTGCCGGAATCCAGCACCACCGCCCGGTTCGACAGGATCTTGCCGATGTCGGCATCCAGTTGCTTCCAGGACGCGTCGAGGGCGCTCACGGCACGCCCGGCAGGTGTGGCGTTGTCGTCCGCATAGCCCTGCATGCCGCTCTGGCTGTCGCCCTTGTTCAGGCGCTGCACCGCCGAATCAATGGCGTTGCGGGTGCTCTCCAGTTCCTGAAAGGAGTTGACGTTGCCATCTGCCGACTCCAGCGCGAACTTGGCGGTCTGCTGCGACAACACCTGGATCTGCGTGGTCAGTGCGATCGCCTGCCGGTCCTCACCGTTCTTCTGGTTGAGCATGAAGAAGTCCAGCGCCGCGAAAGCGATCGCCAGCAGCAGCAGGACAATGAGTGCGGTATACCCGCGTTCCCGGCCGACGCCCCCTGTAGTACTCATGTTCACCTCATCACGTCTAACTAATACGTTGCCGGTTCCGCATCATCGAAAGCGGGTACTGGCCAGAGCCATGATCGGCCCGGGTTTTCCGGCCATCAGCAAGGCCGGTCCATTCATGCCACTGCGCAGGAAGCGTTCAAGCCGCCGCCTGCCGGAAATCAGGTGCACGCACCAGCCGGTGCATGCTGAATACCGCCAGGCGCTGCTCGCCGACCCGGTTGTCCACGAAACGGGTCAGCCGCGGATCATCCTCGCGCTCGGCCCCGCGCCGTTGTTCCTCGTCCACGGTGCGCTGGCCGAACACCTCGTCGACCAGCAGCGCCACACTGCCGCCACCCTGGCGCACCACCAGCAGGCGGCTGCGCTCCGAATGCTGGCTCCGCTCACCGAACAGGAAGCGGCCGAAATCGACCACCGGCACCAGGTTGCCACGCACGTTGGCCACGCCGAGCAGCCAAGGCTGGGTGCCTGGTACCGGCGTGAGCGCGGGCACCGCCAGCAACTCGTTGATCTCGTCGATGCCGCTGACCAGCAGGCGCGAACCGACCCGGTAGCCGATGCCGCGCCACAGTCCGGGAGCCTCGACCTTGTCCTGCGCGGCCGATGCATGCGCCAGCGACAGCCGCTCGTAACGGGCGAGGATTTCGAATGGAGTGCGGTTGACGGATGAATTCATGTCTTGCTCGGCAACAATTCGTTGATGCAGGCCAGCAGTTCCTTCTCGTTCACCGGCTTGGTGATGAACGCACGGGCACCCTGGCGCAGCCCCCAGACCCGGTCGGTTTCCATCGACTTGGTGGTGATCATCACCACCGGCACCGCCGACGTGACCGGGTCACGGGTCAGCGTGCGGGTCGCCTGGAAGCCGTTCATGCCGGGCATGATCACGTCCATGATGATCAGGTCGGGCACATCGGCGCGCGCGCGCTCAATGCCCTCCTCGGCGGCGCCGACGGCAACGGTCTGATGCCCGGCCCGCTCGAGCAGCGTGGTGAACACGCGCACATCGGTCGGCGAATCGTCGATGATCAGGATGTTGGCCACAGTTCCCCCTCAGAACCTGCAGTCAGCGGCTGGGCACCATGCTGACATGGCGATGGATGGCACCAAGCAGTTCGTCCCGCGTGAACGGCTTGGTCAGATACTGTTCGGCCCCCACGATGCGGCCACGCGCCTTGTCGAACAGGCCGTCCTTGGAAGACAGCATGATCACCGGGGTGGCACGGAACTGCGGGTTGTTCTTGATCAGCGCGCAGGTCTGATAGCCATCCAGCCTCGGCATCATGATGTCGACGAAGATGATCGAGGGCTTCTGGTCGGAAATCTTGGCCAGTGCCTCGAAACCGTCGACCGCAGTCAACACCTCGCAACCCTCTTTCTTGAGCAGGGTCTCCGCCGTACGCCGGATGGTCCTGGAGTCATCAATCACCATGACCTTGAGACCATCCAGGTCATTAGCACTCACATTCAAATTCACTTACTCCCCCTGCCGCCTGCCCGAGCTCAGGATGGGCACCGAAGACATGCAACAGCCATGCCGCATGGTGCGCATGTGGAAAATATCGAAAACAGTCACCCGTAACACCGATCAAATCGCCGTTCAAACCGCGATGCACCCGAAAACCCCGTTGTTTACTGCCAGCCCGTCGGGACTGTCAAGAATGCTCCCGCGCCGACCGCCGGCCACACAAGGTGACGCATATTGGCATCATCCGGCCGCCAGTAACAGCAAAAAACATCGCCGGCGGAGCTCCCCCAGAAGCGTCGCCCACGCCCATACACATTACTATGGAGTCCCGTTTCCCCGCATCTTCCCACATCACATTTGCAATGGAGAGTCACGATGGCCCTTTCGGTCGGCGTGCTGATGGACCCCATCGGTGCAATCAAGGTGGCAAAGGACACCAGCTTCGCGATGCTGCTGGAAGCGCAGCGCCGCGGCCACGTCCTGTACTACTTCGAACAGGGTGACCTGGCCCTGCGCGACGGCACACCATGGGCACGGATCGCCCGGCTCACCGTGCGCGACGACCCGCATGACTGGTTCACGCTGGAACCCGCGCAATGGCGGGACATGCGCGAGCTCGACGTGGTGCTGATGCGCAAGGATCCCCCTGTCGACGCCCAGTTCATCTACGACACCATGGTGCTGGAAGCCGCCCAGCGTAGTGGAGTGGCAGTGATCAACGATCCGCGCTCGCTGCGCGACTGCAACGAAAAACTGTTCGCCCTGTCCTTCCCGCAATGCATCACCCCCACCCTGGTTTCACGCGACGCGGGCGAATTGCGCCGTTTCGCCGCCGAACAGGGAGAAGTGGTACTCAAGCCCCTGGACGGCATGGGCGGGCGCGGCATCTTCCGGGTCAAGGCCGGCGACAGCAATCTCAACTCGATGCTGGAAACCCTGCTTGCCGGCGACGCCCACGGCGAGGGCCGGCAGTTCGCGATCGCGCAGAAATACATTCCGGAAATCAGTGCCGGCGACAAACGCATCCTGGTCATCGACGGCAAACCGGTGCCCTACGCTCTGGCACGCATTCCCCAGGGTGACGAGTTCCGTGGCAATCTCGCCGCAGGCGGCCGCGGCGAAGGCGTGCCGTTGTCCGACCGTGATCGCTGGATCGTGTCGCAGGTGGCGCCCGAACTGCGTCGGCGCGGCCAGTTGTTCGTGGGGCTGGACGTGATCGGCGACTACCTGACCGAGATCAACGTCACATCCCCGACCTGCGTGCGTGAACTGGATGCCCAGTTCGGGCTTAACATTGCCGGCCAGTTGTTCGACGTCATCGAACGACACGCCACTGGAAACCGTACTGCGTGAGTACCGCTGCACCTGCCTCTCCGCCGAATCCGATCGGCGCCACCATGCTGTTTTCGCTGCTGCTGCACGGCGTGCTGTTGCTCGGCGTCACCTTCCACTTCGTGAAGCCCGGCCCCAGCCTGCCCACGCTGGACGTGACACTGGTCAACGTGGCCAACCAGCAGGCACCCGACAAGGCCGACTTCCTGGCCCAGGCCAACAACACCGGCGGAGGCCTGGGCGACCGGGCCGCCCGGCCGTCGAACATGTTCTCCGGCGCGCTGCCCAAACCCGACCCGGGCACCGCCGAGCAGCCGGTCAGCGCCACCACGCCGCCGCCACGCGAGGCCACGCCCACGCGCATGCTCACCACCAGCGCGCCCAGTGACTTCAGCGTCACCAGCGACACCGCGCAGACTGCGACGGACGCTCCCGATCCCACTCCGACCGAAGCCGAACTGCGACGCCAGCAGGAGATGGCCCAGCTGGCTGCCGAGCTGAACCGGAAAAAAGTGGATTACGCCAAGCGCCCGAAGGTCAAGTACCTCACCGCCAGCACCCGCGAATACGCTTTTGCCGCCTACATGCGCCACTGGGCTGACCGGGTCGAGCGGATCGGCAACCTGAACTATCCCGAGGAAGCACGCCGGCGCGGCCTGCATGGCAACGTGCTGCTCACCGTCGTGCTCAACCTCGATGGCAGCATCAAGAGCATCGAGGTGATCCAGAGCTCCGGCGAGAGGGTTCTCGACTCCGCCGCCGAACGCATCGTGCGGCTGTCCGCGCCGTTTCCACCGGCGCCGCAGGAAGGCGAACACGTGGATGAGCTCAACATCACCCGCAGCTGGCAATTCCAGCCCGACAACGTACTGCAAACGCGCTGACCGCGGCGCGTGCCGGGGATGCTGCGCGGCGCGGCGCATCCCCTACAATGCGCACATGAGTGCCGTACAGCCATCCACCCTCACCGGGCATTTCCTGATCGCCATGCCGAACTTGGCCGACCCGCCGTTCTCGCGCGGAGTGGCCCTGCTGTGCCAGCACGACGAGGCCGGCGCCGTGGGCCTGTTGGTGAACCAGTTGTCCGAGTACCGCTTCGGCGACGTGCTGGCGCAGATGAAACTCTCATGCACCGATGCCGAACTGGCCGACGCGCCGGTACTGATCGGCGGCCCGGTGCAGCAGGAGCGCGGCTTCGTGCTGCACCGCGAACCGGGTGACTGGGATTCCAGCTACCGCATCAATGCCGACTGGTCGGTGACCACCTCACGCGACATCCTGGTGGCGATGGCCGCCGGAGAAGGCCCGCGGCAGGCCATCATGGCGCTCGGCTATGCCGGCTGGGACGCCGGCCAGCTGGAACAGGAACTGATGGCCAACGCCTGGCTCACCGCCGAGGCCAGCGGCCGGGTGGTGTTCGATACGCCACTGGAGGAGCGCTGGAGCGCTGCCGCCGGCCTGGTCGGCATCGACCCGCGCCAGTTGTCCGGCTACGCGGGCCACGCATGAGCTGCGTGTTCGGCTTCGACGTGGGCAGCCGGCTGACCGGCGTGGCGATCGGCAATACCTTCACCGCCAGCGCGCGGGCACTGGCCACCGTCGCCGTCCACGCCGACGGGCCCGACTGGAACCGGCTCGACTCGCTGCAGCGCGAATGGCAACCCGACACCCTGGTGGTCGGCCTGCCGCTGACCCTGGACGGCGCCGAGCAGGCCGCCAGCCGGCGCGCCCGCGCTTTCGCCGGCCAGCTGCAGCAGCGCTACGGCCTGCCGGTCGTGCTGGTCGACGAACGGCACAGCTCGCAGGAAGCCGCTCGACGCTTCGCCCATGCCCGCGCCGCCGGCCTCAAGCGCCGGCGCAATGCCGCCGACATCGACGCCGAAGCCGCCGCCGTGATCCTCGAGCGCTGGTTGAACACCACCTCCGCCAACGACTGAACCCGACCCACCCACTTCCGGACCTGCCGCCATGAGTCCTCGCCTGCGCCACCTGACCACCCTGGAAAACCTGCCGCGCGAGACGATCATGCGTCTGCTCGACCGTGCCGAATCCCTGCGCGACGCCTGCGCGCACGGCACCCGCAAGCTCGACGTGCTGGCCGGACGCACCGTGCTGAACCTGTTCTTCGAGCCATCCACGCGCACCCGAACCTCGTTCGAGCTGGCCGCCCGCCGGCTCGGTGCCGACGTGGTCAACTTCGACATCGGGCTGTCCTCCACCAGCAAGGGCGAAGAACTGTTCGACACCTTGCACACGCTGGAAGCAATGCACCTGGACGCCATCATCGTGCGCCACAAGCTTTCCGGCACGCCCGACGAACTGGTACGCCACGCCATGAGCGGGGTATCGGTGATCAATGCCGGTGACGGAAACCACGCCCACCCCACCCAGGGCCTGCTCGACGTGCTGACGATCCGCCAGCACCGCCCGGATTTCGAGAACCTGCGCGTGGTGATCTGCGGCGACATCAAGCATTCGCGGGTGGCGCGGTCGGACATCCACGCCCTCGCCACGCTGGGAGTGAAGGAAATCCGCCTGTGCGGCCCTGACGAGCTGATGCCTTCGACGCAGGAAGTGCCGCAGGGGCAGCGTTACAGCGATTTCGATCAGGCCATCGACGGTGCCGATGCCGTGATCATGCTGCGCCTGCAGAAAGAGCGCATGGCCAGCATCGAATTGCCTGACGAGGCGGCCTACTTCACCCATTACGGACTCGACCGGCAGCGGCTGACCCGCGCCGCCAGGGGCTGCCTGGTGATGCACCCCGGCCCGATCAACCGGGGCATCGAAATCTCCCCGGAAGTGGCTGACGGCGCGCAGTCGCACATCCTGGAGCAGGTCGGCAACGGCGTCTTCGTGCGCATGGCCGTGCTCAGCGAAGTACTGGCCCGCTGACGACGCTTTCCGCCCCGTGCCGGGCCGCCGACCGGCACGACGGCGTCACGCCCGGACGGGCATAATGGCCGGCAGCCATCCAAGGGGACAAACATGCGAACGACGACGCGATATGCCGCACTGGGCCTCGCCGGCATCCTGCTGGCCGCCTGCGGACACAAGGACAAAAACGCACCACTGGCGTTCGTGCCGGCCGACACTCCCTACGTGGTGGCGTCGCTGGAAAGCATGAGCGGCGATGCACAAAAGGCGCTGTTCGCCCAGACCAACGAGCAGCTGCCGGCGCAACTGGCCCAGCTCGAATCGACCGCTGCCCGTCTGGAGGACACCGACCCCGACAGCGCCCGCCTGCTGCGCGCCCTGCACTCCGAGCTTGACGGCAAGACCGTCGAAACCTTCGCACAATCCGCCGGCATCGACATCTCCGGCCGCACCGCGATCTACGGGCTGGGTCTGGCTCCCGTCATGCGTCTCGAACTCAGCGACCCGAAGGCGTTCGAGGCGTTCATCGGCCGTCTCGAGAGGGCCTACGGCAAACCACTCGACTCCGCCAGCGAGGGTGAGCAGAACTACCGCCGCCTCGGCTTCCCCGCCTCAGGCACAGAAATGATCCTCGCCACGGTCGACAAGCAGGCGGTCGCCGCCCTGCTCCCCGCCAACGCGCCCACGCCCATGCTGCGCGAGGCACTGGGGCTGGAGCGTCCGCAGAAAAGCCTGCAGGACGATGGCCGCCTGGCTGACCTGGCCAAGGCCAAGGGCTATCGCCAGTGGGTCGTCGGCCAGCTGGACCTGGCCCGCGCCCTGCCGCTGGTGTTCGGTGACAAGGACCCGTTGCTGGCCGCGGCCATGAAGGCACGTGCCGAGACCGAATTCGCCAAGACCGGCGAACCGGTCGCCAACCAGTTGAAGATCTCGCCCAGTTGCGCCACGGACGCCGCACGCATCGCCGCACGCGTTCCCGGCGTGAGCTTCGGCTACACCAGGCTTGATGCCACCCATCAGGACCTGCGCATGGACATCGCGCTGGCCGACGACATCAGCAAGGCCTTCACCAACCTGCAGGTCATGGTGCCCGGGCTGGGCACTCCCGGCAGCGCACCGCTCGACATGAGCCTGGCGATGCCGGTGACCGAACTGCGCACATTCTGGATGACCCAGGCCGAAGCGGTGGCCAACAAGCCTTTCAGCTGCGACGCACTGGTCGACATCAACGACGGTTTCGCCAAGCTCGAACCGCTCCTGCAGAAAGCGGTGATCCCGCCGTTCGGCGACATGTGGGGCGTGCGCATCGCGTTGGACTCCATCACACCCGACCAGAAATCCAGCCTGCCCACGTTCAGCGGCCGCCTGGTGCTGGGCACCAAGAACCCCATCGGCCTGCTGGCCATGAGCCAGATGATGGTGCCCACGCTGGCCAAGTTGAAGCCCGCCACCGACGGCACACCGCTGCCGTTGCCGGACGACATGGCCGACATGCTGGAACAGCCGGCATGGATCGCCATGAGCGACAACGCCATCGCCCTCGGCGTGGGTGATGGCGAGGACGCCAGGCTTGCCGCCGACCTCAAGGCCGCGACAGGCAACCCCGGGCAGATGAGCCGCATGCACGTGAGCGGGGCGATGTACCTGGAGTGGTTGCAACTGATGGAACAGAAGATGAGCAGCCTCGGCTCACCGGCGAACGGCGATACCGACAGCCCCGCCGCCCAGCTCACTGCACTGAAGGCCCAGATGGCGCGCCTGGACAGCATCGACGTCGAAATGCATGTCGAGAACGACGGCATGGTGATCACCAGCCAGACCCGGCTGAAGCCGACCGGGAAGTAACAACAATCCATGCGGGCCGGGGCGCTGCGGCGCCCCGGCTTTTTCACGCCCCGAACATGGCCACGCAACGCCAGGCAAACATGCCCGTGACCTGGCCTTCGCATCCGTAATCACCCGCTGAATCGCGACGGGAAATGCCACGCCGCATTCACGATGCCGGTGCTGCCATGGAGTCGCCGAAGCCGGACAACCGGCATGCGGCCAGCCCATTCCCAGGAGACTCCCATGCGCACCAACATGATGATCTGCAGCAGCATGCTCGCCACCGGCCTCATGCTCGCCCTCGCCGCCGCGCCGTCCAGCCAGGCCATGGCCACGGCATCCGGCTCCGCCATGCAATCCGACAACCAGACCGTGCCCGACAAGGCCGCGGATGCCTGGATCACCACCAAGGTGAAATCCGAATTCGGCACCACCAGCAACGTCTCGGCGATGGATATTTCGGTCACGACCACCGACGGCGTGGTCACACTGAGCGGCACAGTCGCCAGCCAGGCCGAGAAGGCCCGTGCCGAACAAGTGGCCAAAGGCGTCAAGGGCGTGAAAAGCGTCGATGCCGACAACCTGATGGTGGCCGGCGGCACCAGCATGCCGACTGACGAGAACTAGCACGCAGCAACATGTCCGGCTCATGCCGGCCCTGACAAAAGAAGGCGCCCGAGGGCGCCTTCTTTTCGTTGCCGCGTGACCGCTGCCGCCTCAGCGGTTCAGCAGGTTGCCACCGCCGAAGTTCTGCGAGTCACGGGTATCCTCCAGCTCCACGCCGTCCAGTCCCTGGGACAACGTGTGCGCGTCGCCGCCCTGGGCCAGCTTGATGCGCAGGCGCACCTCGTTGGAGCTGTCGGCATGGCGCAGCGCGTCCTCGTAGCTGATCTCGCCGGCCTGATACAGCTCGATCAGGCTCTGGTCGAAGGTCTTCATGCCGAGCAGGGTGGATTCCTTCATCACTTCCTTGAGCTTGTGGATCTCGCCCTGGCGGATGTAGTCCTGCACCAGCGGCGTGCCCAGCAGGACCTCCACCGCCACCCGGCGCGCCTTGCCGTCGGGGGTGGGGATCAGCATCTGCGCCACGATGCCCTTGAGGTTCAACGACAGATCCATCAGCAACTGTTCGCGGCGATCCTCAGGGAAGAAGTGCAGGATGCGGTCCATCGCCTGGTTGGCGTTGTTCGCATGCAGGGTGCACAGCACCAGATGGCCGGTCTCGGCGAAGGCGATCGCGTGATCCATGCCTTCGCGGGTACGGATTTCGCCGATCATGATCACGTCCGGCGCCTGACGCAGCGTGTTCTTCAGTGCCGCTTCCCAGCTGTCGGTATCGATGCCGACCTCGCGCTGGGTGATGATGCAGCCCTCGTGCTTGTGCACGTATTCGATCGGGTCCTCGATGGTGATGATGTGGCCGGTCGAATTGAGATTGCGGTAGCCGACCATCGCCGCCAGCGAGGTCGATTTGCCCGAGCCGGTGGCGCCGACGAAAACGATGATGCCGCGCTTGGTCATCGCCAGCTGCTTGATCACCGGCGGCAGGTTCAGCTCCTCGGTGGTCGGAATCTTCGAATCGATCCGGCGCAGCACCATGCCGACGCAGTTGCGCTGGTAGAAGCACGACACGCGGAAACGGCCCACGCCCTGCGCGGTGATCGCGAACTGGCACTCGTGGGTTTTCTCGAACTCCTCACGCTGGCCCGGCGTCATGATGTTGAGCACCATGTCGCGCGACTGCTGCACGCTGAGCGGACTCTGCGTGATCGGCACGATCCGGCCCTGCACCTTCATCGACGGTGCCACGCCAGCCGTGATGAAAAGGTCCGATGCCTTCTTGTGCACCATCAGTTTCAGGAACGAGGTGAAATCGAATTCGCTCATGGCTTGGGTCCAGGGAATAGGGAATGGAGAATCGGGAATAGGTGCAAGGCGTGCCGCGGATCGGCGAGAGAAGCAGGAGGGTTGTCCCTATTCTCTATTCCCTGCTCCCCATTCCCTGCCTCACTTGAAAGCATCCTTGTTCTTGGCGTAGCCCTGCGCTTCCTGGCGGGTCACCAGGCCGCGCTTGACCAGATCCTGCAGGCACTGGTCGAGGGTCTGCATGCCGAACTGCTGGCCGGTCTGGATCGACGAATACATCTGCGCCACCTTGTCCTCGCGGATCAGGTTTCGGATCGCCGGGATCGCCACCATGATCTCGTGCGCGGCAACGCGGCCACCGCCGACTTTCTTCAGCAGCGACTGCGAGATCACCGCGCGCAGCGATTCGGACAGCATCGAGCGCACCATCGGCTTCTCGCCGGCGGGGAACACGTCGATGATGCGGTCGATGGTCTTGGCCGCCGAACTGGTATGCACGGTGGCGAACACCAAGTGGCCGGTTTCCGCCGCGGTCAGCGCCAGCCGGATGGTTTCCAGATCGCGCAACTCGCCGACCAGAATGTAGTCGGGATCCTCGCGCAGCGCCGAGCGCAGTGCCTCGTTGAAGCCGTGGGTGTCGCGGTGCACCTCGCGCTGGTTGACCAGGCACTTCTGCGAGGTGTGCACGAACTCGATCGGATCCTCGACCGTGAGCATGTGCCCGTATTCGTTCTTGTTGATGTGGTCGACCATCGCCGCCAGCGTGGTCGACTTGCCCGAACCGGTCGGGCCGGTGACCAGGATCAGGCCCTGCGGCTGCTCGATCAGCTCCTTGAACACGCGCGGCGCGGCGAGATCCTCCAGGGTCAGCACCTCGGAGGGAATGGTGCGGAACACCGCGCCGGCGCCACGGTTCTGGGTGAACGCGTTGACGCGGAAACGGGCCAGGCCGGGGATCTCGAACGAGAAGTCGGTCTCGAGGAATTCCTCGTAGTCGCGGCGCTGCTTGTCCGACATGATGTCGTACACCAGCGAATGCACCTGCTTGTGATCCAGTGCCGGGATGTTGATGCGGCGGACGTCGCCGTCGACGCGGATCATCGGCGGCAAGCCTGCCGACAGGTGCAAGTCCGATGCCTTGTTCTTCACCGAGAAGGCAAGCAGTTCGGCAATGTCCATGAAGTCGTTCCCCTCAACCGGTTGTCCGGATGGCATGAATTCGGATGCCGCATCCTCGGGGGCCGGACAGGATTCACGAACGAGGCGCGACGCAGCGCAAGGCGCTCGCGACGCAGACCTATGGACGAGCCACCCGAATCCCCCATGCAGCCCCATCGATACTACTCGCGCAGCCGGTCATGCGACCAGTCTTTCCGTCCGCGGACCGGCAAACCGTCGGCCGGTTTGCGCACTGCGTCCGAAATCCGTGAACCGGTGGAGCCGCGATGCGGCTGCGGCATCGCTCCGGTAAGGTACGCGGTCTGAATCATGCCATCGAGGAGCACTGCATGACCCGAATTGCCTTCATCGGCGGCGGCAACATGGCGCGCAGCCTGATCGGCGGCCTGCTGAAAACCGGCATGGCCGCATCCACCATCAGCGTGGCCGAACCGCAGGCGGCGGCGCGCGAGGCACTGGGCCGCGATTTCGGCGTGGCCTGCTTCGCCGAGAACCGGCAGGCGGTCACCGATGCCGAGGTGATCGTGCTGGCGGTCAAACCGCAGATCATGCCCGCCATCCACGCCGAGCTGGGCGACAGCCTGCAACGCCACCACCCCCTGCTGATCTCGATTGCCGCAGGCGTGCGCCTGGATCAGCTGGAGCGGTGGTTCGGCAGCCACCTGCCGATCGTGCGCTGCATGCCGAACACGCCAGCCCTGATCGGCGCCGGCGCCACCGGCCTGTACGCCAACAGCCGGGTCAGCCCTGCCCAGAAGGCACAGGCACAGCACATCCTGGATGCCGCCGGCATCACCCGCTGGATCGACGACGAAAGCCTGATGGACACGGTGACCGGGTTGTCCGGCTCCGGTCCGGCCTACTTCTTCGCCCTGGTCGAAGCGCTGGAAGCAGCCGCCGTGCAACAGGGCCTGCCGCGTGACACCGCCCGCGCACTGGCTGCCCAGACCTGCCTGGGCGCCGGTCGCATGCTGACCGAGAGCGGCGAGGATCCGGCCGTGCTGCGCCAGCGTGTCACCTCGCCCAACGGCACCACCCAGGCAGCGCTGGAAAGCTTTGCCGCCGACGGCCTGCCGGCCATGGCCGCCCGCGCCGTCGCCGCCGCCACCCGGCGTGGCGCCGAGTTGGCCGCCGAACTGGACCAATTGCCGTGAGCTACCTGCTGAACGCGCTGGCCATGCTGATCGGACTGGCCTTTGATGCGGTCGTCGTGCTGTTGCTGCTGCGCATCGCCGCCGAGGCCTGCCGCGCGGATTTTCACAATCCGCTGAGCCAGTTCATCTACCGCTACACCAACCCTGCGCTGGCGCCGATCCGGCGCGTCCTGCCGAACTGGCGCCGGCTCAACCTCGCCGCACTGCTGCTGGCCTGGCTGGCGATGCTGCTCAAGCGCATTCTGCTGTTCGCCCTGCTCGGCACCATGCCGAGCCTGGCTGGCCTGCTGGTCCTGTCGCTGGCCGAGCTGCTGGACTTCACCCTGCTGTGCTGCATCGTGCTGATTTTCGGCTGGTCACTGCTGAGCATGTTCAACGCCGACCAGCGCCACCCGATGTTGCGTCTGGCCAACGCCATCGTCACCCCGCTGCTGCGCCCGCTGCGCGGCAAGCTGGTCGCCGGCCAGATCGACTTCTCGCCGATGGTGGTAATGATCGTGCTGCTGCTCGCCCGCCTGCTGATCGCTGCCCCGCTGATCGATCTGGGCATGAAACTTTGAGCCGAAGAGCGTAGCGCGGGCACTGCCCGCGGTCTTTTACCCTCCCCGACTCCGCGACGCGGGCAGTGCCCGCCCTACGCCGTGTGGAAATCACCCTTGCTCGACCGTCAGCAAAGCGGTGTCTACGCAGAAGCCGCCGAGGTACGCGGCAATCGCGTCGTGATCGCCCCGACTCCGTAGGGCGGGCACCGCCCGCGCCGCGGAATGACGATTGGCGGAAGAGCCGCGGGCAGTGCCCGACCTACGCGGCCCAGCGGGCGATGATCCGGTGGATCTCGGTGAGGCCGTCGAACAGGGCCGCCGGACCGGGCTGCAGGATGATCGGCGATTTGATCTCGTGGAGCTGGCCGTCGCGGACTGCCGGGATCGCGTCCCAGCCAGGACGGGCAGCGACCTTCTCCGGGCGGAAGCGCTTGCCGCACCACGAGCCCAGAATGATGTCCGGCGCACGCCGCACCACCTCATCCCCATCCGCCAGAATGCGCTGTTTCGCCAACGACTCGCATGACAGCTCGGGGAAACAATCCTCGCCGCCGGCGATGCCGATGATCTCGGCGACCCAGCGGATGCCGGTGATGATCGGCTCGTCCCATTCCTCGAAATACACCTTGGGCCGGCGCGGCAGTTTCGCTGCGGCGGCGCGGATGTCGGCCAGCTGGCGTTCGGCGCGCTGCGCATAGGCCTCGGCCTTGTCATGCGCACCGACCATCGCGCCGAGCCGGCGGATATAGGCCAGGATGCCGTCGACGCTGCGGTGATTGCTGATCCACACCTCGACACCGGCCTTGACCAGATCCCGGGCGATATCGGCCTGCATGTCGGAAAACCCGATCGCCAGGTCAGGCTCGAGCTTCAGGATCTCGCCGATCTTGGCGCTGGTGAAAGCGGAGACCTTCGGCTTTTCCTTGCGTGCCCGCGGAGGCCGCACGGTGAAGCCGGAAATGCCGACGATGCGGTGCTCCTCGCCCAGCGCGTAGAGCACCTCGGTCGGCTCCTCGGTGAGACAGACGATGCGCTGCGGGAAGGCGTCGCCCGTCACGGGTACAGCAGCCGGTTGGTCCAGGTCTGGCCGTGCCGGCTCCAGCGCACCCGCTCATGCAGGCGGAATTCGGCGCCGTACCAGAACTCCACCATGTCCGGCTCCACCACGAATCCGCCCCAATGCGGCGGACGAGGCACGTCGCGCCCCTCGAACTCGCGCTCGTAATGCTGTACGCGCTGTTCGAAAGTGTCGCGGTCGGGCAAGGTCTGCGACTGCAGTGAAGCCCATGCGCCGATCTGGCTGCCCCGCGCGCGGCTGGCAAAATAGGCGTCCGATTCTTCCTGCTGCAACTTGCGGGCAATGCCTTCCACCCGCACCTGCACGCCACCGCGCAGTTGCTTCCAGTGGAAGCACAACGCCACCTGCGGGTGGGCTTCCAGCTGGCTGCCCTTGTCGCTCAGGTAGTTGGTGTGGAAGCGGAAGCCGCGCTCATCGGCTCCCTTGAGCAGAACGATGCGCGAGGCAACCCGGCCCGAACCGTCGACGGTGGACAGGTTCATCGCCGTCGGTTCGCGGTCGCCGCTGGCCCGGGCCTCCTCCAGCAATTGCAGAAAGGTGTCGAGAATGTCGATTTTGAGCATGATGTATCAAACTTTCCTTTTGCATCGTGGCCGACACACGCCATCATGGTGCGAACGAACCTTGCCGATGATAGTGCAATGCCCAGCCAGACCTGTATGAATCCGACCATCGCGACCACGCTCGCCCGCCTGAAAAGAAGGCAGGCCCGGAATACCAATCTTTGCGGCATGCCCGGCCTTCCCATGGCCAAGGTTCCCCCCGGAACGGCGGTGTGTCACGGATGACTGCCCAAGCCGACCTGCAGAACGAGGCCCTGGCCGGTCATCTGCTCGATCAGTACGCCGGGCGCATCGCCCGTTCGCGGCGCCCGTACATCATCGGGCTGTCCGGCCTCCAGGGCAGTGGCAAGAGCACGCTGGCCCGGGTGATGAAAGCCCAGGCCGAAGCCCGCGGCTGGCCGACCGAAGTCCTCTCGCTGGATGACTTCTACTACGCACGCAGCGAACGCGAGACGATGGCGCGCGAGATCCACCCGCTGCTGCGCACCCGCGGCGTGCCCGGCACGCACGAGATCGAGCTGTTGCTGTCGGTGCTGGCTGCGCTGCCAAACGCCTCGGACAAGCTGCCGGTGCCGCACCCGCGCTTCGACAAGGGCCGCGATACCCGCTTTCCCCCATCACGCTGGTCGCGCATCACCCGGCCGCCCCGGCTGGTGATCGTGGAAGGCTGGGCGCTGGGTATCCGTCCTCAGTTGCAGGCAGCGCTGGCCACGCCGGTCAACGAACTCGAGCGCCGGGAAGATCCCGACGGCGAGTGGCGCCACTGGGTCAACAAGCAACTGCGTGGCTACCAACCGTTGTGGCGGAAGTTCGATGCCCTGATCGTGCTGCAGGCCCCCAGCTGGGATATCGTCCGCCGCTGGCGCGGCGAGCAGGAGCAGGAACTGCTGGCACGGCGCGCGCCACTGGCGATGGACGCCGCGACCATGGAACGCTTCCTGATGCACTTCGAGCGGCTGAGCCGCCATGCGCTGGCCACCCTGCCGGCCCTGTCCGATACCTGCGTCGAGTATGACGACGACAGGCACATGACCGGACTCAGCCACGGCTGAACGGCGCGGGCCGGGAGATCCCGGCCCACGCCCCGGTCGTTCAGTCGACCACGAAATTGACCTTCATGTTGACGCGCCACTCGCTCACGGTGCCGTCGTCCTTCGTCACCACCTTGATCTCGTTGATCCAGGCGCCCTTGATGTTCTTCACCGATTCGGCGGCCTTGTGCAGGCCGTGTTGCACGGCATCTTCCACGCCGGTGGCGGACGAAGCATTGATTTCGATGACCTTGGCTACTGACATGGTGTCAATCTCCCGTTGGACCGTGCATGCGGCACGTGACGCTTCCCCCGGACCGAGTCTGTCCCTGCCCACCGGGCCGGACAAGCCGCACTGCAAAATCACGCCACCGGCAGCGGGCCGCAGCAATCCTCAGATATCGAGCAGGGCCGCATAGCCATCACGCGCATCCGCCCACTCCGGCGCCCAGCCGCTGGCGCGCAGCCGGGCATTGGCGAGCCGTTTGCTTCCAATGCCCACCGGCGGCGGCCCCTCTTCCGGCAGGGGTGCGTCGATCAGGTCGGCAAGGAAGTCGTAAAGCTCGTCGAGTGGCAGGGGCGTGTCGTCGACGCCGAGATACAGCGGCTGCGGCGATGCCAGTTGCAGCAGGTGCACGATCGCCGCCGCGGCATCATCGACATGGATGCGGTTGGCCCAGTGCGGCACCTCGCGTGGCGCCTTCACCAGGCCCGCACGCAGGCGCTCGATCAACTGCAGACGACCCGGGCCATAAAGACCGGCCAACCGCAGCACGGTTGATGGCAGCGACTGTTCCGCCAGCCACTGCTCGGCCTCCAGCAACACGGCACCGTTGAAGCCGCGCGGATCGGGGCGGGTGTCCTCATCGACCCAGTCATCATCGTGCTCGCCATAGACCGCACTGGAGGACACCAGCAACACCTGTTTCATGGCCCGGGTATCGAGTGCCTCCAGCATGTTCTGCAGGCCATCGACAAAGACCGCCCGGTAAGTCACCTTGTCGCGCGCCGAAGGTGCCGGCAGATAGACCATGCGCGTGATGCCCTTCGGCAAACGGCGCAGACTGTCCGGATCGGTCAGGTCGCCACGCAGCCAGTGGATGGTGTCATCACCATCCGTCGGCGGTTGGCGCCGCAGTGCCCATACCTCGTCACCGCGCTCGCGCAGACGCTGTGCGACACGCAGCCCCAGATCCCCGCAACCCGCCAGCAATATACGTTCTTTCACGACCACTACCTGCTGATCCGCCCTGTTAGCATCTGCCCCATGAACCCGTCACCCAACCTGTTCATCATTGGCCCGACCGGCGCCGGCAAGACCTCGATCGGGCGCCGGCTCGCCGCGCATTATGGACTGCCATTTGCCGATCTTGACCAGGAAATCGAACAGCACTGCGGTGTGGATGTGAGCACCGTGTTCGAGATCGAAGGCGAGACCGGTTTCCGGCAGCGCGAAAGTGCCTTGCTCGACGCCTGCAGTCAACGCCCCGGCGTGCTGCTGGCCACCGGCGCCGGCGCCGTGCTGGATCCGGACAACCGCCGCCACCTGCGCGAGCGCGGCTACGTGATCTGGCTGCAGGCCAGCATCGAGCAACAACTGCAACGCCTGGAGCGCGACCACCGCCGCCCGCTGTTGGCCGTGCCGGACCGGCAGCAACGGCTGCAGGCGATGGCACAGGTGCGCGAACCGATCTATCGCGAACTGGCCGACCTTGCCGTATCCGGCGGACACGACAGCATCGCCGCCGCCAGCGACCATTGCATCGCGCTGATCGACCATCACTGGCAGCGCTCCCCCGGCACATCTTCCAGACAGACCGCATGAATCCCACGCTCCAGACCATCGACATCGCCCTCGGCCAGCGCAGCTACCCGGTATGGGCCGGCTCCGGCCTGCTCGATGACCATGCCCGCTGGCGTGCCATGCTGCGCGGCCGTCATGCGCTGGTGGTCAGCAACACCACGGTGGCGCCGCTGTATCTGCCACAGGTCGAAGCGGGCCTGGCCGGCCTGCAATGGTCCAGCTTCCTGCTCGACGACGGCGAGGCACACAAGACCTTCGCCAATGTCGGCCGCGTACTGGATGCACTGGGCCAGCTCGGCGCCACCCGCGACGCCTGCGTGATCGCCCTCGGCGGCGGCGTGGTCGGCGACCTGGCCGGTTTCAGCGCGGCCTGCTGGATGCGCGGCATCGACTTCATCCAGATGCCCACGACCTTGCTGGCGATGGTCGACTCCTCGGTCGGCGGCAAGACCGGGGTCAACCTGCCGGTCGGCAAAAACCTCGCCGGTGCCTTCCACCAGCCACGCGCGGTGGTCGCCGACATCGACACCCTGGCCAGCTTGCCCGACCGCGAATACCGCGCCGGCCTGGCCGAAGTGGTCAAAGGCGCGGCGATCGGCGACGAACCGTTCTTCGCCTGGCTGGAACAGCACGCCGACGCACTGGCCGCCCGCGACCCCGCCGCCGTGCTGGAGGCGATCGCGCGCAAGGTCCGCTACAAGGCCGGCGTGGTCGCCCGCGACGAAACCGAACAAGGCGAACGCGCCCTGCTCAACCTCGGCCACACTTTCGGCCACGCGCTGGAAACCGCCGGCCGCTACACCACTCTGCTGCACGGCGAAGGCGTCGCCATCGGCATGCTGCTGGCCGCCCGCCTGTCCGAACGTCTCGGCATGAGCCAGGCCGCCGACACCGCCCGCCTGCAACGCCTGCTGGAAGCCCTGCAACTGCCGGTGACCATCCCGCCCGGCATGGCGCCGGAACAGCTGCTGGCACTGATGCGGCTGGACAAGAAAAATACCGCCGGCCAACTGCGCCTGATCCTGTGGCGCGGCATCGGCCAGGCCGAAATCGTTCCCGGCGTCATCGAAACCGACGTCCTGGCCGTCCTCGCGTAAGGCGAAAAACATCGCCCGCAAGCGGGCTCCCACGGTCCATGTGCGGATGAGCGGCGTCACCGATGTCGGGCCATGCCCGACCTACGCACTCTTGCCGTTGCTGCTGCTCTGGCTGTTGGCTCTTGCTCGTTCAAAAAGTGCAGGCCACGATGGCCCGCCGCTCTACCGGGGGCTCCTCTGAAGCGGCGGGCGGACGAAGGAAGGCGCGAAGGGTGGTTTTCTCTTTGGCTACTTTCTCTTGGCCACGCAAGAGAAAGTAGCTCGCCCTCCGAAGGAGGATGAAACGCTCTTGATCTTGAAGCTCTGGCTTTGGCCTGAAAGCTTGAAAAGCATCGCCCACGAGCGGGTTCCTACAGCGTAGGGCAGGCATCGCCCGCGCATGGCCACCCGCACGCATTGTCGGGCAATGCCCGACCTACGACCGCGAAAGCATCGCCCCACCAATGCAGGGCATGCCACCCGGCGCCACGAGCCCCGCCCCTGCGGCATCACGCCCGCAGGGCCACCGCGCAAATCCTATAGACTGTGCTATCCACCGCGCTCCCTTTCCGGAACCCATGCGCCTCTACCTGCAAAACCTGCCCGGCAGCGCCGAGCCACCCCGCTACGTCCAGATCGTGCTGGAACAGGATCTGCTGGGCGGCTGGACGATGTACCGCGAAACAGGCACCCAGGGTGGCCGATCCACCATGCGCCGGGAACAGTTCCTGGAGCGCGATGCCGCCGTCGCCGCCTTCGAGAAGGCCCGCGATGCCCAGCTCAAGCGCGGCTTCCGCGTGATGTTCGCCCAGGGGCTGGAAGGCCCGTACGGACGCTGAAATGACCGATGTGCTGAAGAACGATCGCTTCCTGCGCGCACTGCGCCGTGAGCCCACCGACACCACGCCCGTATGGGTGATGCGCCAGGCCGGCCGCTACCTGCCGGAATACCGCGCCACCCGCGCCCGCACCGGCAGCTTCATGGGGCTGGCGCAGAATCCCGAGTACGCCTGCGAGGTGACCCTGCAGCCGCTCGAACGCTTCGAGCTGGACGCGGCGATCCTGTTCTCCGACATCCTGACCATTCCCGATGCGATGGGCCTGGGCCTGTCCTTCGCCCAGGGCGAGGGCCCGCAGTTCGCCCGTCCGGTGCGCAGCGCGGAAGACATCGCGAAACTGGCCGTGCCGGACATGGATGGCGAGCTGCGCTACGTGATGGACGCGGTGCGGCTGATCCGCCGCGAACTGCATGGCCGGGTGCCGCTGATCGGCTTCTCCGGCAGCCCGTGGACGCTGGCCTGCTACATGGTCGAAGGCCACGGCTCGCGCGATTTCGCCACGCTCAAGGCGATGTGCTGGAACCAGCCGCAGCTGGCCCATCAACTGCTCGACGTGCTGGCCCGCTCGGTGGCCAGCTACCTGATCGCCCAGGCCGAGGCCGGCGCGCAGACGCTGATGATCTTCGATACCTGGGGCGGCCTGCTCGGCCCGGCTCCATTCCGCGAATTCTCGCTGCGCTACATGAGCCAGATCGTTGCCGCGCTGAAGGCCGACCCGGCCGCCCGCGAACTGCCGGTGATCCTGTTCTCCAAGGGCGCCGGCGCCCATCTGGCCGAAATGGCAGACAGCGGCTGCGCCGCGCTGGGCGTGGACTGGACCGTCGACCTGGCCGACGCCCGCCGCGCGGTGGCCGGCAAGGTCGCGCTGCAGGGCAACCTGGATCCGGCGATCCTGCGCGCCAGCCCCGAGGTGATCCGCCGCGAGGTGCGCGCCGTGCTGGACAGCCACGGCAACCACCCCGGCCACGTGTTCAACCTCGGCCATGGCATCACGCCGGAAGTCGACCCGGAGCACGTCAAGGTGCTGGTCGACGAAGTCCACGCCTACGGCCGAGCCCTGCGCAGCCCCACCGCGTAATACCCGCCGCAACCACCATGCGCGGGCCATGCCCGTAGGTCGGGCACTGCCCGACAATGCGAGTGGCCTCGGCATGCCGGTTTTGCCGCACGCCGACACAAAAGCCGCGGGCATTGCCCGCCCTACGCGTCGACGCAAGAGCCGTAGGTCGGGCACCGCCCGACAATGCGAGTGGCCCTCGGCATGCCGGTTTTGCCGCACGCCGACACAAAAGCCGCGGGCATTGCCCGCCCTACGCGTCGACGCAAAAGCCGTAGGTCGGGCACCGCCCGACAATGCGAGTGGCCTCGGCATGCCGGTTTTGCCGCACGCCGACACAAAAGCCGCGGGCAGTGCCCGCCCTACGCGTCGACGCAAGAGCCGTAGGTCGGGCACCGCCCGACAATGCGAGTGGCCTCGGCATGCCGGTTTTGCCGCACGCCGACACAAAAGCCGCGGGCAGTGCCCGCCCTACGCATGCGCAGCGTGGCAACGCGCATCGCCACGCTGCGCGGGCCACCGCTTTGGCAGCCCCTGCCCCGCGCCCGTACAATGCCCGCTTCATCTTCATTGACCGCAGCGGCCCCGGCCGGTGCGCCATCGCGAGTCCCCATGGAAAAGAGTTTCGAGCCCGCCCAGATCGAGTCGAAGTGGTACCAGCGCTGGGAGGGCAGCGGTGCGTTCCAGCCGTCCGGCCAGGGCGATCCGTACTGC
>Ga0222419_100666_pt1 | contig 22592 bp, 10 predicted proteins | sample 1B20Ametagenome_FD_182474 | JGI IMG/M metagenome (GOLD analysis project Ga0222419, IMG submission 182474) | Enriched microbial communities from leaf-cutter ant dump, University of Wisconsin, Madison, United States - 1B20A (version 2) | ecosystem: Environmental > Terrestrial > Nest > Insects nest... | reverse complement strand
TGCGGCCTACGACGGCTACCGCGACGAGCTCGTCACGACGTCCGCGTCGGACGCCGCCCCGGTCGGCGGGCTCTCGGTGGACGCCGCCGCGGCGGTGCGCTGCGTGGCCGGCAAGGGCCAGGTCGTCGTCACGATCACGGGCGACCCTGAGGTCGCCTCCGAGGTGACGGTCACGACGCCCTACGGCTCGAAGACGGTCTCGCTCGCGGCGGGCGCCAAGACCTCGGCCGCCTTCGCCACCCGCCTCACCACCGTCCCCGCCGGCAGCGTCGCTATCGCCGCCACCGGCCCCGACGGTCAGACCCACGACGGCGCCGCCGCCATCCCTGCAGTCACCTGCGGCTGATCGGAGAAGAGAGAATGACAAGCCTGCTCGCGAAGAGCGCACGCAAGTCGGCGGCGATCGTCGCCGCCGCGGCCACGATGGTGGCGATCGGAGCGGTGAGCTCGCACACCGCCTCGGTCGCCGCCGAGGGACCGGCGCCGCTCATCCACTACTCGTTCGACTCCGCCTCGAGCGGGACGGTCAGCGACCTGTCCGGCAACGGGTACGACGGCGTGATCAAGCAGACCGGCGCCACGGTGGCGAACGGCCTGCTCACGCTCCCCGGCGGCGCGAACGCCACCGCCGGCTACCTGCAGATCCCCGCCGACGGCCTCGTCGGCAAGCAGCAGGTGACGGTGTCGACCTGGCTCACCGGACGATCGGGGGCGGCGAACACCGCCGCGGCCTTCATCGGCGCCCCGGTCGCCTCGGGCGCCAGCTACTCCAGCGCGTACTGGCTGCTCAACCCGACCAACCCCAGCGGCTACGTGAAGTCGGTGCTCACCAACACGGTCTCGGCGAGCGCCCCCTGGGGCACCGAGGTCGGCGCGGGCGCGACGAACGCGGCGACCTCGGGCATCAAGACGCCTTCGGGGCTGTCGCTGTACACCACGGTCATCGACGGCGTCGCCGGCACCATGACCACCTATGTGAACGGCGCCCAGATCTCGTCGGTGTCGATCAGCCGCAACGTGTCGTCGTTCGGCTCGAACCTGGTGTCGTACCTCGGCCGCTCGACGTACAACGACGTCGGCTGGGCCGGAGACGTCGACGACTACGCCGTGTACGGCTCGGCGCTCAGCTCCTCGGACGTGCAGTCGCTCTACACGAACCAGGCCCTCGATCGCGCCGTGGCCGGCGTGACCGTGCCGGGCTCCGCGACCGCCTCGTTCACGCTGCCGACGAGCAGCAGCGGCGTCACGGTCTCCTGGGCGTCGGACGACCCGGCCGTCCAGGTCTCCGGAGGCACGGCCACGGTCACCCGTCCGGCGCCGGGGTCGGCGGATGCCACCGCCACCCTCACCGCGACCTTCACGGTCGGCGGGGCGACGACGACCCGAACCTACTCGGTGACGGTGCCGGCGGAGCTGTCGGACCAGGCCAAGGCGGATGCCGACCTCGCCGCCGTGTCGATCCCCGGAGCCGACGACGTGCGCACCGCGCTGTCGGTCGCGACCGCCGGGGCCGACGGCTCGGCTCTGAGCTGGTCGGTGGTCTCCGGGACCGCGGTCGCCCAGATCGCCGACGGCGTGAAGGACGGCGTCGCGACCGTGAGGATCACGCGTCCGGCAGGCGCGGACGCCACCGTCGTCCTCGCCGTCACCGCGACGGTCGGTGCGGCGACGGCCACGAAGCAGATCACGCTGACCGTGAAGGCCGCCCCCGCGGCATCCGCCGAGAAGGAGGCCTACGTGTGGGCCTTCTTCACGGGTGAGGGCGCCGGCGCCGAGCGCGTCAGCCTCGCCGCCTCGAAGGGCAACGACGCGCTGCGCTGGAACACGCTGAACGACGGCGAGCCGATCTTCACGTCCACGCAGGGGACGACCGGTCTGCGCGACCCGTTCATCATCCGCTCGCACGAGGGCGACAAGTTCTACATGCTCGCCACCGACCTGAAGATCGACGGCCTGGCCGGAGGCTTCACCACGGCGCAGATCTCCGGCTCGCGCGCGATCGAGGTGTGGGAGTCGACCGACCTGGTGAACTGGTCCGCACAGCGTCACGTGGAGGTCTCCTCCGCCTACGCCGGCAACACCTGGGCACCGGAGGCGTACTGGGACGACGAGCTCGGACGCTACGTGGTGTTCTGGGCGTCGAACCTGTACTCCACGACCGACGTCGCCTCGCGCACCGCCGTGACCTACAACCGCATGATGTACGTGACCACCGACGACTTCGTGACGTTCTCGGAGCCGCAGGTCTGGTCGGACGTCAAGCGCGGCACCGGTCTCGGCCTGATCGACTCGACCGTCGCGGAGCAGGACGGCGTCTACTACCGCTTCACGAAGGACGAGGCGTCGATGACGATCCGCGAGGAGAAGTCGACCGACCTGCTCGCCACGATCAGCGGCTCCCTGCCCGGCACCAGCGGCGCGGCGGACGAGTGGACCCTGGTCAAGGAGAAGATCGCGACCGGCCTGCCCAACGGCGAGCCTGGCGGCACCTACTCGAGCGGCGAGGGACCGAGCATCTTCCCCGCCAACCCCGGGGACGTGAACGACTTCGACTGGTACCTGTTCATCGACCAGCCCTCGTACCACGGCGGTCCGAACCACTACATCCCGTTCGGCTCCACCGACATCACCGACGGCTCCTCGTGGCAGGCGCTCGGCTCGATCCTGCGCGAGAACCTGCCGCAGAACAGCGACGGCGGCAAGCCCCGCCACGGGACGGTGCTGCCGGTGACCCGCGCCGAGTACCAGACGGTGCTGGAGGGCTTCGCGCCCGAGATCGCCGTCACCGAGGTGGCGCCGATCACGGCATCCACCAGCGCAGGCACGGCTCCCGTGCTGCCGAAGGCCACGCTCACCACGGCGAGCGGCGCGACCTCCACGGTCGACGTCGCCTGGGAGGGCGTCGACCCCGAGGACTACGCCGCAGCCGGCGCCTTCACGGTGCGCGGCGTCGCGCAGGACGACTCGCGGATGCCGGTGACGGCGACCGTGACGGTCACGCCCGGGATCGGCCTCGACCTGTCCACGCGGTGCGTGGCGGGCAAGGCGGTCGTCACGGCGACGGCGACCAACGCCGGCGCCGAGGCCGCGCAGGTCACGATCTCGTCCGCGTACGGGTCGAAGGATCTGCAGCTCGCAGGCTCCAAGAGCACGACGGCGACCTTCAGCACCCGCGCCGCCTCGGTGGCGTCGGGTTCGGTGGAGGCATCCGTCGGCGGAGCGACCGTGGCCACGGCGACCTACGAGGGGCGTACGTGCTGACGCCCGTGCGCACCGCTCTGCGCGTCGCGCTCGTCGCGGCCCTGGCCATCGGCGGCCTGACCGCCGCCGATGGCCTGCAGGCCCCGGCCGCTCAGGCCGTCGGCGAGGACACCTTCACCAACCCGCTGGCGGCCGACACGGCCGACCCGACGATCGAGTACCACGACGGCAACTACTACATGGTGGCGACGACCTGGGACAACAAGGTCGTGATGCGCAAGGCGCCGACGCTCGCGGCGCTGGGCACCACGAAGCCGGTCACCGTCTACTCGGACACCAACACGGGTCGCGACGGCAACATGTGGGCGCCGGAGCTCAAGCGCCTGAACGGACCCGACGGGTGGCGCTGGTACCTCATGTACACGATGGGCGTGTCCGGGAACTACGGCACGCAGCATCTGCAGGTGATCGAGAGCGCCGCGGACGACCCGATGGGGCCGTACACCTACAAGGGGCGTCCGCTGCCCACCGACGAATGGAACATCGACGGCTCGTACATGGAGCTGAACGGCGAGCTGTTCATCCTGTGGTCGCAGTTCGCCCCGGACGGTCTGCAGAGCGACTACATCGCCCGCATGTCGGATCCGTGGACGGCGACCGGGCCGATGAACATCCTGTCTCAGCCGGTGGAGTCGTGGGAGACCATCGGCCAGCCGGTGAACGAGGGGCCGATCGCTCTGCAGCACGACGGGCGCACCTGGGTGACCTACTCGGCCAGCTTCTGCGGCACGGCGGACTACCAGCTCGCGACGCTCGAGTACACGGGCGGCGACCCGGTGCTCGCCTCGTCGTGGCAGAAGAGCGACGGACCGGTGTTCTCGCAGGCGAACGGCGTCTACGGCACGGGTCACAACGACTTCTTCACGTCTCCGGACGGCACCGAGACGTGGAACCTGTACCACGCCAATCCGACCGCCGACGGCGGGTGCGGACGGCAGCGGTCGGCGCGCGCGCAGATCGTGACGTGGGATGCCGAGGGCGAGCCGGACTTCGGCGTGCCCCAGGCGACGACGACGCCGATCGCGGTGCCCAGCGGCGAGAACGCGCCCATCACGGCGCAGGTCGAGGGCGCGCGCTGGAACATCGTCAGCCGCAGCACCGGTCAGTGCGCCACGGTGTCCACCGACGAGGACGGCGCGGCGCTGGTGGCCGGCGACTGCTCGGCAGCGAGGTCGCGGTTCGTGCTCGACAGCACGGGCGACGGCTACCTGCGGCTCGTGAACGCGGTCAGCGGCAAGGCCCTCGGGCCCGCATCCTGCACCGCCGCGGCGGGCGCCGGCCTCGAGCAGATGCCGTTCCGCACGACCGGCTGCCAGCAGTGGTCCGTCTCGCAGACGAGCGGCGGATGGTCTGCGCTCACCAACCGCACCAGCGGGAAGGCGCTGGAGGCCTCCGGCGGCGCGCTCGTGCAGTCCGCGGTGAGCGGCTCCGCCGCTCAGGACTGGGCGCTGCGCCCGGCCGGCCCGGTCGTGGTGACCTCGATCGCCTCGGGCAAGGCGCTCGAGGTGCCCGGATGCTCGACGGCGGACGGTGCGATCCTGCAGCAGCGGGAGTACACCGGGACCGCCTGCCAGAGCGTGTCCTTCACGGCGGCCGCCGACGGCGGCTCCGAGATGCACCTGGGCTCGGCGTCCGGCAAGTGCCTCGCGGTGAGCGGCGGCTCGTCCGCCGACTCGGTCGCGGTCACCCAGGGCGCGTGCGGCGTCGCCGGCAGCACGTGGCGATTCGTGGTCTCGGGCGACGGGGTCGTCGAGTTCCGCAACGCGGCGAGCGGCAAGGCGCTCGACCTGTCCTACTGCCTGTCGGCCGACGGCACGCGCGTGCACCAGTACAGCGTGCTGAACAACGACTGCCAGCGGTACCGGTTCGCCTCCGTCGCCGCGGATCCTGCGGCCGCGCCCGAGGTGAGCGCCGTCGCGACGACGCGCTGCGTCGCCGGCAAGGCCGTCGTCGTGGCGACGGTGCGCAACGCCGATGCCGAAGCCGCCTCGGTCACGGCGGCGACCGCGTCGTACGGCTCGAAGTCGCTGACTCTGGCCTCCGGGGACTCGGTGTCGGCGTCGTTCAGCACGCGGGCGGCGACGCTCGCGGCGGGTTCGGTGCAGGTGACCGTGCCGGGGGCGACGTTCGAGACCTCATACCCGGCGAAGACCTGCTGATCGCCTGATCACGCGGCCGAAGGGGCCGGTCGGATGCGTCCGGCCGGCCCCTTCCGGTCCAGCATGCAGGGCCGCGCGAGGCACCTCGTCGCAGGATGCGAGGATCGACTACGAGACCACGGTTCGGTGTCGTTCACCGACGGGCACCTGTTCACTGGGTGATCACCTGAGGGCGCTTCATCGAGCTGTGCACGGCGTCCGGATCGGGGTTTCGCACCAGGCACGGGGCTGGTAGCTTCACCGTATTCGATGCAATGACGCATCAGAAGGAGGGGTAGTGAACGTCTCCATTGAAAAAAGACGCGTGGTCGTCGAGGCAAGATCGTCGCAACCGTTGCCTTGTCCGGTCTGTTGGTTCTGGGGCAGGGCGCGCTGGGGGTTGGCTCTGCCAGCGCTACGGGGTGGACCAGTCGCTCCTGTTTCGATACGGGCGGCGGCACCGTCGAAGGTTTTTCCGCGCCCGGCTACGCCTACACGAACGTATTGATCCTCCCATGTCACGATTCTCAGGTTGGCGTCAAGAACTACTTCCAGGTGTACCCCGGCGGACCATACATGTGGACGGGCGCGTCTTACGCGGGGATCTCGGCGGCAGGCGGCGGATTTGTCAGAATCAATCAGACCGGAACGGTGAAGGCCAGACACTACCGCGGCGTCTACTACTTCGATGGGCCGTGAACAGGAACAGGAAGGGGCGTGATTTCACTGATGAACAAGAAGATTTCTGCTGTCATCCTCGGCGTGGCGGTCGGGGCACTGTCGCTCTCAGGGTGCGCAACCCAGGCCATGGTGCACGCCGACGCGAATTCAACCGATGATCAGACCGTGGTCAAGACGGACTATCGTCCATCCGATGAACAGTCCGCGGCGCTCGAAGACGAAACGATCACTCGCGACGAATACACGTCTGCGTACGAACAGTACAAGGCATGCTTGGCGGCGGCTGGTTTCAGGATCAGCGAAGTCGACAGCAACGCCGTCATCCTCGAGTACGCAGTCCCCGCCGAGGCGGTCTCCAGCGGTGTGGACGACGACTGCTATGGCACGCATTTCGCTCTCGTCGACGCGAAATGGCAGATCTCGAACTTCGCATCGAGCGAAACCGCTGACTTCCTCAGGCAGTGCCTGACCGAGCACGGCGTGACGCCATCCGAAGACAGCGGGCAACTCGAACAACAGCTCGAAGAGATCGGCGTGTCGCCAACGGAGTGCTAGTCAGCATGAAGCGACGATGCGGTGTGGGAATCGTCGGACTCGCACCCGCCAGAGGCACTCCTCCGCTCAGAACGGCGGCGGTTCGTCGCTCTCGGCGAAGGTGATCGTGTTCGGGGGCGGCGGCTGGTCGATGTAGGTCTGTCCGGTCGGGCTCGTCCAGGCGAGCACTCCCCCGCCGAGCTGCTCGACGGTCCAGGGAGTCTGGTGCTTGAGCACGTGATGCCTTCGGCACAGGTCGGCGAGGTTCGCGGCGTCGGTCTGTCCGCCCCGCGCGGCGTCTTCGGTGTGGTCGATGTCGCAGTCCCTCGCGGGATACCCGCAGCCGGGGAACCGGCACCGCTGGTCTCGCTCGCGCAGCCACCGGCGGAGGGCCGCGGACGGCCGGTACCGGTCGACGGCGAGCACCGCTCCGGTGATCGGATGCGTGATCACGCGATCCCATCCGGGCGCCTGGGCCGCGAGCCGTCGGGCGGTGGCGGTGTCGATCGGCGTGCGGCCGTCGAGCTCGGCAGGGGCGTCGTCGACACCCATCAGGGTGGTCGCTGGAACCGTGATCGAGACCGTGCCGCGGATCTGCTCGAACAGGTCGTCATCGCGCCCGTGCGCTGCCGGTCGACCGGCGAGCAGCATGTCGAGGGCGATGTCGCACCTGATCTCGTCGAGACCCCGACCGTCGCCGGCCTCTGCCCTGGTGAGCCTGTCGTCGTGAACGGCGACGCCCAGGGCGGTGAGCCGCTCGAACACTGCATGGACCAGGGCGGCCGGCCCCCGGATCCCGAAGTCCGCCATGCCATCGGCACGGTCCTTCATCCACACGCCGCGCCCCTTGCGGGCGTCGCGGTGCCGGTCGTCGAGGCTGCGCGGCTGCATCCGATCCGCCGACCTGTTCGCGATGCGTCCCAGCCGCGACGGCGACACGTCCGCCGCCTGGGCGTGCTCGATCATCTGGGCGGCGTACGCCGAGCGATCGGCGTCGCCGAGGCGCAGCCCTGCGTCGACGATCACCCGTGCCTGGCCGGCCGAGATCCGGCCGGCGCCCTGCGCACGCCAGACCTCGGGGAACTGCGAGACCTTCAGGTCGGCATCCAGCATCCGCCGCTGCACCGTTCGATCGCCCACCCGCAGCGCCGTCGCGAACTCGGCGGCGACGGCGCGCGCCGCGAGCTCGATCGCGTCGCCCGCCTCGGAGCTCGTCAGCTCGGGCGCAGCCGACTCGATGGCGGCGATGCCGATGTCCATCGACAGGCGCGAACCGACGGCGAGCAGGCCCTCTCTGACCGCCAGGAGCTGGCTGATCGTGCGGTCGACCTCGACGAGCATCTCGGTGATGGCGCCCAGCGCCTCCACCTGCTCGGGGTTCATGTCGACCACTGCCGTCATATGCCCATCATGCTCGGGGCCACCGACATTTCCTCCCCGATCAGGGGCCGAAAACGGGCGGAAAGATCACAGAAGGGCGACGAAGTGCTCGCGGGGCCGTCCACTAGGCTGACGCGATGACTGCTGCGTCCGAAGAGATCACTTCGTCGTTGGTCCGATCCCTTGTGTCGGAGCAGTTCCCTCAGTGGTCGGAGCTGCCGATCCGCCCGGTGGAAGCCCAAGGGTGGGACAACCGCACCTTCCGACTCGGCGACCGGATGACGGTCCGCCTCCCGAGCACTGACGGCTACGTCGCCGGCCTGGTCCGGGAGGAGCAGACCCTCGCGATCCTCGGCGCCGGCTTTCGCGTCGCGATCCCCCGCGTGGTAGCGACCGGGGCGCCCTCGGCGGCATTCGACCGGCCGTGGTCCGTTCGCGAGTGGATCGAGGGGCGCACTTTGACCGCGGTCGACACGCGCGAGCGCGAGGGCGCCATCAGCAGCGTGGGCGACGCTCTGAAGGAGTTGCAGGCCTGCGACACCGCCGGAGGCCCCTGGGCGGGAAGCTCATCTGCGTACCGCGGCTGTCATATCAGCGCGGTCGGCGAGGACCTGCCGGGCCGGCTCTCCCACCTGCCCGCACACCTCGCCGAGGGATGCCGGGCGCTCTGGGACGCGGCCGTGGCCACAGTGTGGACGGGTCCTCCGGTCTGGGTCCATGGCGATGTCGCGCCGGGCAACATGCTGTTCGACGGCAGCGGCCGTTTGACCGCGCTCATCGACTTCGGGCAGACGTGCGTCGGCGACCCCGCCTGCGACCTGGCCTTCGCATGGCTGAGCTGCGGTTCTCGAGAACGCGAGCGACTGCACGACCGGCTGGAGCCACCGGAGAGTGCATGGTTGCGAGGTGCTGCCTGGGCGCTGTGGAAGGCCCTCATCAGCTCCCCCGAAGAGATGCTGACCAAGTACGGACGCTCACGCGATGCCGTGCTGAGCGACGTGGCCGACCTGATGACGGGATGAGCCCGCAGAAGGGCGAGCGAGCGAAGCGACGTCTCGCTTCGCTCGCTCGCCGACCGGCGGGGAGCTATCCGCAGCTCGTCGCCGCGAACACCGCGTCCGCGGCATCCGTCACCGACACCACGCCCTCCGGAACCGACGCGAGGCGGCTCGAGAACGTCAGGCTCTTCGACGACCCCGCCGCGACCTCCACACCGGACTTCGCCCCGTACGGCGACGACACATCGACCGTGGCAGCCTCGGCACGCGGATTCGCCACCGTCACCGCCACCACGACCTTGCCCGCCACGCACCGCGTCGTGCCGACCGCCGACAGCGGCTCCGGCCCGACCTCGCCGGTCGCGGCGACCCACGACAGCATGGGCGACTGCGCGTTCGTGGCCGTGAGCGACAGGGTCACCGTGCCCTCGGCGGCGAGCTCGATGTCATAGCTGAGCACCTGCGAGGGGTTCGCGGTGTTCAGCGTGACGGTGCCGACCTGGTGCGTCTGGCCGTCGTAGGTGAGCGACACGTTCGCGGTGCGCGAATTGCCAGGCCACCACGAGTACGAGCCGGCCGCGATCGTGTGCCTCCCCGCGGGCAGGGTGAGCGTGTACCCGAGGGAGGCCCCGGTCTGGTCGCTCGTGTACACGCCCGTGGTCGAGGTCTTCGAGTACGCCCCGGCCACGATGCCCTTGTAGTTGACGACGCTGCTGCCCGAGGCGTTCTTGCCCCAGTGGCCCCAGGCGCCGCCCGCGTCCAGCTTCTGATCGGCGGCGGCGTTGATCAGCTGGTCGCCGAGCAGGCCCTTCACGGCGAGGTACGCCGGAGAGTCGTAGCCGAGCGACCCGGATGCCGTGCCGTTCACGTCGGCGAAGAACACGGTCCCCGCGGGCACGACCTCGACGCGGGCGGTCGTGGTCGCCGAGCCGTACGAGCCCGTCACCGCGACCGTGCCCCACGTCGCGGAGAAGTCCGCGCCGCCGAGATCCCATGTGATCGGCACCTCGTGCGTGCTGCCGTCGGCCATGGTCGCCTCGAGCGTGGCCGGCAGGCTCGGAGCCGTGCCGGCCGTGGTCGCGACGCTCGGCTGCGGCAGCGACGCGACCTGCGCCGCGAGCGGGAACGACGCCACGCGCAGCCGCGTGACGAGCTGCTGCGCTCCCTCGCCGTCCAGGCGGTACGCGACGGGGTCGGCCACGGCCGCCTGCGCGTCGGCGAGCGTCTGCTGGAACAGCGCCCAGTCGGCGTCGCTGTAGTCGTCGGTGCGGGTGACGCCGGATGCCGCGTCCACGGCATCCGCCACCGCCTCCGTCGACGCCGCACCCGTGGCCGGCGTGCTGGCCACCGCGACCGCGTCGAGCGCCAGCGTGCCCGAGACCACCTCGAACCGCACCGTGTGCTCGCCCCAGGCGAGGCCGCGCAGCGAGTACGCGGCCTGGAAGGAGCCGGCCGCCTGCGTCGCGGCGCCGCGCACGAGCTTCTGTCCGTCCACCGTGACGTCCACGCGCGCCGAGCCGTCGCCGGGTGCGATCAGGTCGACGCCCGAGCCGGTGAACGTGTAGCTCACCCCCGAGCCCGCCGCGGTGTTGCGCGACAGCGAGCGCTGGTACTCGTACATGCCGCCGCCGTTGGCGTGCGACCAGCCGCCGTCGTAGACGAGCTTCGCCTGCGGCGTGGCCGACAGGTCGTTCATCTCCAGGCCGTCGAGGTACTCGCCGTAGTACGGCAGCCAGCCGTCGACCGCGCTGATGCGCAGGTCGTCGAACTGCGTGTTGTAGAAGCCGCTGGCGAGGTCGACGTAACCCGACAGGTACGGGTTCGCGTCGGTCCAGTCGAACACCTGGGTCCCGTCGACGGAGCCGACGATCCGGGAGCCGGTCGCGGTGATCGACAGCGTGTGCCAGGCGGATGCCGACCATCCTCCCGCCACGGTGCCGCTGGCGATCTGCGCCCCGTTGCGCTGGAACACCCAGGTTCCCGCCGAGTTCAGGCGCAGGGCGTACGGCGTGCCGCTGAGCGTGTGCGAGCTGCCGCCGCCGCTGGAGCGGGCGCCGATCGCGGCGTAGTTGTCCGCGGCGGCCGCGCGCTCGAAGCGCACGTCGACCGAGGCCGTGTAGTTCGTCCAGCGCCGGTCGCCCACCGCGGTGATCGGATCGCCGTTGTTCCAGGCCCCGCCGACGCCGGTCGTGGTCCGGTCGATCTGCTGACGCAGCACGTATCCGGCATCCGCCGTCTTGTACGCCTCGAAGGCGCCGTTGCGGTCCCAGGTGTACAGCGGGGTCGCGCCGCCGTCGCCGCCGCGCGAGGCGATGAACGGCTCGGTCTCGGCCGTGGGCTCGCCGTTCTCGTCGAACACCGCGACCGTGCGGTCGGAGTAGTCGAAGCCGTCGGCCCAGAGGTCGCCGCCCGCCTCGCCCTCGTCGAGCACGGTGCGCTCCCCCTCGACGGGCAGCGGAGCGGTCCACTGCTCGTCGTCCGACACGTCGAGGGTGGTCACGGTGGCGATCGAGTACGGCTTCACGGTGACGGTGTAGACGCCGGCATCCGCCTGCACGTCGCCCGTGTGCTGCTTGTAGTTCGCGTCGAACGCCTCACCGGCATCCGCCGCCCTGGTCTCCCACACCGCGAGCTCCTGCGAGGCGCCGAAGTCGAAGTTCGACGGGGTGATCCGGTAGGTGATCGTCTTCTCGGAGTCGTTCACGAACACCGTCGAGAAGTCGGAGCGGTCCGGGTCGGCGAGGGTGATGTAGTTCTGCTGGCCGTTGCGTCCGTTCACCGGGTTGGTTCCGGTCGCGGTCGAGGCGCTGGCCGAGGGGACCGCCCGCCAGATGCCCGCGGTGTTGTCGGAGTTCTCCCACCCCGTCTCGGCGAAGCTCGTGAAGTGCTGCAGCACGGCGAGCCCGCCGTCGTAGTGGATCCACCCCGACCAGGGGTCGCTGGCGCCGACGAGCGACTTGAACGAGTACTGCCCGCCCTCGTAGAACGAGGCGATCGCCGGCTGGTAGATGAAGTTCGTGCGGTTCGACTTCACGAAGCCCTTGACGATCGTGTTCGCCATCTCGAGCGCGCTGCCGGTGCCGCCGAAGCCGGTGCCGGCCGTCGTGGGGTCGGCCGTGTTGTTGTTCGGCCGGAACGAGGAGTTGCTGAACGTCGCCTGCGCCTCGCTGTTCCAGATCTCGACGTCGTACTCCTGGGCGAGCTTCTTGAAGCTGCCGGCGCTGTCGTCGTCGGTGTTGTAGTGGAAGCCGGCGACCTGCACGGCGTCGCGCAGCGAGGCATCCGCCACCATCTCGTCGCCGAAGGTGCCCGTGCCGACCTCGTCGGAGATCACCGTCTTGATCCGGTGGAACAGCTCGGCCTCGCCTGGTCGGAACCCGGCCAGCGCGCTGTCGTCGCTCACGTAGCCGGTCGTGTCGGTGCGCACCCGGTTCGAGAAGTCCTTGGTCCACGCGAGGTCGGCCGTGTGCTCGTTGACGCCCGGGTTCACCGAGTCGACCATGTAGCCGTACTCGCGGTAGGCGGCGAGGATCGTGTTCTTGTACCAGAGGTAGATGTCGTCGTTCGTGTCCGCCCAGGCGGGGGCGTTCCAGCGCAGGATGCTGACCTTGAGGTCCGGATTGATCCTGAAGGCGTCCGCGGCGAGCTGGAAGCCCGGATGCCGGGTGACGTTCGCCTCCTCGTCGGCGGTGCGCATGGTGGCGACGTCGGAGCCCGTCGAGTTGTTGCGATCGTCGCCCATCTCGATCTTGACCTGGTTCATGATCGGATGCTCGCCGCCGAACAGCACCTGCAGCAGCTCGGCGTACTTCTCGGGCTGCTGCGCCTTGTAGTCCATGAGCAGCGCGCTGGTGCTGTTGGCCGAGAGCGTGCCGAAGCCCTTGAAGGTGAGGCCGTTGACGTTGTCGGCGGCGATCTTCGAGGCGTCGATCGCGACGTCGTAGGTGGCGTCGCTCTGCACGGCGGCGGCGACCGGCGTCGCGGCGGACGCCGGGAGCGGGGCGATCGCGATGGTGCACGCCGCGGCGACGAGCGCCGAGAGCGCGGTGACCCTGGGCTTCAGACGGAACATCGTTTCCCTTTCCGGTGCCCTCCGCGCCTGTGCGGTTCCGGTCGACCATGACCGTCTGGACACAACGGGATCAGATTACGATCGTTTTCCTGTTACCGCTACCAAATCCCCACACTCGATCATTTTCGATCGCACCCCGGCTCCCACGGAGGTGGCAGAAGAGCACGCCCGGGCACGGCGAAGACCGGAAGCCCCGCCACCCGCGCATGACGCGCGGGTGGCGGGAGTCCCGGCCCGTCGGAGCGGCTCAGCCGCAGGTGCGAGACGCGAACAGCGTCGACGCCGAGTAGGCGCGATCTCCGGCGACGCCGCTCACCTGCACGGTCCCCTCGGCGAGAGCGCCCGCCCGCACCGAGAAGGAGCTCGACGTGCTCTTGCCCGAGGCCAGGTCCACCGTCTTGTCGCCGAACGGGGTCGCGATCTCGACCTCGGCGTCGACGTCGTCGGCGTTGCGGACCGAGACCACGAGCTGCGCCTTGCCGGCCACGCACCTCGACGTCGCGCTCACCTCGAGGTCGAGCGCCGTGGAGCCCTTCGACGGCAGCAGCACCGTCGCGTAGGCCTCGATGTTGCCCGCCGCGTCCTGAGTCTGCACGTGCACGTACCGCGGCTCGTCCGTGAGCTGCACCGAGAACGGCGCCTCGTACGTCGCGTACATGTTGTTCGTCTCCCCCGTCGGCGAGGAGTCGGGCCCGTCCGACCAGATCGTGCGCGTGACGCCCGATCCCGGCTCGGCGTCGGACGGCGTGAGGGTGACCAGGGCCGACTCGACGCCGGTGACCTCGACGTCGACCGCCGTGACGGGCGCGACGGTGTCGACCTTGATCCGCTCGGACGCCTCGCCCACCGCCCCGTCGGCATCGGTCGCGCGAGCGCGCACCGTGACCTCTCCCTGGGCTTCGACGACGAACGGGTCCGCGTAGGGCCGCCACGTCTCTCCGTCGAGGCTGTACTCGACCGACGAGATCGCGGGCCCGGCGGCCTCGGCGGTGATCGTGACCGTCGGCGCCGTCGTGTACCAGCCCGAGCCCTGCGGCGCCGCGTCGAGGTCGACCGAGACCAGAGGCGCCGCCTGGGCCGCTGGCTCGACGACGAACACCGAGGCGATCGCTCCGGCCGGGTATCCGGTCACGGCGCCCGCGACGTCGAAGAAGGTCTCGGCGCTCGCATACGATGCCGGGTCGATCTCGGCCCAGACCACCTCGACGCCGCTGCTCTCGGTGCCGTCGGCGTAGTGCGCGTGCACGGTCCGCGGCAGCACCGGTGCGACACCGGGAGTCGTGATGGTCGCGGCGTAGTCGATCGCGTCGATCTGCGCCGACAGCTCGTCGGCGACGAACACGGTGGCCGAGACGGGCTGGTCGGCGAAGCCGTCGACGCTGCCGGCGACCTCGAACGTCCCCGCGGCCGCGTAGGACGCCGGGGCGACGGGCGCCCAGGTCACGTCCGCATAGGTCAGCGGCCCGTTCTCGCCGATCAGCCAGACCTCGGCGGGCAGCTCCGGCTCCGTGCCGGTGACGGTGCGCACCGCCACGTCCTCGGCGTCGATGTACGCCCCGGGGTCGGTCGGCTCTGGTCCGGTGTCGGGCGCGTCCACGCCCCGCACCTCCCACTCGATCACGCTCGTCGCCTTCTTCTCTCCGCCGACCACGACGCGGTCGAGCACGAGGCGCACGGCCGTCGTCGTGACCGCGTCGAAGTCCGCCTGCACCGCGGGCAGCGACGACACCGGCGCCGCCTCGTCGAGCACGGGCAGCGGGTAGCTCAGCGAGGCGCCGGTGACCGGCATCCACTCCCCGGCACCGTCGCGGTACTCGATCTCCCACGCCGAGGGGATCATGACCCCGGAGTCCCCGGTGAGGTGGTTCTGCCAGAGGTACAGCGTCGAGGAGCTCACCGTGACCGGCTTCTCCCACGTGTACGAGGCCCAGTCCTGAGAAGGGCCGGACGGATCCCCCCAGGTGCCCCACATCTGCGTGTAGTCGTTCGTGGCGGCGGTGCGGCCGTTGTTCAGCGCGGCCGCCGAGTTCCACCCGGTGACGTAGCCGACCTCGACGGTCGGGGCGTTGTCGCGCGACGCCGCCGCGACGTTCGAGACCTCGTCCTCGGCGACCGCCGGCGCCGCGGCGCCGCCGAGGGCGAGGACCGCCATCATCGCGGCGAGCAGCGTCGCCGTCGTCCTGCGTGTGCGCATGTCTCAGCGTCCTCCGTCGATCGGCGCCTGGGCGGCGGTGAGCAGGATCTTCTGGCGGTTGCGCGAGGTGAGCAGCCCGTCGCCGAGATAGGAGCCGCTCACCTCCGAGACCGCGGCGAGGAAGTCGGTGCGGGTCGCGAACGGCGCCCTGTCCCAGACCTCGTCGAGCAGAGTGCGGCCCGAGCGCTTCGGCGTCGGCACTCCGGAGTCCTTGCCGGCGAAGGCGACCGACGGCTCAGTGCGCTGGAAGTACATGTGGTACGCCACGTCCTTTCCGTTGTACGCGGGTTCGAAGGTCAGCGACCCGATCGTGAACACGTTGTCGGCCGTCTTCGTCACGCCGCGGGTCACCGTGCCCGCGAGATCGAGCCGGTCCGCGAGCGACACCTTCAGGTAGCTCGTGGCCCCGCTGGTGGCCGACAGGACGACGGGGCCGTACATGAGCGCCTGGATGTCGGGACGGTCGACGGTCCCCTCGGTGCGCAGGCCGAGCGGGATGCGGATCGAGACCTCGTCCCCGGCCGCCCAGGTGCGCTCGAGCACCGCATAGCTCCCCGGCACGGCCTCGACGCCTGCCGGCTGGCCGTTCACGGCGATCTCGACGCCGGACGCCCAGGAGGGGACGCGCAGGTGCATCGTGAGCGGGCCGTCCGGCGCGCTCACGACCTTCAGCGTCGACGTCTCCCCCTGCGGGTACGAGGACACCTGCTCGAGCACGAGGCCGTTCTCCTGCCAGGTGAGCGTGGACGCGATGTAGAGATTCACGTAGAGGTGCTGCTGATCGGCCGAGCGGAAGTAGACGCCCTCCTGGTACTTCACGTGGCTCTCCAGGCCCGTGCCGCCGCAGCAGGTGCCGATGTTGCCGTTGCCGTACTCCTTGCGCGCTCCCGGGTTGACCGGGAACATGTACAGGTTCTCCGGGCCCGAGGTCGACTCCCGGTCGCGCCGTCCGCCGAGGATGTGGTTGAGCACGGTCCGCTCGAAGTAGTCCATGTAGGCCGGATCCTGCTCGGTGAAGAACAGGTCGGCGGCCACCTTGAGCATGTTGTACGCGGCGCACGACTCGGCGTTGCGCGGGCCGATGTCCCCCGCCACCGTGTTCGCGGGACCCCACAGCTCGCCCTCGCCGGTGCCGCCGTGCGCGTAGGAGCGGCCGGGGACGACCATGTCGTAGAACCCCTTGGCCGCCTCCAGCAGGTGCTCGTCGCCGGTCTCGGCCGCCAGCTTGATGTAGCCGGGGAACTGCGGGATGTGCTGGTTGGCGTGCTTGCCGTTCAGCGTGTCGGTTCCCGCCGCGCAGGCGTCGACCAGAGTCTGCAGCGTGAACAGCTTCGCGGCGTCGAGGAACTCGCCCTTGGCCGGATCGTTCGAGCGCCAGTACAGCTCGACCAGGCTCTCGTTCATGCCGCCGTACTCGCCGGCGATGTACGAGCCCCACATCCGGGCGAGCTGCGCCGGGGTGCACGCCGACAGACGGCTGTGCACCCAGTGCCCGATGCCCTCGGCGAGCGCGAGCGCCTTCTCGTTGCCGGCGAGCGCGTGGGCGTCGAGGAGCCCGGCGAGGATCTTGTGCAGCGTGTAGTACGGCGCCCAGATCTCGCCGTACGGCGCGTACTCCTCGAGCGCCGAGAACTGCCACTCGCCGTACGCCGAGAGGAACCCGGGGTGCGAGTAGCGCGGCGCGTCCTGGTAGGTCTGCGCGGCGAGCGCCGCGCGGCACTCCTCGAGGCCGTCGACGAGCGCGTCGACCTTGTTCAGCAGCGCGACCTCGCCGGTCGAGGCGTAGGCCATCGAGACGCCGCTGAGGAAGTGCCCCGCGTAGTGCCCGCGGAGCAGGCCGCCGGCGCCGGCGGTGTTCTGCCCGCGCACGTACTCCCGCGGGCCCCAGCGCTGCGGCTCGGGGTTCGGGCCGTACTCCTCCCATCCCCCCGGCGGCGTCGCGTCGTTCGTCGGCAGACCCGCGTTGCGCCGGAACACGGCGAGGATCTTGTCGACCGAGTACGCCCGGTAGAGGACGAGGTGCTGGTCGAACGCGCGGCGGAAGACGCTCTGCCCCAGCCGCACCGAGGCGAGCGGGAACGGCGTCACGCTCCACGATGCGGGGTAGACGGCGGTTCCGGCTGCGAGCACGCGGGCGCTCGACACCGCGCTCCCCGGCGTGCGGAAGGCGGATGCCGCGGCGGCGGGGGCGGCGGACGACCCCGCCGCCTGCACGGAGCCGGCGATCGAGACCGCGGCGAGCATGCCGGCGAGGGTCGCGCCTCCGCCGACGAGCATCTGCCGACGCGACAGGGGGCGGTCACTGGTGTACGTCATCGTAGGTGTCCTTTCGTGAGCGAATGCCGGTCAGCCGCAGCTGCGGGCGGGGTAGTCGGCCGTGAGCGAGCGGGTGACGGCCGCGCCGTCGACCGTCCCGCTCGCGACGGCCGTGACCGTTCCGGCCGGCAGCGCGGGGAGCCGGGTGGAGATGCTCGAGCTGCCCGACGCTCCCGCCGCGACGGAGGCCTTCTTGGTCCCGTACGGCGTGGCGATGTCGAACGAGAGCGGCACGGCGTCCGCGTTCTTCGCCGTCACCACCAGCACGGCTGCTCCCGCGACGCACCGCGAGGTCGCCGAGATGGCGGCGTCGACGGATGCCGGAGCCTCGGCCGCCCACGCCTGGAACTCGAGGATGCCGCTGGAGCCGCCAGCGCTCGCGGCTCCCCAGGCCTGCATGAGGGCCCGCAGCTTCGTCGTCGTGACCGCCGTGAAGGAGACCTCGTTGACGGTGTCCGACGAGCGCCCGTACTCTCCCGCGGCGTCGACGTCGGCCCACGCGCCGGCCGCCTCGTCGAAGTACTGCAGCTTCCACTCGCGCGGCGGGATCATCCCCGCACCCGCCTCGTCGGGCTGGTCGCGGAAGAACAGCACGCCCGCACGGTCGATCGTGACCTCGCGGTCCCAGGCGAGCTGCACCCACTGCTCGCCGACGTTCGGCCAGGTGCCCCAGGACGCCCCGGTGAGCGACTCGTCGTTGACGGCCGTGACGCTGTTCCACCCCGAGGTGTACGAGGCGGTCGGCGTCGCGATGGGGGCGATGTTGCCCTGCAGCGGAGCGTCGGGAGACAGCGGCACCGCCGTGCTGGAGAGCGCCGAGACGTTGCCGGCGACGTCGCGCGCCCGCAGGTGCACGACGTGGCGGGCGCCGTCGACGGCCACCGGCTCGGTGTACGTCTGCCAGCCGGAGGGCGCGTCGATCGCGTACTCGACGACCGCCACGCCCGATCCGCCGTCCGAGGCGTTCGCCGTCACGGTGCGGGAGTCCGGGTCGAAAGCGGCGGTGACCTTCGGGGCGACCGTGTCGATGCGCACCTCGGCGGCGGCCGTGGCCGAGACGTTGCCCGCGGCATCCGTCGCCCGTGCCTTCACCGCGGTGACGCCCTCGTCGGCCACGACCGTGTCGACGCTGTGCGCGTCCTCGGCGGCCGACCAGTCGGCGGAGCCGGCGGCGACCTCGATGCGCATCCGCACGTCGCGGTCGTCGGAGGCCGTCGCACGCACCGTGACCGGGGAGACGAACCAGCCGGAGCCGCCCTGCGTGCCCAGCGTCTCGAGGCTCACCTCCGGCGCAGTCTCGTCGGGCGTGCCGGGGGGATCCTGCTCGCGCACGGTCACCGTCGCGTCCACCCGGCCGGCGGCGTATCCCTCGACGGACCCGGCGACGGTGATCTGCCCGGCCTCGGCCAGGTCCGACTCGTCGATCGCGTCCCAGTGCACGGGGGCGAGGACCTTCTCGCCGGCGAAGTTCAGCGCGACCGCGTCGGGAAGGGCCGGCTGCACGTCGACCGTCGTCGCCGTCGTCACCGGATCCACGGAGTCGGGCTGGGCGGCGTGGACCTCCCACTCCTCCACCGCGACGGCCGAGTACTGCGGCGGGGTGGCCGCGTTCGGCGAGGCGTTCAGCACCGCACGGATCCGCGAGGTGGTCACCGCGTCGAAGGTCACCTCGTGCAGCTGCGTCGTGCTCGTCGGGTAGCCGCTCGGGTTCGGCACGTCCTTCCAGAGCCCGCCGTCCCAGTACTGCAGCACCCACGACGCGGGATCCGAGACCCCGTCGCCGGTGCCGGGCGCGGCGTCGCGCCAGAACTTGATGCGTGCGCTGTCGACGCGCACCGGGCGGGTCCAGTCGTACTGGATCCACTGCTGCGCCGGGCGGCTCGACGACCAGCTGCCCCACATGTCCGGCGGCAACGGGTTGGGCCGGACGATCTCGTCGTTCAGCGCCTTGATCCAGTACTGCGTGGGGACCGGCTCGTTCGAGGCGGATGCCGTGGCCCACGGGGCGACGTTGGAGCGCGGCGTCAGGTCGATGCCGTGCGCCGGCGTGGTGACGACCGGCTTGATCCGCGCCGGGGTCACCGTGTCGTCCCATTCGAGCACGTCGATGGCGACCGAGCGGCGGAAGTGGTTGCCGCCGACGGCATCCGCCGTGTGGTAGGCGATGTACCAGGCGCCCTCGAACTCGGCGATCGCGGGATGGCTGGTCGTGGACGAGACCGGAGCGAGGATGCGGCCCTGGTAGGTCCACGGTCCGAGCGGGCTGGATGCCGTGGAGTAGGCGATGCAGGCGTGGTAGACCGCCGGCGTGCAGTTGCTGTCGGGGCCGGCGTTGTTGGCCGCGTACGCCAGGTAGTAGGTGTCGTCGCGGGTGAACAGCCAGGCCGCCTCGAAGAAGCCGTCGACACCCGAGGTGATGTTCGAGGGAGAGCCGATGAGCGTCTTCATGTCGCTGTCGAGCTGGATCGCCATCAGCCGGCTGAAGCTGCCCCAGTACATCCAGACCTTGCCGTCGTCGTCGACGAGCACGGTGGGGTCGATGTTGTGGGCGTCGTTGCCGAGGATGCTCTGCGACACGATGGGGCCGCCGGCGTGGTCGGTCCACGGTCCGAGCGGGGTGTCGGAGACGGCGACGCCGATGCCGAACTTGTCGGGGGACGTGCTCGCGGCCTCGTTCACGGGCACGTACCAGTAGAACCGGCCGTCGGCGCCCTTGACGACCTGGCCGGCGTAGGCGCGGCCCGGCGTCGCCCAGTCGAACACCGTCTCCGGACGCATCAGCGAGGGGTGGTGCTCCCAGTCCCCGGAGGCGGGGTCGGTGGTCGAGAACGCCTGCCACTCGTTCATGACGAAGTCGTTGGTGGTGGGTCCGGCCTCGTCGCGCCCTGCGTGGATGTACATGGTGTCGCCGTCGACGAGCAGGGTCGGGTCGGCGGAGTACACCGTGCCGTCGCCGATGATGGGGTTGTCGGTCGCGGCGGCCGCGGACGACAGCGGCAGGAGCGCGGCGACGAGCAGCGCCGCCGTCCCTGCCGCCGCGGCCAGGGCGGTGCGCCTGTGACTGCGGATCATGATGCGATCTCCTTCGATTGCATGCCTGGGTTCGATTGCGTGCGTGAGGCCGCCCTGCGGGCGGTGACGAGCAGGGCGGCGGCGATCAGGACGACGGCGCCGAAGACGGCGCCGAAGACGGCCGCGGGCGGGAGCGGGGCGCCCTCCTCCACGGCGACCGGCGGAGCGGCGCCCTGCGTGGTGGAGGATCCGACCGAGGCCGACGAGCTCAGCTCGACGTCCCCGTGCACCGCGACGAGCTCGGCCGACCCGAGATCGGCGTCCAGCGGCAGGGAGACCGTGGCGGTGCCCGTGCCGTCCTCGCCGACGGTGAGCACGCCGAGCAGAGCGGCCGTGCTCTGCTCGCGGATCTCCCACGCCGATCCCGGCTCGGCCCCGACGACCGTGACCGGGATCGGCGCTCCGACCTCGATGGTGCGGACCCCGATGTGGAAGGCGGCGTCCGCCGCCTCCCCGCCGTCGGCGGCCGCGGATGCAGCGACCGCCGACGACATCAGGAGGGACAGGGCCAGCACGAGTGCGGCCCGGAGCGCGGCCCTGATCACCGCGAGCACACGCTCTCGCCGTAGGCGAGCGTGCGGTTCTCGGTCACCGCCGTACCGTCGAGCCGGCCGGTGATGGTCACCTCGGCCGTCCCCGCGGGCATCTCGGCGAGCCGGGTCGTGAAGCTGCCGCTCTGGGTCTTGCCCGCTCCCAGAGCCGTCAGCGTCTTCGTCCCGTACGGAGTGTCGATCGTCACGTCGACCGGTTGCGCGCCGGCGTTGCCGACCGTCGCGACCAGCACCGTCTTGCCCGCGACGCAGCGCGTCGTGGTCGTGATCTCGACGTCGAAGCGCGGCCCGGTGGCGCCCTGCTCGAGCACCTGCCACTCCTTGAGCCCCAGGCTGCCCGACCCCTCTACCGTGCCCTGCGCCTGCAGGACGAGCCGCAGCGCGTCGGTCGTGACCGGCTCGAAGGAGACGGTGCTGTAGGCGTCGACCTCGGTGCCGTACGGCGAGGTGGCGACCACGTCGGTCCACTCGCCGTCCGCGTCGCGGTACTGCGCCTTCCAGCTCTTCGGCACCGCGATGCCCGCGCCGTTGCCGTCGAGGTTGTGCACGAAGTACGCGGCCGTCTCGTCGATCGTGACCGGCTCGTCCCAGGTGTACTGCACCCACTGGTCGGTCACCTGCGGCCAGGCGCCCCACACGTTCGGGTTGTCGCTCGGGTTCACGTCTCCCGACGACGTGGGCTGCACGTCGTCGTTCAGTCCGTCCACGCTGTTCCAGCCCGCCGTGTACGAGGCGGTCGGGGTCGCGATCAGGGCGACGTTGCGGCGGTGCTCGGCCGTGCCGTCCGGCAGCTCGACCTCGACGATCCCGCTGGTGTTGCCGGCCTTGTCCGCGGCCCGCAGCTGCACGGTCTGCGCCGTCACCTCGGCGAGGATCGTCTTGGTGTACGGCGCCCAGGCGCCCTCCGCCCCGAGACGGTACTCGATCGACGCGACGCCGGAGCCGGCATCCGTCCCCGCAGCCTTCACGGTGCGGGCGACCGCGTCGGCCTCGTGCGTCAGCTGCGGAGCCGTGGCGTCGATCGCGAACTCGGCGGATGCGATGGCCGAGACGTTGCCCGCGGCATCCGTCGCCCTGGCCCGCACGGTGTGCGCGCCGTCGGCGGCGACCTGCACCGGCGCCCTGTAGGCGGTCCAGGCTCCGTCGTCGACCGAGACCTCGATGCCGGGTGCGGTGTCGCGGTTGTCGGTCGCCGTCGCGGTGACCGTGACCACGCCGGTGTGCCAGCCGCTGGCCGGAGCATCCGGTGCGATGGCCACCGCGGCGACCGGCGCCGTGGTGTCGTCACCGCCGCCGCCTCCGTCGCCGACCGTCACGGTCGCCTGTGCGGCCCTGGTCCCCGCGATCGAGGTCTGCACCGCGCCGTCGACCGTGAACACGCCGTCCGCGGCGTAG
>Ga0222419_100665_pt1 | contig 22662 bp, 21 predicted proteins | sample 1B20Ametagenome_FD_182474 | JGI IMG/M metagenome (GOLD analysis project Ga0222419, IMG submission 182474) | Enriched microbial communities from leaf-cutter ant dump, University of Wisconsin, Madison, United States - 1B20A (version 2) | ecosystem: Environmental > Terrestrial > Nest > Insects nest... | reverse complement strand
AAAGAACCGATATTTGTCAGGGTAAAGGTGCCGTTCTGGGTTTCATCCGGCTTCAGTTTAGAATTGCGTGCCCGTGCAGCGAGGTCATTGACCGATTTAGTAAGGCCTACAAGGTTAAACTGATCGGCATTTTTAATTACCGGAACGATGAGGTTACCGTTTGGAAGTGCTGCTGCCATTCCGATATTGATGTCTTTTTTCTTAATGATCTGCGTACCGTTTATCGAGATGTTGATCATCGGGAAATCTTTAATGGCTTTGGCAACCGCCTCCACAAACAAAGGGGTAAAAGTGACCTTCTCTCTTTCGCGCCTTTCAAAGCCTTGTTTAACCTTTTCCCTCCATAGCACCATATTGGTAACATCAGCCTCCACAAAAGAGGTGACATGCGCAGAGGTTTGCTTGCTCATGACCATGTGCTCTGCGATGAGCCGGCGCATCCTGTCCATTTCGATCAGTTCGTCCCCGCCATTCATGCTGACAGCAGCAGCAGGATTTGCCGGTATATTTTGTTTTGATCCGGTAGTGGTATTCCTGTCCTGTTCCGCTGCGATCATTGCAGCTGCCGTCGGATTGGCGATCGGCGAAGTAGCAATGTCCTTTTTATTTTGGATATGGGCCAGCAGATCGTCTTTTGTCAGTCTGTTGTCCGCGCCCGTGCCTGGTATGGCATCCAGTTCCTCCAGTTTAATATTTTCCTGGGCAGCAATGCTTTTCACCAGAGGTGAATAAAACCGTCCGGAACCGGTGTCTGCTGATTTTGCGGTCTGCTCCAGCTGTTCAATACCCGGAATGGCAGTATCGGATGAACTGGGAGCGGTTTCCGCTGTGGCGGCCTCTCCGGATGTTGCGCTGCCGGATTCTGAAATGAGCTGCTCAGGCCCATCGGTCTCAATAATGGCAATTACAGCGCCAACCTGGGCAATCTCATCTTCCTTAAACAATTGCTTTATCAATTTGCCTGCTACAGGTGAAGGAACTTCAGAATCTACCTTGTCTGTTGCGATTTCCAGGACCGTATCATCTGCCGATATCAGCTCTCCGGGTTGTTTGATCCATTTAATGATGGTTGCTTCCGCAACACTTTCCCCCATTTTTGGTAACACTAATTCGTATTGAGCCATTTTTTATTCTAGGATTGGTACCGGATGCAAAAGTAAAGTATTTTGAACACTTAACTATAATCCCGTCCAAGTTCATTCAAAATCATATTCAAAGCAGCTATTGCTGAGCGTTCTATATTTTGTAACCGCTTATTTCCAAAAGTAAACAACCTGGCCTGTACCCCTGATTTTCCTGCCACCGCAATCCATACAGTACCCACAGGCTTGTCCGGCGTACCGCCGTCCGGCCCCGCGATGCCCGTCACAGCCACCGCATAATCTGTTTTAAAATGGTCCAGGGCTCCGGCCGCCATCTCTCTTGCTGTTTGTTCACTGACCGCACCGTATCTGTCCAGGGTTTCTGCCTGAACAGACAGCACAGACTTCTTAAGCTCGTTGGCATAAACCACGCCTCCGCCCTTATAAACTGCGGAAGATCCAGGATGCCGGGTGAGCAGGTGTGCAATGTATCCGCCGGTACAGCTTTCCGCAGTGGATAAGGTCAGTTTTCTTTCTTTCATCTTATCCAGTAATGCCTGCTCCAGGGCAATATCCTCTTCAGTCACGACAAATTGCCCCACCCTGGCCACGATCATCCGCGCAAATGTTTCCACTTCTTCCCTGAGCGGCCCTTCATCCGTACCAGAACCGCTCAGTCTTAAGCGCACTTGTCCAAGTTTGGGCAAATAAGCCAGTTTGATGTGACCGGGCAGGCCATCTTCTATTTCTGCGATCTGTTCGGCCAGGAAGGATTCCCCTATGCCTGCCGTAAGGATGGTCTTATGATAAATAAAAGGAAGCTGAAATGCATGGCTTAGCCTTGGCAGGATCTCCTCTTCCATCAGGTACATCATTTCAAAAGGTACGCCGGGCATGGAAACGATTACATTGCCATGATGCTCAAACCACATGCAAGGTGCCGTACCGTTCTTGTTTTGAATAACAGTGCAGCCATCCGGTACGTCTGCCTGCATCCTGTTTGACTCGATCATTGGCCGGTTCAATCTTTTAAAGATCTCTTCTACCTGGCGCAGGGTCTCTTCATCACGGCGCATGCCCATACCAAAGTATCTGGCCAGGGTCGCTTTTGTGATGTCGTCTCTCGTCGGCCCCAGTCCGCCGGTGATCAGGATGATCCTGGCACGCTGCTCTGCCTGCGCCAATGCTTCAGTAATATGTGCAGCATCGTCGGAAACGGAAGTTACCTGTTTTACCCTGATGCCTGCAAGGTTAAGTTGGGTGGCCATCCAGGCTGAATTTGTATCTACTACCTGACCAATAAGGATCTCATCACCAATGGTAATAATTTCAGCTAACATAATCTTGGTTAAAAACGGGTAAAATATTGTTTTCTCTTGCTCAGTTTCAGGTCCTGGAGAATAGAAGCTTTGACTTTTATATCAACGGAATACGACTGATAGGCACCGAAGGGCACCCAACTGAAGCTCATGTCCCAGCAATGCAGGTCCCGGTAGATCGATAAGCTGGTCTGTGAGAACGTGCTTGCCTTAAAATCCCAGCCAGAGGTGAACTGCACTTTCCATTTGGGCGTGATGTTGGCATCGCCGTTAAAGTTGAGTGTATTGGTGATCTGGCTGTCGCCGCCCACATCCCGGCTGGTATATTGAAAACTGTAGCTGAACGCAAAATTCCATGGAATTTTAAAATCCACAAAAGCATTGGGATCCCGGCTTACCCTGGCCAGCGCATCAGCCTGCTCAGGGGTCATTCCCTGCTGTTCTACCTGCTCATTAAGTGCATCCTGGTTCTGGTTCCTTCTTTTCAGAGCCTCCGGATTAAAGCTGTAATCGAAAGAGAAACCAAAACTGGTCAGCCTTGGAAATTTGCCTACGTTCCAGACGTATTCATCGATCAAAAACTTGTCTACCCGGCCTGTATTGACATTTACTGAATCACCTACCCGGTAAGGATTCAGTGTACCACTATAGTTGATCCCGAGCTTGTCCGTAAACTGCGACCTGCCATTAAAGCTCAGGGTGGACAGTTTATAGCTCGGCTTCAAGAAGTTATAGCTTCCATTGATGCTGAGTCCCTGGATCACAGGTATTTTTTTATCACCTTTTCCTGTGCTGTCCCTGGGAGTAAGTACTTTAGCTTCTACGGTATTGTCTATGCCAAATGACAGAACAGCCTGTCTGCCCAGGCCCGGTCCGCCATACAGGGAGCCCTCAAATATGGAATATTTAAGCGGCTGGCCCTGCGCATCGAGCACCGGCGACTCATCTATGTACTTTGCTTCTTTATAATATCCCCTGGAAGGATCTGAAAAATCGGGAGTATAACTGAATCCCGCCCTTGGGGTCATGACGTGCCTCAATGCCTTGAAATTGCCAAATTTGCTGAACTGGGCCGTACTATAGATCTTAGTAGACAGGTTCATGTTGGCACTGTATTCCCCATTGCGTTTAAACCCCGGGATGGTGTCAATGATCTGGAGATCTGAACCGTTAATGACCCTCATATAGGTCTTTTCAATGGTCTGGAAAGCCCATCTTTCCTGATAATTGACACCTGTGCTGAAGTTAAAATAATCCAGTAAATTAAAAGACACACTCACAGGGATCTGATGGCTCACCCCGTTCCTGAATTTATTGAGCGTTTCTCTTTTAAACAACTCGCTCTCAACTGTGCTGATGCTGTTGCTGGCCTGCATGTTATAGCCAACCGTGATCTTCTGGTACCATTTCTGTTCACCAAGTCTGTCCTTTGAATCAAAAGGATTGAATGTAGGGACGGAAAGGCTGAGATCGGGCAGGGTCAGGTCTACACTTTTGTTCTGCGTCTCCTGGTAGGCCGAGAAACTGGAGCCAAAGTTGATCCCGTTGTCAAACACCCGCCCATAGGAAATACTGGACCTCATGGTATTCTGTGCAATCTGGTAAGGATCATAGGAAGCTCCCGCAGCAGTATTGGCATTATAACTGCTCGTTCCCGCATCTACGGAGGCGGAAAAGCTGGTGCCCGGTCTTGCATTGGCATTTTGGGTATGGCTCCAGAGGATCTTAAAATCCTTTCGCTTGCTAAAATCCGAGGTTCCTTCGGATCCGTACCTGGAATTGGAATAATTCAGGTTAATGTTACCGTTGTATTTGTACCTCTTGGTATAATTGGACATGAGCCTGGCGTCATAGGACCCCCTGGTGTAGATCGTACCCGTCAGTTTTGCATCCCAATAGTCGTTTAGACCGAGGTAATAACCTCCGTCCCGGAGAAAAAAACCCCTGGTATAGTCTTCCCCGGGCGAGGGAAGAATGAACCCTGACGATTTCTTGTTGGGCTTGGGAAAAAATGCAAAAGGCAGTCCGAGAGGCAAAGGGACATCTTCTATCATCAGGTAGACCGGTCCGGTGATCACCTGGTTCTCCGTAACGATCCCCTTAGTAATATGAATGCCAAAATGGGGATGCGGAAGGTTACAGGTGCTGTAGATCTGGCCCTTGCTATGGATTTCATTATCAGGTTGCTTTTTGGCCTTGCCACCAGAAAAGAATCCTCCTTCCTGTTCTGTGAACACTCCCCATATCTGGGCTTTCTGGGTTGCCGTATTGTACCTCAGGGAATCTGCAAGTGAAGTCCCCTGACCTTCCATTTTCATGATCGGACGGCCAATGTATTTGCCACTGGCATTTTTAGTACCCCGGGCAAAGATCTGCTTGGTACTGTCGTTATAACTGATAAAGTCCGCATCCAGCTCCATTCCCTGGAAAATAACCCTGGCCCCGCCATACAATTTTACCGTTCTGGCAATATTGTCCCGGACCGTTGAGTCTTTGGCAGAATATTCAATTTTTTCACTTGCGGTCGTATCTTTTGGTGCATTTCCAACGTTAAGAGGTCTGAGACTTCTTTTAGTAGTATCAATTTTGTTGGTGTCAGGCTTAGTTTTACCGGTGTCAATTTGTTTGGTCACCTGCTGCCAGGACAAGGAAAAAAAAACAGCTCCACGGCTATTAACAGATGTTAATAAAACAACCAGGTTCAGAAAAATGATATACCGTAAAAGTTTCAAATTCGTGTGTGAATGTTATTTTTGCACTAATGTTTAATCCAAAACGTTCAAAATTAATGAAAAATATACCATTGCTCAGATCAAAAGCGATTTTGATCGTATTTATTTCTGTTGCAATTAATATCTTATCTAGTTATCAGGCATTTACACAAGAATATAAAATAAAGACCATTGTTATAGACGCCGGTCACGGCGGTAAGGACGGCAGCACAAGGGGCCTTTATTCTACTGAAAAAGATGTGGCGCTTAAGACTGCGCTCAATCTTGGCGCGGCTATTGAGGCAAACATGAAGGATGTTAAGGTGATCTATACCCGGACAGAGGATGTTTTCATACCGCTTTATGAGCGGATCGCTATAGCCAACAATGCAAAAGCAGACATTTTCATTTCCATCCACTGCAATGATATGCCTGTATACAGGAGCACAGTGGTCACCGGTTACAGGAAGAACAGCCGGGGAAAACGGATACCCGTTACAAAAACGGTCAGCAGAAAAAGTACTTCCACACATGGCGTGGAGACCTTTGTATCGGGTATGGGCAGGGTCAATGAACAGGACGAGGCGATCAAGCGGGAAAATGCTGCCATTTTCCTGGAAGAAAACTATAAAGAAAACTACGAAGGCTTCGGCGACAATGAGTCAGAAAATGCCATTATCCTGTCCTTAATGAAGAACACCTTCAGGACCCAGAGTCTCCGGCTGGCCCGCTTCGTACAGACCGAATACGTTAACGCAGGCCGCTTGGACCGTGGTGTACAGGAAAAAAGCCTCGCTGTACTGGCGCGTGCAGGAATGCCCGCGATACTTACAGAGATCGGCTTCATCAGCAACCCTGAGGAAGAAGACTATATGAATTCTGAAGAAGGTCAGAAAGAAATTACCGGATGCCTGTTGAAGGCCATTGAGAATTACAAGAAAAACGTAGAAGGATAATACCAAAATAGATTTGCATGAGATTGAAGAAAGCCCTGTTCCTGTTATCGCCCCTATTTTTATTGTTCAGCTCAACAAAAACTTTTTCTCAGCCCTATAAAGTCAAAACCATAGTCATTGATGCCGGCCACGGCGGAAACAAACCCGGGGCCAGGGGCAGCTTCTCCCTGGAAAAGAATGTAGCCCTTGAAGTCGCCCTGAAACTCGGCAAAAAGATTGAAACAGAGCTGCCGGATGTTAAAGTACTCTATACCCGTAAAACAGATATAGATGTTGATTTTTACAAGCGGGCCGCACTTGCCAATGACAATAAGGCTGACCTTTTCATTTCAATACATTGCAATTCCATGCCAGACAACCGCGTAATTGTAGGTTATACCAAGAACAAAAAAGGGAAAAAAATACCAAGATACGCCTATAGGAAAAATACTACCACAAGTGGTACCGAGACCTTTGTAGCAGGATCGCACCGGCTGAACGAGCAGGACGTTGCGATTCGTGAGAACGAAGACATTAAGATGGAAAAGAATTATAAGCAAAATTATAATGGATACGATCCAAACGACCCGGAAACATTTATTATATTATCTTTGTTTAAGAACTTGTTCAGGGACAAAAGCCTTAAACTTGCAAAACTGATCCAGGAGAATTACACCAATGACGACGGAAGAGTGAACCGCGGTGTCAAGGAACAAGGGATATTGATTTTGCAGCGTTGCGGCCTGCCGGCCGTACTGACTGAAATAGGATTTATCTCCAATCCAACGGAAGAGAAATACATCAACTCTGACAGCGGGCAGGCTGAGATTGTGAATTCTATTTTTAAAGCGATAAAAACCTATAAAAGAGAAACTGAAACAAACTGATTGCACACAGAAATTACACGCAGATATAAACAACCTCACGTAAATGAAGATAGCGAACGAAACCAAAGTGGGCATCATGGCAGCCTTTGCCATAGCCTTATTGATCATCGGATACAACTTTTTAAAAGGCAATGCCATTTTCTCAAGTGAGACCGTTTTATATGCCAGATACTCTCATGTAGATGGGCTTGCAGTATCTAAACCGGTATTGATCAATGGTTTTCAGATCGGCCGGGTAGATAAGCTGCAACTGCAGCCGGACGGTTCTATCCTGGCGACGCTCAAGATCAAGGGCAAATATGAGATTCCGAAAAACAGCATCGCCAAGCTGGAAAGTACTGACCTGCTGGGCAGCAAAGCAATTGTAATGGCCCTGGGAACGGGTGAAGATTATGCAAAGGACGGCGATACGCTCAATTCCAATGTGCAGAAAGGTCTGCTTGAAACCGTACAGCCCGTACAGAAAAAAGCAGAAATGATCATTGCAAAAATGGATTCTATCCTGACCAGTGTAAATTCTATCCTGAACCCCAATTTTCAGCGCAATGTCGACAGGAGCTTTAACAGTATCTCCTCTACGCTGGCTGCGCTTGAATCCACCTCTAAAAAGGTCGATAACCTGGTCGGTTCTGAAGGTTCACGCATCTCGCTCATCCTTGCCAATGTAGAGTCTATTTCAAATAACCTGAAACAGAACAACCAGAAGATCAGCAGTATCCTGGATAACGTTGGTTCAATTACAGATCAGGTTGCGGCAGCCAATTTTAAGCAGACCATTGAAAATGCCAACAAAGCTGTAGCTGACCTTCAGACCGTGGTCAGCAAGATCAATGAGGGACAGGGTACGTTAGGCCAGCTGGTCAACGACACCAGGATGTACGAGAATCTGAACAATGCCTCGAAAAACCTCGACAACCTGATGATCGATCTGAAGGCAAATCCAAAACGGTATGTGCACTTCTCCGTATTTGGCGGTGGCAGCAAAAAAGACAAATAGCAGGCAGGAAATAAAAGATCAGATCGTATAAGTGCTGCCCTCAAGGGCCAGCTCAGTTTCTGCAAATACAGACCTTGCTTCATCCAGCAACTCATTCAGTGTCTTATACCTGGAAGAAAAATGCCCGATAAGCAATCTGGAAGCATTGGTCAGCACGGCTACCTCTGCCGCCTGTAAGGCGGTAGTATGGTGGGTCTGGTTGGCCCTGTCCAGCATGTCATGCAAAAAAGTAGCTTCATGGTACAACAGGTCGCAATCCCTGATCTGCTCAAAGTAGCTTTTATCAAAAAGTGTGTCTGAACAATAGCCATAGCTGTGTGGCCGGTCCGAGTCAATAGTATATTCGCTGTTCAGCAGCAGCTTTCCGCCAGGCAGCTCCAGATCGGCACCCCTTTTCAGCAACGCATAATACTGTACATCGATCTGCTCGGCTTCCAGCTTCTCTACGATCAGCTTGCGCAGCCGCTTCTTCTGTGTAAACTTGAAACCGGTACAAGGTATTCTATGGTTCAGGATCACCGTGTCCACAGTCAGGTCCGCATTTTCAAATATCCGTGCAGGACTGCCAGGCTCTGTCGGAACAAATTCTATTGGATACCTGATCACTGTCTCTGAATATTTAAACTGTATGTCCAGTATCTCTTTCAGGGCAGCCGGCCCAAAGATCATCATGGGTTTGGCCCGTCCGTTCAGGTGCAGGCTTGACAACAGACCGATAAGACCAAAATAATGGTCACCATGCAGGTGGCTGATAAAAATAAAATCAATCTTGCTCGCTTTAATGCCATATCGGATCAGCTGTTGCTGGGTACCTTCTCCGCAATCGATCAGGTAAAACTTTTCATTGCAATTTAAGAGCTGGGCTGTTGGATTGCGGTTGTATACCGGCGTAGCAGAGCTGCTGCCTAAGATGGTAACCTCAAACTTCATTAATTCTCATCTAAACCACCCAGCAGTTCCTTTTCAATTTCTTCCATGAAGATCAGGTCTGCCGCCTCGTCCAGTTTAGAAACAATGGTAAGTTTCTGGTCAAGGCCGGACATTTCCAGTATCCCGGCAACAGTTTGGTTCAGCCCTGTCACAATAAAAAGGCCACGGGCAGTTTTGCAAAGCCTGTCCCCTACCAGCAGGCAGCTGAGGTCCTGTGAATCTTCGCACTCCTGTATCTCTGAAAGATCAAAAACAATATTTCTGAACCCCTCTGTATTGAGCAATATGAACTCAGATTTCAATCTGGGGGCATTTTCATTGGTAAACCTGGGTTCATCAAGTTTCAGCACGACATACTTTTCGTGCTTATCTACTGAAAATTTCATGATTATGAGGTTTAATTAAATACTAATTTACAAAATTTATGCAGATCAGGCCAGCAGCCGGTCCAATGCAGTAATCACATTTTCTGCTATTCGTTCCATCACATTACTGCTTTCACGCTTTACAAAGCGGTCCCCGGTGATCTGTTCATACAATTCAATATAACGATCGGAAATGGAACTGACAATTTCCGGTGTCATCTCCGGAACAACCTGTCCGTCCTTTCCCTGGAAGCCATTTTCAATCAGCCATTTGCGTACAAATTCCTTGGACAGCTGCTTTTGCGGTTCATCGGCATCCTGTCTTTCTGCATATCCTTCTGCATAGAAATATCGTGAAGAATCCGGGGTATGGATCTCATCGATCAGGTAAATGTCATCACCAACTTTACCAAATTCATATTTGGTATCCACCAGGATCAGGCCGCGCGCAGCGGCCATTTCCACCCCCCGCTGGTACAGCGCATAGGTATATTGCTCCAGCAGGTCATAATCCCTGATGGACACAATGCCCTTTGCCAGGATATCTTCCCTGGAAATGTCCTCGTCATGCCCGACTGCTGCCTTGGTGGTTGGTGTAATGACCGGCTCAGGAAGCTTGTCATTCTCCTTCAGCCCCTCAGGAAGACTCACTCCACATACACTCCGTCTTCCGGCACTATATTCCCTCCAGGCATGACCGGCCAGGTATCCCCTGATCACCATCTCCACTTTGAACGGCTCACAGATGCGGCCAATGGTCACCATCTCATCCGGTGTATCCAAAACCCAGTTCGGCACAATATCTTTAGTAGCACTGAGGAACTTGGCAGCGATCTGGTTCAGGACCTGTCCTTTAAAAGGGATCGCCTCAGGCAGTACCACATCAAATGCAGAGATCCTGTCTGTTACCACCATTGCCATGAAACGGTTGTCGATCGTATAGACGTCCCTCACTTTTCCTTTATAAAAATTGCTTTGCTTCGGAAAGCTGAAATTGGTTTCTTTAATTGCTGTCATTCTAATTTAGCAGTTCGGCAGCTGTTATCGCACAGCTGTATCTTGTTAGTATTTAAATCCGGCTATCTTTATTACTGGATATCCCCATAGGCTTTCAATATGCGCTTAACCAGCTTATGCCTGACCACATCTTCGCCGGTCAGGTAAATGATGTCAATCCCAGGTATGTCATCCAGTATCCGTAGTGCATTGTGCAAACCGGACATCTGCTTCCTGGGCAGATCAACCTGTGTCACATCACCTGTTACGATGAATTTTGCAGAAGGCCCCATCCGGGTGAGGAACATCTTCAGCTGAAGATCTGTCGCGTTCTGGGCTTCATCCAGGATCACAAAACAATTGTCCAGTGTTCTTCCGCGCATAAAAGCCAGCGGCGCGATCTCAATGGTCCTGTTCTCAATATAGGTCTTTAGCTTTTCCGCAGGGATCATATCGTCCAGCGCATCATACAGCGGGCGCAGGTATGGATCGACCTTTTCTTTCAGGTCACCGGGCAGGAAGCCCAGGCTTTCCCCCGCCTCTACAGCCGGCCTGGTCAGAATGATCCTTTTAATTTCTTTGTTCTTCAGGGCACGGACGGCGAGTGCAACTGCCGTATAGGTCTTTCCCGTCCCTGCGGGGCCAATTGCAAACAACACATCATTTTTGCCGATACTGCTGACCATCCGGCGCTGGTTGGCCGTTCTAGCCTTCACCATAATACCATTGGTCCCGAAAACGATCACCTCACCGCCTCCACCGTTTCCGCCCGCGGTCTTTTCCGGTTCTGCCGGTACATCTTCAGACGATATTCTTTTAGATGCGAGAATGGTCTCCACATCGCCTGAAGAAAGTGCGCTGTACTTTTCCAGGTGCCCGATCAACTGGTTATATTTTTTCTCAAATGCCTGCTGCTCCTGCGCATCGCCCAACACCTTTACTTCATTGCCCCTTGCCACGATCTTCAGTTTTGGAAAAGCGCTTTTAACCAGCTCATAATGCTCATTATTGGCGCCCCAGAACTGTACCGGGTCTACCGATTCTATTGTTAATTTAAGTTCGTTCAAGATATTGTTTTTTTGATTGAGGTGTATATTCTGATATAAAAGTTGAATATTTGTACGCGATTTGCCGCCTACGCAAGATTAAGAATAAATATTCAATTTTTAATGGCCATTATTACTTTAACGACTGATCTAGGTTCAAAGGATTTCTACCAGGCTGCGCTCAAAGGCAGCATCCTGAGTATCCTCCCGACAGCCAATATCGTTGATGTAACCCATGAAGTACCATCCTTTAATATCTCCTATGCGGCATTCGTGCTAAAGAACGTTTACCCTTATTTTCCTAAGGGCACCGTACACCTGATCGGTATCGATTCCGTTTTCAGTGAAAACACCAGGTACCTGGCCCTGAAATACCGGGACCATTTTTTTGTAGGCGCAGACAATGGCATCTTTTCCCTGCTTTTTGAAGAAAAACCTGAAGAGATCGTTGAGCTCAACATCATGCAGGACCTCAAATACCTGCACTTTCCACTGGTGGATATCTTTGTAAAAGCGGCCGTACACCTCGCCAAAGGCTCAAAACTGAAAGACATCGGTCTCCCTGCGGAGGGCATTGAACAAAAAATGCTGCTCAACCCGGTGATCGAGCGCGACATCATCCGCGGCAGCGTAATCTATATTGACACGTTCTGCAATGTCATTACCAATATTACCAAAGAGCTGTTCACCAGAGTACAGCGCAACCGTGACTTTACATTATATTTCAGGAAGAGTGAGACCATTACGCAGCTCAGCTGGCATTATAATGAAGTTCCCGAAGGAGAGAAACTTTGCCTGTTTGGGATCAGCAACCATCTGGAGATCGCCATCAATAAAGGAAAGGCCAGCGGATTGCTGGGACTGCACCTGAGCGACATCATCCGCATTGAATTTCACCCTTAGAACTGTTCCGGCAGCTTTTATATCAGCCTGGCACCTGAGGCATAGTGTTTGCTGATATTCCTGAAAATACTAAAGCCATGTTCTATCACAGATTGCTTTCAAAACTGATGTTATATACGCTCCCGGTATTGATATCTTTGCCAGTCTCCCTTACGGCAAATGCAAAACCCGTTCAGGCAGATACCAGTGCCTATCAGACACAACGGCTCAAGGTCAATGCCCTTCTAGCTGAGCGCAGTGCACGTTTCGGACAATATGATCAGAGTCTGAACCAGCGTACCGGTATATTTGGCATGCAGACCAGGCAGGATGTTAAGAACTCCAATGAGATCCTGCGTCAGATCGTACTTAATGACAACAACATCTTTAAGGAACTGAAGATCCTGATGAATTATAAGGACCAGGTTGTGCAGCAAGTACAGCGTGACGCCAGCAACAGCAATAGCAGGATCCAGAACTACATGACCACGATCAAAAAACTGCAGGAACAAAATAACCAGCTTAAAAAAGATGTTGCGCTTCACCGGGACAAAAAGAAGCTGGCGCTTTATGTGATCATTTTTTTATCGGTCAGCCTGGTGGCCGCTACCTTGATATTTATGCGGAAGGTCAGGACGATCCGCTCATAAGATCAGGGCAAAAAGAAAAAAAGGGGCGCTTAAAAGGCCCCTTAGAAAATTATTTTTAAATGATCCGGTCTATTTCTTAAAATGACCGATAATGATATTGGCAAGCTCTGCTCCGATCCTTTCCTGTGCTTCATTAGTGGCGGCACCGATATGCGGGGTCAGGGAGATCTTAGGATGCTGCAGGATTTCCGCCCTTGGCGTTGGTTCATTGTCAAAAACATCCAGCCCGGCAAAAGCAACCTTACCGCTGTCCAGTGCAGCGATCAAAGCTTCTTCATCAATTGTACCGCCTCTTGAACAGTTCACCACACCCACACCCTTCTTCATTTTAGCAAACTCCTCTGCACCCAGAATAGGCTTATCAGCAAACGGAGTATGCAGGCTGATGAAATCACTGCCGGAGATCACCTCGTCCAGAGAAACTGTTTTAACCGGGATATCTACCGACACCCCACCCTGGAAAGACAAGCTCAGGCTTCCCTCAAACGGAAACAGGTCATAAGCCAGCACGTTCATACCCAGACCCAAAGCCACCGTAGCAGTTTCGCGGCCGATACGGCCAAAACCTATGATACCAATAGTCTTTCCGCGCAGCTCCACACCCTTTGCATAAGCTTTTTTCAGATCATTGAATTTTGTATTGCCTTCCACCGGCATTTTTCTATTGGAATCCTGTAAAAAACGGATGCCGGTAAATAAATGAGCAAAAACCAGTTCAGCTACCGACAGTGAGGAAGCAGCAGGCGTATTGACCACGGCAATGCCTTTACTGCGGGCGTAGTCCACATCGATATTGTCCATACCTACACCGCCCCGGCCGATCAGTTTAATATTAGGTACCTGGTCGATCAGCTCTTTGCGGAGTTTGGTCGCACTGCGTACCGTGATGCCGTCATAATTTAATAAAGCTTCAGCCAATTTATCCTGGGGCACAGTTTCTGTATCGACTACAATTCCTGCCTCTTCGAGCATTTTTTTACCGATGGGATCAATCCCGTCGTTTGCAAGTATCTTAATCATTAATTTATATTTTATTGGTGTTTTTCTGCAAAAATCTGCATTAATTCAACTAAAGTATGAACGCTGGTGATTGGGAGCGCGTTGTAAATAGAAGCCCTGAAGCCACCCACACTCCTATGCCCCTTGATGCCTTCCACACCATTTTCTTCAGCAAACTTCAGGAACGGCTTTTCCAGGTCAGGGTTTTCCATCACAAAGCAGACATTCATCCTGGAGCGGTCTTCAACAGCACAGGTGCCCTTAAACAAAGGATTCCTGTCGATCTCCTTGTACAGTGCCTCAGCCTTGGCTTTATTCTCCCTCTCGATCTCTGCAACACCACCCTTGGATTTGAGCCATCTCAGGTTCAGCATGGCCACATAGATCGAGAACACGGGAGGCGTATTGTACATAGAGCCACCATCAATATGCACTTTATAATCCAGCATGGAAGGCAGCTTTCTACCCGATTTGCCCAGGATCTCATCTTTAACGATCGCAATGGTCAGGCCGGCCGGACCGATGTTCTTTTGCGCACCTGCATAGATCAGGTCAAATTTCGAAACATCAATTACCCTGCTCATGATATCTGAAGACATATCGCAAACTACAGGAATACTGGTTTCAGGAAAACTGAACATTTCTGTACCGTAAATGGTATTGTTGGAAGTACAATGGAAATAAGCACTGTCCTCGGGGATCACATAATCCTTTGGCACAAACGTAAAGTTGGATGCTTTGGAAGAAGCGACAATATTTGCAGTCCCGAAAGGAGCAACTTCTTTTATTGCCTTATTGGCCCACACCCCTGTTTCCAGGTAGCTGGCAGTACCACCCTGTGGCAAAAGGTTCATAGGAACCATTGAAAACTGTAAACTGGCACCGCCCTGCAACAATACCACCGAATAACCCGATGGGACATCCATTAATTCTTTGATCAACCTGGTAGTTTCTGCAACTACTGCTTCAAATTCAGGAGTACGGTGCGAGATCTCGAGAATGGACAATCCGTCCTTGAAATCCAATACTGCCTGTGATGCCTGTTTAAATACTTCTTGAGGTAAAATGCATGGGCCTGCGCCGAAATTGTGTCTCATTTTTTTGGTTATTATTAATGGCTGTAAATGTAAGATTTTTATCTGTTCTATCGGTTGGAATTCTTGAACTTTATGATCAATTTAAAGTTTAACTGACGGCCTGTTAAATAATTTGGAATGGCATAATGAACGTTATTCACATCTTTTAGTCATAAGTACGAAACGGTATTATTGATATTGAAAAAACCGGTTTCCGACCGCTTGTATGCCGGGATACTGAAATCGTCCTGGGCCCTTACGCAGGCAAGACCCAAAAAACTGCGAGCAGGAAACAGATCCGCAGCATCAGGCAGTTAAAGTTGTACGGTTCCTGTGTCCAGGCGCTTCATTTCGGCGATCATTTCTGCCGGCGAGGCCGCCGCAAAGACTGCATTTCCAGCTACCAGTACATCTGCACCGGCTTCAACAAGCATGCCCAGGTTATGTAAACCTATGCCGCCATCCACCTCGATCAGCAGGCCGGGGTTCTGCAGGGAAGCCATTGCACGAAGCTCCCTGACCTTATTTAAGGTATTGGGAATGAACTGTTGTCCGCCAAAGCCGGGATTGACAGACATGACCAGAACCAGGTCAAGATCTGCAAGGATATCCTTGAGCAAAGAAACAGGCGTATGTGGGTTGAGCGCTACCCCTGCTTTACAGCCAGTAGCATGGATGCTTTGCACCACCCTGTGCAAGTGCTTGCAGGCTTCATAATGAACAGTGATGACCGCAGCTCCTGCCTGGGCAAAACGCTCAATGTAACGTTCAGGCTTTACGATCATCAGGTGCACATCCAATGGCTTTTCCGCATATTTCTTAACAGATTCCATCACCGGGAAACCAAATGAAATATTAGGCACAAAAACACCGTCCATAATATCAACGTGGAACCAGTCTGCTTCACTGGCATTGATCATTTCAATATCGCGCTGAAGATTAGCGAAATCAGCAGAAAGTATGGAAGGGGCAATCAAATGTTTCATAAATATTCCGGTTAGCACGGTAAAGATATAAATAAAAAAGCCCCGCAAATTGCAGGGCTCTATTTTATTGAGCAGGCTTGTTTTCAGCCTGGGCTGCTTCCGGCTTTGGCGGGCGCGGCAGCAAAGCTTTCCTGGAAAGCTTCATCTTGCCCTGTTTGTCAATATCCAGCAGCTTTACAGTTACTTTATCACCTTCTTTAAAGACCCCGTCCATAGTTTCCAGACGTTTCCAGTCAATTTCAGAAATGTGCAGCAAACCATCCTTGCCCGGCATGATCTCTACAAAGGCACCAAACGGCATGATCGATTTCACCTTGCCCTCATAGGTAGCACCTATTTCCGGCTTGGCGGCGATCGCATTAATGCGGCCTACCGCAGCATCGATCGAAGCCTTGTTGTCCGCAAAGATCTCTACGATACCTTTGTTGCCAACCTCTTCGATAGAGATGGTGGCACCAGTTTCACGCTGCATTTCCTGAATGATCTTACCGCCAGGCCCGATCACTGCGCCAATGAACTCCTTGTCAATGCTCAGCGAAACAATACGCGGCGCATGGTCCTTGTAATCCTCACGAGGCGCTGCAATAGTCTTCTTCATCTCGTTCAGAATATGCAGACGGGCCTCTTTGGCCTGGTTCAGTGCATTGGTCAACACCTCCCATTTCAGGCCATTGATCTTCAGGTCCATCTGGCAGGCCACGATACCTTTTTCAGTACCTGTCACTTTAAAATCCATGTCTCCCAGGTGATCTTCATCACCAAGGATATCTGAAAGGATCGCATACTTGCCTGTTTTCTCATCAGTGATCAATCCCATCGCAATACCCGATACCGGCGATTTGATCTTTACACCAGCATCCATCAGCGCCAGCGTACCCGCGCACACCGTGGCCATTGATGAAGACCCGTTAGATTCCAGGATATCAGATACGATACGGATCGTATAAGGGTTTTCTTCCAGGCCAGGCAGTACTTTTTTCAAAGAACGCATGGCCAGGTTGCCATGGCCGATCTCACGACGGCCTGCACCCCTGTTCGGACGAACCTCGCCGGTAGAAAAGCCAGGGAAGTTGTAATGCAGCATAAATTTGTTGTAACCGTTGATGAAAGCACCATCGATCATCTGCTCATCATCCTTTGAACCCAGAGTAACTGTGGTCAGGGATTGTGTTTCACCACGGGTAAATACCGCAGAACCGTGTGCAGCAGGCAGATAACCCACCTCGCTCCAGATCGGACGAACGGTACGTGCATCACGGCCGTCCAGACGGATACCTTCATCCAGGATCAGGTTACGGATCGCATCGTACTGTACATCATGGAAATATTTTTTAGCCAGGAAGCCGGTCACATCGTCAATTTCCTCGCCCAAAGTGGCAATGAAATCCAACAATACCTGCCCAAAGGCATCGCCCCGCTCCTGTTTCGCCGTATTGCTTTTGGCAATGGCATATACTTTATCATAGGTGGCTTCATATACCTGGGCCTTCAGCTCAGGATTGCTTTCCTCATGAGAATACACTCTTTTTTCAGTTTTACCGGTCAGTTCAGTCAGTTCCTTCTGAACCTTAACCTGTGTCACGATCGCTTTATGTGCAAATTCGATCGCCTCTACCATTTCTGTTTCAGAGATCTCACTGCATTCACCTTCTACCATCACAATATCGTTTTCAGTACCTGCTACCAAAAAATCCAGGGTTGCACGTTCCAGATCACTGACATATGGGTTGATGATCAGTTGTCCGTCGATCTTTGCCACGCGCACTTCAGAGATCGGCCCGTTAAAAGGAATATCAGAAACCGCAAGTGCCGCAGAAGCTGCCAGTCCGGCAAGACAGTCTGGCATAACATTTTTATCAGAAGAGATCAGGGAGATCATCACCTGTGTATCGGCGTGATAATCTTCAGGGAACATCGGGCGCAGCGCACGGTCTACCAGACGTGAGATCAAGACCTCATAATCTGATAATCTGGCCTCGCGGCGCAGGAAGCCTCCCGGGATACGTCCCGAAGCAGCATATTTTTCCTGATAGTCGACAGACAGGGGGAGAAAATCAACCCCGGCCTTTGCTTCTTTGGAAGAAACAACAGTTGCCAAAAGCATGGTATCCCCCATTTTTACGACCACCGAACCATCGGCCTGCTTGGCCAGCTTACCCGTTTCAATTTCAATTGTTCTGCCATCGCCCAGATCGAACGATTTTTTTATTACATTCATTTAATCTTATTTGTGATGTGTTTTCCTCTTTCTACACACCGGATTTATATATATTTTTTATTTGCCTGCAAACTTAAAGAAAAATCAAAAGACATTCTCTAAGGAAACCAAAAAAGCCATTCTTCAGGAATGGCTTTTTTCGATATAGCTTTTTCTATTTGATGATATCCCTCAGACCCAAGGTCTTGATGATAGCACGATAGCGCTCAATATCTTTTTTGTACAGGTAAGCAAGGATGCCGCGGCGTTTACCTACCAGTTTTTGCAGAGACAACTGGGTTGAAAAATCTTTACGGTTTTTCTTCAGGTGCTCGGTCAAGTGCGCGATGCGGTAAGTGAATAACGCGATCTGGCCTTCCGCTGAACCTGTGTTGGTCTCTGTTTCGCCGTGCTGTTTGAAGATCTCGGCTTTCTTTTCTTTACTTAAATACATTCTTGAATGGTACTAAAGTGATGTGTAAATTAATTAATTGCCTGCAAAGATACAGGAAGTTTTGAAGATTAGCAATATCCTGATTGTAATTCAATTATACTATTTTTGTACGGCCCAGGATCACGATCGCCAGGAAGACATCCCTTAAAACCAGCACTTATGGAGAAGATCAGCTACAGCATTTTTGAAACCAGTCTGAAGGTACGTCCCGATGACATCGATATGTTCAACCACGTGCATAACAGCAAATATTTTGATTATGTGCTGGCGGCCCGTTATGAGCAGATGGCCGAATGCTATAAAATGCCGATGGAAAGTTTCCTGGAAAGCGGCTATGGCTGGGTAGTACGCTCCGCCATGGTAGATTTCAAACGTCCGCTGGTGCTTGGCGACCAGATCGTTATCCGCACGGGCATACTGACCATCAATGAAAAAGGTTGCCGCGTACAGTTTGAGATCGAAAACAAGCGTACCGGCAAGATTGCCGCTGATGGCTGGTTTGACTATGTGATGATCGACATTGCCAGCGGCAAAGGCTGTAAAGTCAGTGAAGAAATGATCAAGGCTTACAGCATCTAAAGGTATGGCTAATCCTATTGATCCATTTTTTTAAGCTCATTAAGCAGGGAAAAGCGCGTTAAAGTCATGTAAATAAGAGCGCATCATTGTTTTTATTATCTTACTTTTCATTTTATGACAAAACAACATACCCCTTCCAGGGGCAGGTTATCTAAGATCTTTGAACTGATCAGGCAATCCATCAAAGGGGAAGAACTTGATTTTACACAGGGCAGCATCCGCAGGGCGGTGATCCTGCTGGCCATACCCATGATGCTGGAAATGGCGATGGAATCCGTTTTTGCACTGGTTGACCTTTATTTCGTAGGCCACCTGCACAACAGCAGCCATGCAATACAGACCGTAGGACTGACAGAGTCGGTGCTTACGGTCATTTATTCCCTGGCCATTGGGATGAGCATGGCCGCAACGGCCGTCGTGGCACGGCGTGTGGGAGAAAAAGACCCTGGCGCCGCAGCAAAAGCTGGTATACAGGCAGTGATCGTGGCTTTTGCCATCAACCTTGTGATCAGTATTGCAGGGTTGATCTACGCTACAGACATTCTTTTGCTGATGGGCGCTTCTGCAGAGACTGCTGCCCAGGGTACCCCATTCATTAAGATCATGATGGGCGGCAGCATCATTATTGTACTGCTTTTCCTGATCAATGGCATTTTTCGCGGAGCAGGTAACGCAGCCATTGCCATGAAAAGCTTATGGATCGCGAATATCGCCAACATCGTTTTATGTCCGCTGCTGATCAACGGACTTGGTCCTGTTCCTGCATTTGGACTGACCGGAGCTGCTATTGCGACAACGATCGGACGGGGCATCGGGGTTTGCTACCAGGGTTATCATCTGCTCAACGGCAAAAACCTGCTGAAGATCCGCCTCTCCTACTTTAGACCGCACTGGGCACAGATCATGGCACTGCTGAAGATCGCGGCACCAGGCATTTTCCAATTCGTGATTGCGTCCTGCAGCTGGATCTTTCTGGCACAACTGGTAGCAACTACCGGAGGTGATCATGGTTCCGCAGGCTATCAGACAGCCCTCAGGCTCATGATGTTCTTTATGCTGCCCGCCTGGGGAATGAGCAATGCCGCTGCTACACTGGTGGGCCAGAACCTGGGTGCCAGACATCTGGACAGGGCCGAACAATCGGTAATGAAAACTGCTAAATATGTAGTGATCTATATGCTGCTGGTAATGGCTTTTACCTTTGGGGTCGGCCAGTTCTTCATCTCGTTTTTCAGTAATGACCCGCTGATCCGGGAGGTGGCACAGCAGGCACTGCAGATCATGAGCGCCGGCTATATTTTTTACGGCATAGGCATGGTGCTGATCAGTACTTTCAATGGTGCCGGCGATACCTGGACACCTACCTGGATCAATTTCTTCGGATTCTGGCTGTTCCAGATCCCGCTGGCTTTCCTGCTGGCAAAATATTTTGAAATGGGGCCTTCAGGGGTATTCATTGCCATCCCCGTTGCTGAAACAGGAATTGCTGTTGCAGGCTATATTTTGTTTAAAAAAGGAAGGTGGAAAACCGTTAAAGTATAACTTTTCCTGTTGTTTTCCCTGCGGCCATATCCGGTTCATATTTCAGGCCTGGTGTAAGCCAATGCAGCAGGAAGACCCTGGAATAGCGGTAATTCAAGGGGGCGAACACGAGTACGCCCCCAAATATCAGAATTACATATTTCCAGAGGTTCTCATAGCTGAGACCCAGACCAAAGACATACGCGGCTACACATAGCGTGATCATTTCTGCTACATTCATGGCGTAGCTGATGAACATCGCTACATAGAAAAATCCCGGTTCCCTTTCAAACCGGAGCCGGCAATGGCTGCAATATTCATTGGTCACCTGCCCTTTAAATGAATACGTACTGCCTGAAAAAATATCGCCTTGCCTGCATCTCGGGCATTTGCAGGCGACCACTGCTTGTAATTTTGAAACTGGCTCCATATTGATCTGAATTATAGGTTTACTTAATTAGTGTTAAACACTTGCTTTAAACTTCCAGGTCAAAATTACGACAGCGCCTGTGCCGATTTTATGATCCATGTCATGTATGGATGCCGCTATGTCATGGCGGAGTCAATATCGGCAGGATACCCCCTTAGATTTTGTAGATCTTTCCTCTTAGCAGTCTGAACTGCCGGTTTTCTGCCATTCTTTTTATGGTACGGATCAGGGTTTCAACCCTTAATCCGCTCATGTCTGCAAGTTGCTGACGGGTCAGCTTAAGCTCATCTCCCGGCTGCAGTTCGCCCAGCAGGTAACTGAGCAGTGTCTGCACCCTGTGGCCTGCCTGCTCATTGGCGAGCTCTTCGAGCATCATGGATTTGTAAAACAGGCGGTCACTGAGGGTCAGGATCAGTTCCATGCTGAATGCCCTGTTTTCCTCGAGAAGCTGGAGAAATTGCATACGGTTGAGGGCAATGACCTGTGTATCCTGTACCGCAATGGTATAGGCAAGATATCGTTTATTGAGCAATAATGCCGGTTCTCCAAAGTATTCGCCGGTTTTAAATATACCCTGGATAAATTTTCTGCCGTCTTCATTGACCGTTGCCATGCTGACCCTGCCGCTTTTAATGAAATAGACTGCTTTGGGCAATGTGCCGGGTTCATAGATGACCGATCCTTTTTTATAGGTACTGATCTTGTAGTTTTGTTGTAGCAGGTATTTAATCATAGCCTTTTAGAAATGACAAGCTTTAGTTATTTCTGATCTCAAATTTATAGTATAAACTTTGTTTAAGATACGTTGTTATTGTTGTAAATGCTGTGATTAATGGTAAAACACGTCACCTATAATTTCATCCTATGAATCTAAAACCTGCATTAATTTCATCTTTGCCTGGGCTATTCATTCTTTTTGCTGCTTCGGCCGCCGTTGCTCAGGACAACAGGAACCTCATCAAGTGGAATGTGGCAGCCCTGGCATTGAAGAATTTCTCTTTTCAATATGAAAGAGCCATTACCGGCAGGATCTCTGTGGCTGGTGGGTTTAGATTTGCGCCAAAATCAAAACTGCCGTTCAGTACTGCCCTGGAGAATGCGGTCGATGATGATGAGACCTGGGAAAGCATCAAAGATTTTAAGACAGGAAACTTTGCGATCAGCCCCGAGGTAAGATTTTATCTTGGTAAAAGTGTTTTCCAGGGTTTTTATATCGCTCCGTTTATAAGATATGCAGAATATTCTGCAAATGTGCCGTATCACTTTGAGGTGTATGGCACCACACAGACGATTCCCCTGAATGGGAACCTCAGCACATTTACCGGTGGCGTATTGGTTGGCGCTCAATGGAAGGTGGCGAAACAGCTGCATGTTGACTGGTGGATACTGGGGCCGAATTATGGCGGCAATTCCGGCAGTCTTATCGGCCGTCGTCCCTTAAACGAGCAGGAACAGGCGGTATTGCGCGAATCTTTGCCCGATCTGGAGGATCTGCCGCTGGTGAAGACGAAGTATACGGTAGACGAAAATGGTGTACGGGTCGACATTAATGGCCCTTGGGCTGGATTAAGGGCTGGTCTGAGCATTGGCTATAGTTTTTAAATTTAAAATCGTCTGCAG
>Ga0222419_100664_pt1 | contig 22832 bp, 22 predicted proteins | sample 1B20Ametagenome_FD_182474 | JGI IMG/M metagenome (GOLD analysis project Ga0222419, IMG submission 182474) | Enriched microbial communities from leaf-cutter ant dump, University of Wisconsin, Madison, United States - 1B20A (version 2) | ecosystem: Environmental > Terrestrial > Nest > Insects nest... | reverse complement strand
AATACCCGGAGCTTTTTCGGGATAAATCTCCAGCAAGCAAGGGGTCATGTAATCATAGTTTACCTGTGAAGTATAGGCCGGATCAACTTTCCAGTGAACCGTCTGGTCACTTAGCTGATAACGCATGGCATTATTGAAAGCATAATTGGTTTCAAAATAGATGCCCTGTGGTTTGGCCATCTGCTCTGGCTTGCCAACAACGGCACTTTCCTCTTCAACCATCCCGAGTATTTCATTGACCACACGGTCTACTTTAAAAGTCTTGCTGCCATTGTTCCTGAGGCCAAGAGATTTGACGATCAGCGGCAGCCCGTTATAAAGCTCATAATTTACAGTAACCTCCAGGCCGCTCAGTTCAGCCGCATCAGAACGGTAATGAAAAGACAACCTGCGTCCGGCAGCAGGCGAGGAGTTGCCTGCCCAGAATTTATTCTTCCAGTTAATGTAGGGGCTGATGGTATCCTGATCATAACTTACCAGCTGAAAATTCCCCTCGCCCTTCACGAGTTCTCCGACCCAGTCTGCCTTAAGATAAGCCAGTTCCTTCTGACCATATAATCCCCCGACATTGTAGTTCCTGCCGTTGATGGTAAGCTTTGCTTCAGGCTTAACTGAACGCAGCAGTTGTTGCCCGTTGACCAGGTTTACATAGTCTATACAAGCAGCATCCGGCCTGACCCTGAAAACCCTCCTGACAAGACCATTGTCCAGTATCAATGTCTCACCATTTGCTGGAGCCTGCACTTTAGCATTATAACTTCCCGGATCAATGAGCCAATCCTGATCAAAGGACCGGTGCTGAGCCAAAGCACCCGACCATAAAACAGAAAGCAAAACTGTGGTATAAATCGATCTTCTCATAGCAATTTCCCCCAGGCCGGACATTCAGCCGGCCGCTAAGTAAAAATAACAATTCCGCAGGCATCCCGGCAAGCGGCACCTGAAATACTTCTCCTGACTTTTTTGCCGCTTTTGTCAGGATATTTTAAATTTTTAGACTGTAATCCCGGGCATTGGCGATTTTCAATAATTTTGTTTCATTTTAACACTATTTTAACATGCAGTTCGACTTATCCCCCATCGATACCGTAGATGAGATCTCGAAAGAAGACTTCGAAAAAAACTACCTGAACAAACGTAAGCCGCTGATTATCAAAAATATGACCAGGACCTGGCCTGCCTACGGCAAATGGGACCTCGATTATATGAAGACGGTAGTTGGAGATAAGACCGTGCCGCTTTATGACAGTTCGAAAGCAGATGCATCCAAGCCGATCAACGCCTCAGCCGCAGAAATGAAGTTCGGAGATTACATTGAGCTCATTAAAAATACACCGACAGACCTGCGCATCTTCTTATTCGATCCCATCAAGCATGCGCCAAAATTGCTGGAAGATTATCGCGCACCAAAAGACCTCATGGGAGGCTTTCTGGACAGTTATCCCAATATGTTCTTTGGCGGCAAGGGCTCGGTGACCTTTCTGCATTATGACATAGACCTGGCCCATATCTTTCACACCCATTTCAACGGCCGGAAACATGTGATCCTGTTTGAAAACAACTGGAAAGAGCGGCTTTACCAGATTCCGTTTGCCACTTATGCACTGGAAGATTATGATGTCGAGCAACCCGATTTTAAAAAATTCCCTGCCCTCAAAGGCGTGAAAGGCATAGAAGCCTTCCTTGAGCATGGCGACACCCTTTTTATGCCTACAGGCTACTGGCATTGGATGAAATACCTGGATGGATCCTTTTCGATCAGCCTTCGTGCCTGGGACAAATCATGGGCCGTAAAGGCAAAAAGCCTGTACAACCTGACATTGCAGCGTAAATTTGACGATTTCATGAAGGCAAACTTCAGGGAAAAATACATGAACTGGAAAGAAGGGCTGGCAGTGAAACGTGCAAATAAAGCTTTGGCAAATCATAAGCCATATTGATAAATTTTTTATGTTTGCTTTACATAAGGTCGGTAAACAGGCATATAGCCGTTGGCAGGTATCTTATCTGATAAATTATGAGCTTTATTTTAAAGCCGGTAGATACCGTAGAAAGTATCAGCCCTGCTGATTTTAAAAAAAATTATCTGGATCCCAGACGGCCGCTGGTAATTAAGGGATTGACCAGATCATGGCCGGCCAGGGACAAGTGGGATACAGATTACCTGAAAGGACTTGCAGATGATGTCAACGTAAGCCTGATGGACAACTCCAAAGCAGACCCATCCAAACCGATCAATGCTTCAGTAGCCAACATGCGTTTTGGGGATTACCTGGACCTGATCAAATCCGGGCCAACAGAGCTCAGGATATTCTTTTTCAACCTGTTCAAGCATGCACCAAAGCTGGTCGATGACATTGTCATTCCAAAAGAATTGATGGGCGGCTTCATTGAAAGCATGCCGGCAATGTTTTTCGGCGGCTCAAATTCTGTCACCTTCCTGCATTATGACATAGACCTTCCGCATCTTTTTCATACCCATTTTGGAGGGAGAAAACACATCATCCTGTTCGATAATAAGTGGAAAGAGCGGCTGTACTGCATTCCCAATGCCACTTATGCGCTGGAAGACTATGACGTGGCCAACCCTGACTTTGAAAAATTTCCGGCCCTCAAAGGAGTGGAAGGCTACGAGGTCATACTGGAACACGGCGATACACTTTTTATGCCCACAGGCATGTGGCACTGGATGAAATACCTGGACGGATCTTTTTCGCTGACCCTGCGTGCCTGGGACGCCTCGCTGGCACGTAAAGCCCAGAGTGTATTCAACCTGGCCATCAAAGGCGGGCTCGACAGTATACTGAAGATGACTTTCAAGGCCCCCTATGCCAGATGGAGGGAACGGCTGGCAGTAAAACGGGCCGAAAGGGCTTTAGCCAAAGGCAGTCCCCGTTAGCACTATTTTTACAAGTGGATAACATTAGTGCAAAGTCAAACTTTTACCTTCGGTAATTCGTTTACAAGGTGCTATGAGAGGATTCCGCTTTTCTGATTTCAAGCCTGACGATCTTCCAAAGGGAGGTTTTGAAGAGCTGCTCAAATTATTCACCCAACTGCTTAACTATACGGCCGGCGATGCGGCCGAAGCTTTGTCCTGGATGAACGAACTCGATAAGAAATACCAGTTCACCAACAATGATTACGGCATGGGCGATTTCATTGATGAGCTCAAAGAGAAAGGCTACATCAGAGAAGAAGGCAACGGCAATATGCAGATCACCGCAAAGACCGAACAGACCATCCGACAATCAGCCCTCGAGGAGATCTTTGGAAAGCTCCGGAAAGCAGGCAAAGGAAACCATAACAGCAACATTTCAGGAATAGGAGAAGAGAAGAACGCAGACAGGAGGGAATTCGCCTTCGGCGACAGCCTTGATCAGATCGACATGACGGCTTCCATACAAAATGCACAGATCAACCACGGCATAGGCAATTTCACACTGACCGAGCGCGACCTTGAAGTAGAAGAAAAGGATTATAAAACCCTGACCTCTACCGTATTGATGATAGACATTTCCCATTCCATGATCCTCTATGGCGAAGACCGCATTACACCGGCAAAAAAAACCGCCATGGCCCTGGCCGAACTGATCAGGACGAGGTATCCCAAAGACACACTGGACATTGTCGTATTTGGCAATGACGCCTGGCCGATCACAATTAAGGACCTGCCGTATCTGCAGGTCGGGCCCTATCATACCAATACCTTTGCAGGTCTTGAACTGGCTGCCGATCTGCTGCGCCGGCGCAAGACACACAATAAGCAGATCTTTATGATCACCGATGGTAAACCAACATGCCTGAAAGAAAATGGCCGGTATTATAAAAACAGCATGGGTCTGGACAGGAAAGTGATCAGTAAAACGCTCAACATGGCCGCCCAATGCAAAAGGCTGAACATACCCATCACTACATTCATGATCGCCCAGGACCCCTACCTGCAGCAATTTGTGAGAGAATTTACCCAGATCAATGGTGGCAGGGCCTTTTACAGCTCATTGAACGGCCTTGGTGAATATATTTTTGAAGATTATATCAAGAACCGCAGGAAGACCGTACGTTAAAATACGCTCCCTGTACAATTTAAAATATGGATCATACTACCCTTAAAACACTTGGCGACCTGAAAGCCGCAAAATATCAGTCACTCCCCGTAAAAGACGAACTGCGCAAAAACCTGATTGCCCAGCTCCGCAATAAGGAAGCAGGATTTGAAGGCATTCTGGGCTATGATGAGACCGTCATCCCCGAATTGCAGACCGCCATTCTTTCCAGGCATAATTTGCTGCTGCTCGGACTTCGCGGACAAGCCAAAACACGGATCGCCCGGCTGATGGTAAACCTGCTGGATGAATACATCCCCTATGTAACCGGAAGCGAGATCTTTGACGATCCGCTAAACCCGATCTCCTGGCAGGCCAGGCATGAAATCCACATTCACGGAGACAATACCCCCATCAGCTGGCAGCACCGTTCCGAAAGATACACTGAAAAACTGGCCACCCCCGATGTGACCGTCGCCGATCTGATCGGCGATGTTGACCCCATCAAAGCAGCAACCCTGAAGCTGACCTACAACGATGAACGGGTGATCCACTTCGGGCTGATCCCGCGTGCACACCGCAGCATCTTTGTCATCAATGAACTACCTGACCTTCAGGCAAGGATACAAGTCGCCCTGTTCAATATGCTGCAGGAAAAGGACATCCAGATCCGGGGCTTTAAGCTAAGGCTGCCGCTGGACATCCAGTTCGTGTTCACCGCCAACCCCGAAGATTACACCAACAGGGGATCCATTGTAACACCGCTGAAAGACCGCATTGAAAGCCAGATCCTGACACACTATCCGAAGACGGTCAGCATTTCGCGAAAGATCACTTTCCAGGAAGCAAAGCTGACCGCAGAGCAAAAGCTCATAGAAGTGGACGGCCTGCTCAAAGACCTGGTGGAGCAGGTAGCCTTTGAAGCACGTAAAAGTGAGTTCATAGACCAAAAATCAGGAGTCTCAGCCCGTCTCACCATATCTGCCTATGAAACCCTGGTAAGCACAGCGGAACGAAGAATGCTGATCAGCGGTGAAAAAACAACATTTGCCCGCATGTCCGATCTTGCCGGCATTATCCCGGCGGTCACAGGAAAGATCGAGCTGGTATATGAAGGTGAGCTTGAAGGCCCCGCCAAAGTAGCCAACATCCTCATAGGCAAAGCCATAAAAAGCCTTTTCACACGTTTCTTCCCAGATCCTGAAAAAGCAAAGAAAAGCAAAACAGCAAATCCCTACACCTCGATTACCGCATGGTTTACAGAGGGGAACACACTGGATATAGCCGATACCCTGAGCTTTGTCCAATACCAAAAAGACCTGATGCAAGTCAGTGGCCTGCATGACCTGGTCAGGAAATTTCATCCGAAACTAAGTGAGCATCAGACCCTGTTGCTCATGGAGTTTGTACTGCATGCACTCGCCGAACATTCCCAGCTGAGCAAAAACTATCTTGAAGGCGGTTTCGGTTTTTCCGATATGTTCGACAGCCTTTTCAATGCAAGCGATTATGATGACGACGACTTAGACTATAAATAATGGGCAGGCTATCGTTGATCTTAATGCTTTCGGTCTTCCTGCTGGTATTTGACTATTACTGCTTCAAGGCAATATTAAGTGCATTTAAAACCTGGAAACCATCTGCCAGAAAATGGTTCGGCCTACTCTGGTGGGGCTATACATGCCTGCTTGTTCTGGGCGTCTTTGTATCCATTTACGTCACATTGCCCATCTTTTACCTTTCCCTGCGGTCCATTGTGCTGGTTGCTTTCTTTCTCACCGTTGCCTGCAAGCTGGTCATGCTCCCGTTCCTGCTGGCAGATGACATCAGGAGGGGCATCATTAAAATAAAAAGAGCCTTTCAGAAGAAACAACAGCAAACAAACACCAATCCGGTTTCCCCTACGCGGAACACCACCACCGAAGAACCGATCAGCCGCTCTTCATTTCTTATAAAAGCAGGTTTGATTACGGCAGCGATACCGCTTACCTCTTTAACCTGGGGCATTGTCTCCGGCGCTTACGATTATAAAGTGAAACGCAGAAAGCTGGTTCTTCCAAATTTACCCAAAGCCTTCGATGGCATCCGCTTAGGACAGATCTCCGACATCCATTCCGGGAGCTTTTATAATCAGCGGGCCGTAAAAGGCGGAGTGTCGCTATTACTCGCTGAAAAGCCGGACTTCATCTTTTTTACCGGCGACCTGGTCAACAGCCTGGCAAATGAAATGCGGGATTACCAGGACATATTCACCAAAGTAAAAGCCCCGCTTGGTGTCTATTCCACCCTTGGCAACCATGATTATGGAGATTATTATTTTGGCAGGGAGCCATCTGCCAGAAAAGCAAAGAACCTGCAGGACGTCATCAGGACCCATGAGCTCATGGGCTGGGACCTGCTGATGAACGAAAACAGGCGGCTGAAAGTAGACGGTGAGGAGATCGGCATCCTTGGCATTGAGAATTGGGGGATGGGACGTTTTCCCAAATACGGAAAAATGGAGCTGGCCATAAAAGATACCGATGACCTGCCGGTCAAACTCCTGCTTTCCCACGATCCCTCCCACTGGCGGGGACAGGTCCTGGAACAATACCCCCAGATCGACGCAATGTTCAGCGGCCATACACACGGCATGCAGTTTGGCGTGCAAACAGAAAATTTTCAGTGGAGCCCGATCCAGTACATTTACAAAGAATGGGCAGGATTTTACCGCGAGCAGCAGCAGCAACTCTATGTCAATGTAGGCTACGGGTTCCTGGGCTATCCGGGCAGGGTTGGAATTCTGCCGGAAATCACGATATTTGAACTGAAGCGGGCCTGATCAGTATGCCCTGCTCCACGCAGATGATAAAAAGGATTTCTCTTTCCGTTCTTGATTTCCTGCTGTTCAGCAATTTGTTCATTGCACTTTGTGCTGTAGCACAAGGCCTGATCACCTATCATTTATTGCAGGTCCCGCCCGACAAATACGTACTGGCCTTTCTTTTCTTCTCAACAACCGGACTGTATAATTTCAGTATGCTGCTGGCCAGACCCAAAGACCCGGGCAATTCTCCCTATCTGCGGGTCCGGTGGATCTTCTCCCACCACCGCCTCATCATTTCCATCACACTCATTTCCATCCTGTGCCTGATCCCGCTGGGCCTGTGGTACCTGAGCATTGAATCCAAGCTGCTCATGATCTTCACAGGGCTGCTTGCCGCCGGATACAATATCCCCTTCCTTACGCTCAACCAGCAAAAGATAGGATTGAGAAATATTCCGGGCATTAAATTGTTCCTGATCGCACTCGTATGGTCTGTAAGCTGTGTGCTCCTGCCGATCGTGGAACTGGAACGCAGCTACCAGATCAATATCTCTTCCGCAGAGACCCTTCTGCTTGTAGCCAAGCGGTTTCTGTTCGTTGCAGCGATCACCGTACCCTTTGACATCCGGGACCTGTTCCAGGACAAGCTATATGCACTGAAAACCATTCCGGTAATGCTGGGTGAACGAAAAGCCTATATCTTCTGTCAGTTCCTGCTGCTGGCCTACCTTATCCTGCTATTGCTTTTCAGTCCGGCCACCCTGCCAGACATCATTGGGCTAGCGACCACACTAGTCCTCACCGGCTGGCTGATCTTCAGGTCCGGCATCAAAAAGAATGAGTATTATTATTTCCTGTACCTGGACGGCACGATGCTCCTGCAATACCTGGCCATGGTCGCCGCAACCTGGCTAGCCTCCCTGATATAACAGCTCCGGTCAGGATTCCCCTCTCAGGAAGGATTAAACCGGTACCCAACCCCCCTTACGGTTTGCAGCAATTGCGGATTGTCCGGATTGGACTCGATCTTTTTGCGCAGCCGGACAATATGCATGTCCAGTGTCCTGGTATTCACGTCAGAATTATAACCCCAGACCACCAGCATGAGCTCATCCCTGTTGATCACCTTGCTCGGATTCCTAAGGAAATAAAGCAATATCCTGTTCTCCAGAATAGTAAGCTCTATTTTCTTTCCATTCTTGAACAAGGTATGGATATTGGGGTGATGCTCCATATTGCCAAAACGGTGTACTTCAGACCTGTCATTGTTCAGCAGGAACTTCACCTTATTGTCCAGCATGGCGACCAGCACATCCATATTAAACGGCTTGGTTACATAATCCGATACACCAAAATTATACGCATCGATCTTGTCTACATCCTGGGCTTTGGCCGTCATCATGATGATGAGGTTCTCAAAACCCTGTTTCCGCACTTCCTCACAAACCTCAGAACCCTGCTTACCCGGCAGCATCCAATCCAGCAATACAATATCCGGCTTCTCAGACATGATCGAATTTTGCGCAGACTCCCCATCGCTCACCTCAAGTACTTCATATCCCTCAGAAGTCAGGCGGTGAACCACTAAAAAGCGCAGGTTCTCATCGTCTTCAACGATCAATATTTTAATTCCCTTAGACATAGTTTCAATGTTAATTTTTCAATTTATGATGCAATTCCTGAAGTTCAATCATTAAAAGGCAGTACGATCTTAAACTCCGTTCCCTTGCCGACCTTGCTTTTTACTGTGATCTCGCCATCCATAAAGTTAACGAGTTCTTTACAGAAAGCCAAGCCAAGCCCGACACTTCCATTCTGATTATACTGGTTTTGTATGCGAAAGAATTTTTTAAATATATTATTAATTTCCAATGCCGGAATGCCAATACCCTGATCAATGAACCGGAATACCACCTTTCCCTTGACCAGCCTGGCCACAACATGCAACTTCTTGCGGTCCGCGGGCGAATATTTATAAGCATTCTCTGCCAGATTGTCAAATAAGCTGCCCAGCAACACCGGATCCGTGATAAAAGTAGTGAAGCCCGAGACGTCATAGGTAAAATCAAAATCAGGATGCTTCAGCCGGTGCGATTCAACCGTGCCGGAAATAAAATCATCAATATTCACCCGGTCACGGTTGAGCTCAATGGATTTGTTCTCGATCTGCGTAAATGCCAGCAGCTTGTTCATAAGACCGTTCAATTTATCCGCCTCCTCATCCAGTATCCTCCCATAAAGGTTCAGTTCCTTTTGCGACAAAGCAGTGGCACTCTTGATGTTATTGCCGGCAATTTTGATCACGCTCACCGGCGTCTTAAACTCATGGGTCAGGTTGTTCATAAAATCGTACTGCAGCTTGAACATTTTATGGTTAATGTTCAGATTGCGGTAGATCAGGAAAGCAACCAATACCACGATACTGTAAAACACCAAAATACCAACAGCAATAGGCAGAAAATAGCTGAATATCTCCTTATCAATGAAAGACCTTGAAGAAATAAAATAAAGCTTATAATCAGAAAACGGCCCCGGCAAGGTGATCTCCGTAGTCAGATAAGCCTCTGAAACATTCAGCGGATCATAGGTCAGCGGCTCAATACGTATATTCTGGTACAGCAGCGGCCTCGAATTGATGATCCTGATCTTATACGGATCAAGCTGAAAAGTCATCATGTCCTGCTGGTAAACAGGCAATGATTTCAGCCGCCTGCGGATCATGGACTTATACGTTTTCAAGTCCTCTATCCGGGGAATATTGAGGTAGGTGATCTTATTGGACCTGACATTGCTGAAGTTGCTGAACAACTCCTCCTGGCTGGGCACTCTACTGGTATCCAGGCTTTCAATATAAGTCACCAGCTTGAGCGCAAGCGCATTAAAATCATCACCCACAATAAAGTTCCGGGTGTTCGACCGGGAAAACAAAGCCACAGAATCCAGCGGCACCAGCATACCGAACTGAAAGATGCTTTTAGGCCCGAAAGAAAACCGGCCGGTGTTTAACCCATCGCTCACGGGCGTGTTTCTCACTTCCGAATCATAAAAAATCACTTTCGAGACAAAAGGATATTCAAGCAAAATGGTATCTACAAAACTCGACGCCGTAGCAGAATCCAGGTACCCGTTGTAATAGGAAACTTCAGGCAGCTTTTTCTGGAAAAAATCATTATAAGGCTTGATGGACTGCTCCAGCACATTTACCTTTTCAGACACAAATTCATTCTCAATAAACTTGGTGCTGAAACGGTAAGCAAGCGCCAGTGACAAAATAAACAGGACCAGCATCAGGATGATGAAGGTAATGATCAGCGAAAAATTCTTCCGGTAGCCACTTTTCTTTTCTGAAGCCATGGTCCCGAATTTATCTCTTTTGCAGGTTAACTTCTAAAAATTGTTCCAGGGCCGTATAAAATTTCTGTCTGTTCTCTTCATTTTTGCCAAAAAAAGGATCCCCCTCATTTTCCAGATAAGTAACTTTAATTCCCCTTTTTTGCAGGTTTTTGACAAGCTGAATGGCTTCGCTCGCATTGATGTTCGGATTCTTGATATCCTGCGCCACAAACACAGGAAGGTTGATCTTGTCAGACTGGAACAACGGAGAAGATTGTTTCATACGGTCTACATCAGTAAGAGGGTTTCCAATGATCTCATAAAGCATTTGCAAGTTAGGCTTCAGGTAAGGAGGAATGGACTTCAGGTAAGTAAATAAATTGATCACTCCGGAATTTGACGCCGCACAGGAATAAGTTCCATTACCAGAAAACAGCGCGTTGAGCGCAATATGACCACCAAAGCCCGTACCATAGATTGCGATCCTTTTAGGATCCGCGATATTCTGCCGGATCAGCCAGTTGACCCCATCCGTAATGTCATGCTGGATCTTACAGCCCCATTCCTTGAAACCGGAAGCCCTGAACGCCTTTCCATAACCCGTAGAACCCCGGTAATTGACCTGGAACACCGCATAGCCGCGATTGGCCAGGAACTGGACCTCCGGATTGTAGCCCCACAGGTCCCTGCCAAACGGCCCGTCATGAGGAAGCACGACCACGGGAAGCTTTTCCGCTTTTTTATATAAAGGAAGGGTCAGGTATCCCTGAAGTCTCATGTTATCCCTGGTCTTAAAAGAAACAGGCTTCATCTCACACATTTCCTCCTCCCTGATCGCAGAATTAAAATCGCTGAGCTTTCTCAGTTTCCGCGTTTTTTCAAAATACAGGTAATAAGAGCCCGGATTACGGTCCGTAAAGGTCCGGACAATATAGACCATTTCCCCTTTGTCCCGGTCAATGATACGGGTCTCCGTTTTGGGCAGAAGACTATCCAGATTCCGGTAAAGCGCTTTGACAGAATCATCCAGAAAGAACTTTTCCTTTTTCCAGGTTTCATACACCACAAAAGACATCCGCATTTTGCGTTTGGAATACTGTGCGTCCGTGACATTCAGGGTATCATTGCTGAATAAAACCTTCAGTTCCTTCCCCGTATTGCAATCCACCTGGACCAACGCGTTCTTATCACGGTTGATATTTGAGATCGCATAAATCGTATTGGGCTGTTCAGCGGTAAAAGCGATCGGACGGAAAGTCGTCTTAAAATTATTGGTCAGGACAGGTCTGAAAGGCCGGGTCTCATTCTGCCTGTAAAGCAAGGTCTGGTTCACCCCGTCGCTGCTGGTGGCCAGCCTCAGCTTTCCCTCAGAATCAGTGATCCAGTCCGTAATATTACCCGGATTGCGGGCCGCCATCTCCATCGCTCCGTTCCGCACGTTCAGGCGGTACACATCAAACACGGTCGAATCCCTTTTATTAGAAGACACCAGCAAATACTTGTCATCGATCAGCTGGTCCTCAAGCACTTTGATCCTGCTGGTCTCATTATTGGTCAGCTGCCGTTCATTGGTCCCGTCCCGGTCAATGATAAAAATATCCGCCTGGCGTTTCTCCGCATCAAACTCCTTATAATAAATAAGCTCGTCCTTGCTTACCCAAAAATAAAACACAATGTTCTTGTCTTTCAGCTGGGTAATCCTTTTAGGCTTTCCCGTAGCGATCTCCTCAATATAAAGGTTTTGATTCTTCCCTTCCAGTTTAAGGTAAGAAAGATACTCCCCATCAGGCGAAATCCGGTAAGCAATTTTATCCTGAGATTTAAAAAATGCATCAACCGGCAGTACCGTTACCTTATCCTGCTGCCTGCAGGAAAAAACAACACTCAGCAAAAGAAATAATAAATATCGCTTACAACCTGTCATATCTTGTCTCTGGAGTGCAAAGCTACATAACACTACTTATGTGAATACATATTACACCAACATTGTTACTTGTACACCATACAGCTGCCAGCTGCTTAAATTAGAAAATTCCATCAGAACAAGCCCATAAATCAGGTAACATTTAAAATACGCAGCCCCCGTCGGCCCGTAGCCCCAAACCAAAATAAATGCTTATTTTAGTTCTTTATGAAACAGTCCGTCATCCTCAGCCTGGCATTCCTGTTCCTGCTGGGCACAGCAACAATACCAGCAGCAGCACAAGACGATGTCGATGATGCCCTGGGCTTTCAATACTACCAGCAAGGCCAGTATCAGGAGGCAGCTATACTGTTCGAAAAATTATTCAGCAAAACCAAAAGCGATACCTATTTTGATTTTTACTACAACTCGCTGATCAAGCTGAAAAAACTGGAAGAAGCCGAAAAAATAGTCAGGAAACTTGTAAAACAAAATCCTAAGAACACACATTACACATTGGCCCTGGGCAGGCTTTACCAGGAAAAGGGACAGGAAGAGGATGCAAACAAACTGTTTATCGAAACCATCAGCAACCTGCCTGCCGACGAATTCAAAGTAAGAGGCCTGGCCAACCTGTTCTACAGTTTCCAGGCCTACGACCTGGCCATCACTACCTTTCTCCAGGGAAGAAAACTATTGAACAATGATCAGCTTTTTAGCTATGAACTGCTCAGCATATACCGCTTTAAGAAAGACAAGAACATGCTGGTACAGGAATATATCCAGGCACTGGCTGCCATGCCCGACCTGCTGCTCCAGGCAGAAAACGTACTGGCAACCGTTTTTGAAGAAAATACAGATTACCAGTCGCTGCAGGGTGCATTATTAAAAAAAATACAGAAAGCACCCCAGACAGAAGTTTATCATCAGCTGCTCATCTGGAGCTATATGCAACAGCAGGAATATGAAATGGCCCTGCGCCAGCTCCTGGCCCAGGATAAAAGAACCAAAGACGATGGCACCATTCTTTTCAATGCAGCCAGCACTTTTATCGCCAATAAAGCCTACGGCACCGCAATAAAAGCCTACGAATACCTGCTGACCAAAGGCAGCCAGGCACCTTATTTCCTGCCCGCAGGAATAGAAATGATCGATGCGAAATACCAGCTCACGCTATCCGGTCAGGTCGATAAAAAAGCCATAGAAGCCCTGGCAGCAGAATACGAAAATATCCTGCAGGAGTATGGGAAAACCCCCCGGACCATCTTTGCCTTAAAAAAAATGGCCAATCTGCAAGCCAGCTATCTCGGTCAGCCCGGAAAAGCTGAAAAATCACTGGAAGACGCCCTTGCCGTCCCGGGGATTTCCGCGGCGGATATCGGTCAGATCAAACTTGACCTGGGAGACCTCTATATCCAGACCCAGCAACCCTGGGAAGCATTTCTTGTTTATGAGCAGGTAGCCAGGCAATTTGAAGCACAACCCATTGGCAACGAAGCACATTACCGCTCAGCCAGACTTTCATTCTATCAGGGCAACTTCAAATACGCCAAGTCCCAGGCAGATGTACTGAAAGCCTCCACCTCGCAGCTCATTGCAAACGACGCACTCAACCTGAGCCTGCTTGTTTCCGACAACCTGCAGTCCCCGGCAGACAGCAGCGCACTGAAAATGTATGCAGATGCAGAACTGCTTCAGTTCAGGAAGCAGTTTCCAGACGCACTTTCGAAACTGGACAGCATCGCAACAGCCTATCCGGGCAACAGCCTGGCCGATGACATCCTGATGGCCAGATCCAGGATCTACATCGCGCGCAACGACATCAGCAGCGCAGCCAAAGCACTCCGTGAACTGATCGAACAGCAGGACAACAGCATCTGGACAGATGACGCGCTGTTTACCCTCGCAGACATTTATGAAAAAAACCTGAAGAACACTGAAGAAGCCAGGGTGCTGTACCAGAAACTGATCAACGAGCATCCCGGCAGCATGTTTGCCGCAGAAGCCAGGAAACGCTTCAGGAAACTCCGGGGCGACAATATTGGCACATAGTACTATCTTTGCATCATGTTATTATACAATGTTACCTCAATTATCGAAGACAGCGCCGCAGAAAAATGGCTCCGGTGGATGCAGGAAGAACACATCCCAATGGTGATGGAAACCGGCAAGTTCGTTTCCTGCCGCCTGCTGAAGGTCCTGGACTCTCCCAACGAAGGCGTCACCTACTGCGCCCAGTATATCGCAGAAAACATGGGCGAATACCTGGAATACAAAGAAAAATACGCACCAGCACTCCAGGCAGACGTACTCCGGAAATTCGAGAACCAGCTCGTCTCATTCAGGACCCTGATGGAATACGTAGGCTGATCACTGCCTGATCAGGTCATACAGCTCATCCAGCTTTGGAGACAACACGATCTCAATACGCCTGTTCCTGCTCCTGCCTTCGGGCGTAGAATTAGTATCCAAAGGCTGGAACTCACCCTTTCCGGTGGCGGTCATACGGACACTTTCCACCTTGCTCACCTCCGTGAGATACCTCACTACAGAAGTAGACCTCAGTACACTCAGGTCCCAGTTGTCCTTGATCTGTCCAAGATTAGTGATCTTCTGAGAATCAGTATGGCCCTCCACCGCAATATTGATCTCAGGCTGCTGCTTCAGGACATCCGCCAGCTGGCTCAATGCCTGTCTGCCCTTCTCATCTATGACAATGCTGCCGCTGGGAAACAGCAGTTTATCGGTCAGCGAAACATAAACCTTTCCGTTCCTGATCTCCACCGTCAGCCCGTTCTTGGTAAACCCAAGCAAAGCCTGCTGCAACTTTTCCTTCAGCTGGCTGGTCGCCTCGTCACGCTTCCGCAAGATCTCCTCAACCTCCTTCAACCGTTGCTCACGCTTCTGCAGGTCACTGCTCAGCTTATTGATCTCAGACGAGCTTTTGGTCCTCAGCGTCGTATAATTGCTGTCCATTTGCGCATATTGGTTCTTCAGATCGTTCAGTGCACTGCTCAGACCAGTCGTATCCTTTCTCAGCCTGGCGATCAGCGCCTCGAGGCTCTCGTTCTTCTGCTGCGCTGCCGTCCAGCCATTTCCAAGAGAATCCTGGGTTGCCAGCAGCGATTTATACTTTTTAGGAGACAAGACCACGCAGGAAGTGAACGCGCTTGCCAACATTCCGGCAAACGACAATAACAAAATGATTCTTTTCATCAATACAAATGCTTTAAAAATGAACGCTGACGGCTCACTGTGCCACAGCATTCCTCAAAAATAAGACAAAGGGATAAACACTGCGGAAAGCAGTTTTCAACTTATCCACGATTCCGGGTTCGATAAATTCCTCATCCTTCAGCGGATAAATAGCAATATAGCTCTTCAACTTCAGCAGATCGATCACAGGATGATCATTTTCATAGCCCTTAGGTGCCTTTTTCAGTTTGTCCTCCTCACTGAGCTTAAAAATACTGCTGAAACTTTTCGCCCGGATAATGTCCAGAAATTCCGAAGTATTGTAATCGATCTCCTCCCGGATCTTTTTCAGCACCTCCGGTTCAGGCATCCAGAAACCAGCCGCCAGAAAGCATTGGCCCGGCTGTATGTGCAGGTAATACTCAGGTTCCGGCATACCGCTACCCTTTACCCGGAAAGAAGTCCCATAATTATTCTTGTACGGATCTTTATTTTTGCTGAACCGTACATCCCTGTAAATACGCATCAGGCATTTTTTTGCAGGCATATCTGCGGGAAAAGCAGGGTCTGTAGCTGCCAGTTCAGGAATCAGCTTGTCAATGAAAGAAAGTACATCTTCCCTGGCCGTTTCATAACGGCCCTTATGCTCAGCAAACCACTCACGGTTGTTGTGCTTTGCAACATCTTTAATAAAAGCTAAAGTATCAGGCTGGATCATGGCTTATCGTATTCAGGATCATATTTTATTTTCGGTGAGAGCCAATGTAATAAAATCACCCGTGAATAGCGATAATTAAAAGGAGCGAGGATCAGGCATCCGGTAAAAATAACAAGCAGGTAAAGCCAAAGTGAAGCAAACTCCAGGTTACCTCCGGAAAACACATAAGTAGCAATACCCAGCGCGATCATCTCTGAGACATTCATGGCGTAGCTGACATACATCGCGGCATAGAAATAACCCGGTTCGATCTCAAAGCGCTGACCACAATGCCCGCAAACGGTATTGGTCCGCTGCACATCAAATCCATAAAGACTTCCGGTAAAGATGTTGCCCCGCCTGCAATGAGGACATTTTCCATGAACGATCGCATACAACTTAGAGGTTTTCTGCATATCCGGCAGTCTTTTTACGATATTTCAAATACCACAGCACACCGATACCGGAGATCATCAGATAAGGGATTGCCAGCAAATATAAAATACCCGAATTCAGACCCTTACCCTGGGTATTGCCATTTTTTACACTCTGCTCAGCACTCACTGTGCACATTGCACACTGGGCACGGGCAGGCATAAAAGCTGTACCGGCCAGCAACAGTACAAGGACCAAAACAAATACCATCCTTTTCATGCCACAAATATACGAAGAAAATCCGGCTTAGAAATTATAGTAAGGAGAGATCATGAGGTAAATCACCACACCCGTCACTGCCACGTAGAGCCAAACCGGGAATGCCCAGCGCACGATCTTCCTGTGCCGCTCCACCTGCATGTTGAACCCGCGCAAAAAGCTGATCAGGATCAGTGGGAGCACGATCACTGCCAGCATGATGTGCGTAGCCAGAATAAAGAAATAAACATACCTCGTTGCACCCACAGCAGCCAGCTCAGCCGCAGAGGTAAGCCCGTCATGGTCAATATCCCCGAATTTGGTATCCTTTTCATAAAGATGGAACACGATATAAAAAACCAGGAACAGCGCGGACAAAATAAAAGTGACCACATTGGTCACCTTATGCGCCTGGATCCTCTTTCTCCTGATAAAGCTAAGCGAAAGCACCAGCAATACCGCACAGGTAGCATTAATACCTCCAATGATATGCGGCAGCAAATCAATAAAATCCGGCTTATTCTGCGGAGGCGGAACAAGCTTCAAAGCGATCACGACAAGCAATACCACAGCCGTCACGACCCATATCAATCTTAAAAAAACCCGATCTTTACCATTCATTCTATTTTCCATATTAAAGCACACGCTACCTTCCATCCTCCGTATTTCTGAGTACCTCCGCGATCAGCACCTTGATCTCGTCATCCAGTTTAGACAAAGCCTCCTGGCTTGTCGCTTCATAATAGCCCCTGATGTGATGGCCCGGATCCACCAATACAAACAAATTGCTGTAAGTAAACTTTCCGGGTGAAGCAGGATCAGCTCCCGGCATGCGGTGAGCGTCTACACGCAACTGCGTATTGATGAAATTAAAAATACTGGTACTGTCCCCGGTAACCAGGTCCCATTTCCCTGCCACCGCCTGAAGACTATCCGCATATTTACGGAGCACACCAGGATTATCCTCTTCAGGATCAATGCTCAGGCTCACAAAATGAACACTCTGGTTCCGTGCATAAGTGACATCAAAAGCCCGCATGGCCTTATTCGCCAATTCGACCGCATGCGTATTGGCACGGGTATAGAACAAGCCAAAGACCAGTATCCTGCCTTGATATTTATCCAGTGTAACAGGATCACCCTTCTGATTGAAGCCGGACAAGCCTTTCACTTCATGATAGATCGTATCCCTGACCTTCTCCCCCCGAACGGAATGAAAAGTGCCGGCCACCACCTTGGGGCCGAAATACGGCAGGGGCTTGTACCTGTTTTTACCTTTTTCCTGAAGTAAATAATATAAAAATCCTGGTACCGCAAGTATGGTGACCAGGATCAATACCTTTTTCATTGAAGCAGGCTTCATCAAATAACAGGCATGTGCAGGTTCAGGTAACCGCCTTCGATCAGCATCAGCACGATAAAGTACATGATGAAAACGAAACATACCGTCACAGCCATCTGGAAGCCTCTTCTTTCAAATCTCAGGTGCATGAAATAAGCAACAATATAGAATGCCTTGAATAAAGTAAGTACAATATAAATGTAGTTGCCGGTATGCTGGGTCAGGTGCCCTGAAGGAATAGCCCACAAAGCGATGATGAACTCGATCACCGTGATCAGCAATAAGATCCCGAATACCTTCCAGATCTTACCTTTTGACAAGCCCGCATGGTCATCGTGCCCATGACCCTCTTCCGTATGTATATGATGTTCAGACATGATAATATTTTTATAGAATTACAATTAAACCAGATAGAAGAAAGTAAATACAAAGACCCATACCAGATCCACAAAGTGCCAGTAGAGACCTACCTTTTCCACCATCAGGTAATGGCCCCTTTTCTCAAAAGTACCATTGATGGTCATGCACAAAATAATGATATTGATCACCACCCCGCTGAATACGTGGAAACCATGGAAACCGGTAATGGTAAAAAACAGATTGGCAAACTGCTGTGCTGCCACCAGGGAAACCGGCCCGTTAAAAAACTCCTTCAGGTGCTCGGTGGCAGGAATCGTGCCCCACCAGAAACCGTCATGGTGCAGGTGAGTCCATTCGATCGCCTGGCAGCCAAGGAACATCAGACCACCAATGATCGTAGCGACCATCCATCCGATCACCTCTTTTTTAGAACGCCTGTGTCCAGCCTCCACAGCAAGTACCATGGTCACCGAGCTCATGATCAGGATAAAGGTCATGATACCCACAAAAACCAGCGGAGCACCATGTTCCATGACCCCCGGAATAGACTGGAAGACCTTATCAGGAGCCGGCCAGGTAAACTTACTGAAGCGCTGTGCCCCGTAGTAGATCAGTAAAGAGGAAAATGTGAATGCATCAGAAACCAGGAAAAACCACATCATAATTTTGCCGTATTCTACCGACCACGGCGAGCGGCCTCCACTCCATGGAGTAGTTTTTACCTGATCTAATTGTGATAATGAACTCATTTTGTAAATCGTAATAGTTTGTTAAAAAGTCTAACTGTTCAAAAGTAAAAAAACATACAGATATATCCATAATATATCTATAAAATGCCAGAATATGGCAGCGATCTCCATCCGGAATTTGCGCCGCTCCCCTGAGATATTCAGGTAAGTGCCAATGATCGCATTCAGTAAAAAACAGATCCCTGCAATGATGTGAAGCAAGTGCACCCCGGACACCACATAGATCATAGAGATCGCCGCATTGTTATTGGAGAAAAAAGCACCTGTATGCACCAGGCTAGACCATGCCGCTACCTGCAGGTAGCCAAACAACAGCCCGAGCACCAGCGTAGCCCATAACAACATCCGTTGTCTGCCTGCATTGCCGGACTTCAGCGCCCTTGATGCAAGGAACAGGCATAAGCTGCTGACCAGCAGCGCCGCAGTACTGTAGATGAACAGGTCGGGCAATACCAGCCCATGTCCTTTGCCCTTGGAAGCGGAAAAAACGATGTAATAACTGGTCCATCCCCCAAACATGATCATCGAGGATACGACAAACAGCCACACGATGAACTTTTTAGGTTTCAGGTCCGGCTCGGCATTAAAATTTAAATTCTGTTTATTCAATGTATGTACCATTTATTTAGCGATAAAATCAAACAATAAAACCAGCTGCACCACCGGCAGATAAAAGAAAGAGCAAAACATCACCTTCCTGGCACTGTCAGGATCCATGTCCCTCCACATTTTAAAGGCCAGCCAGGCAAAAACCAGCCCCGCAACCAGAGAAACCCCCGCAATATAATATCCCCCAAAACCGTAAAAAGAAGGCAGTAAACTGACAGGGATCAGGATCAGCGTACTGAAGAAAGTGATGAAAGCACTCGCCCTGTCCCTTTTGGTCGTGGGGAGCAGGCGGAAACCCGCCTTTTTATAATCATCATCCAGCACCCAGGCGATCGACCAGAAATGCGGGAACTGCCATACAAACTGTATCAGGAACAACACCACAGCGATCTTATCGATCTTCCCGTGCGCAGCCACATAACCGATCAGCGGAGGCAGTGCTCCCGGGATGGCCCCCACAAAAACAGCCACAGGCGATTTCCGTTTCAAAGGCGTATAAGCAAAGGCATACAGGAAAATGGAAAATACCGACAGCAGCCCGGTTTCAATATTCAGCCTGCCCAGCAGCCAGGTGCCCAGCATCCCCATGACCAGCCCGGAAACCAGTCCCTGCCCCGTAGTCATGTGCCCCGCAGGCATCGGCCGGTCCTTGGTACGGGACATCAGCCTGTCCAGGTCCACTTCTATGACCTCGTTGAAGCAGTTGGCCGCAGAAGTAACCAAAAACCCTCCGGCGATCAGGATGAGCCAGTTCATCCAGTCAATACCCGGGGCCTCAGCACCCCCAATGGATACCTTTGATCCGATCAGAAAAGTAATAGACGCAGAAAAAACCACCAGAAAAGTCAGTCTGAATTTAATGAGCTTGGAAAAATCTGCTAAAAACTGTTTCAAATTCTAATCAATATTTTGTTCATAAGTAGCTGTGCGGTAAACCAGCAGGTACAAATAATATTGCAGGCTGAACAGCACAGTACTAAATAATATATGCAATGCCTGCGCATAGGGCGGCAAAGCCAGGTTGGACAGCAAAATACCCGAAACCACCTGGACAACCAGGGTGATACCGATCGCATTCGCTATCGCCAGTGCCACAGCCTTTCCGCTGAAGCGGTCCTTGACCGCCTTATAGACCGCCAGGTTGACGACCAGCACCACAATGGCCAGATCACGGTGATAAGAAAATACCTTCCCCACTTTGCCGAGCCAGCTGTCCCGGTCCAGGTACATCAGGTTTCTGGAAACCGCGTCCACCGCTTCCCTGACCTCAGTCCCCAGGATCACCTGTACAACGCTGACAACGATCGCCAGGGAAAGCAATACTTTCAGCCAGAAAACCCTTGCCATCACAACAACAGGCTGCCGGCGCAGTTCCCTCGCATAACTATAGGTATAGATCAGAATGCCCAGTATCACCAGTGCCAGCAGCATGTGAACGGTTACGATCCATGCCATCAGATTGGTAGAGACTACGATCGAGCCCAGCCAGGCCTGGTAACCGACCACAAACAGGTTCAAAAAGCTCAGCACAATGATCCGTCCCGCCGACTTCCTGTAAGCGAAAGAACAAACGGCCAGCCCCAGCATCAGGAACCCAGTAAGCGCCCCCATCAGGCGGTTCACATACTCCGTCCAGGTCTTGGCCGCGTTGAAAGTCTCCGGCTGCAAAATAGACTGGTCATGCCTGATGCTATCGGCCAGCACGGTCTTTCCAAATTTTTCGAGTGTCTTCGCAAACCGCTCATTCTTAGCCACCCGCCCGGCTACAAACTTCTCCTTATAATCAGGAGGCAGCTGTGAAACATCCGTAGGAGGTACATACCGGTCAAAGCATTTCGGCCAGTCCGGACAGCCCATACCCGAACCAGTGCTCCGCACGATCCCCCCTGCCAGGACCAGCAAAAGCGTAACCACGATGGTGATCAGGTTCAGTCTGATAAATCTCCGCTCAGATTTAGGAATCATGTGTAATGATTTAAAAAAAATGAGGTACCTGTTGTAAGTATTTACCTACTGCAGATACCCCATGCTATTGTAAACTATAATTCTAGTCCAATCCAGATTTTGCAGCAGCCTCTTCCTCCAGTTCCCATTCACGCTGTATACGTTCAGACTCCGCATTGCCCTCGAAATCATGCGGCATATTCGAACTCATGGTCTGGGAGAAAGGAATGGTCTGAGGTATAAAATCCTCTGTAGCGCCAGGTTTGCTGTAATCATAAGGCCAGCGGTAAACGGTCGGGATCTCTCCGGGCCAGTTGCCGTGCAGGTGTTCGACAGGAGTAGTCCACTCCAGCGTGTTCGCATCCCAGGGATTCTGGGTAGCTCTCTTCCCGCTAAAAATAGAACTGAAGAAATTCCACAGAAATGCAACCTGTGCCAATGCCCCTAAAATAGCTGCCCAGGTCACAAAAACGTTTACCGTCAGCCATTTCTGCATGAACTCAAATTCGGTAAAGGCATAATAACGGCGGGGAACCCCGTCAAGCCCTAAAAAGTGCAGCGGGAAAAATACCAGATAAGCCGCAATAAAAGTCAGCCAGAAATGCAGGTAACCCAGCTTCCTGCTCATCATCCGGCCAAACATCTTCGGAAACCAGTGATAAACACCGGCCAGCATCCCAAAGATCGCAGCAGAACCCATAACAAGATGGAAGTGGGCAACCACGAAATACGTATCATGCAGGTTGATGTCCAGTGAAGCATTACCCAGGAAAAGACCGGTCAGACCACCCGAAATAAAGAAGGAAACCATCCCGATGGCAAAGAGCATAGCCGGAGTAAACTTAATATTACCACGCCATAAGGTCGCCAGCCAGTTAAATGTCTTGACCGCAGACGGCACCGCAATAATCAATGTGGTGATCATAAACACCCCGCCGAGCAAAGGATTCATACCCGTTACAAACATATGGTGTCCCCAAACGATAAACGAAAGCACTGTAATACCGATCAGGGAGTAGATCATCGCATGGTAGCCAAAGATCGGTTTCCTGGAATTTACCGACATGATCTCCGACGACAAGCCCATGGCAGGCATGATCACGATATATACCTCAGGGTGTCCAAGGAACCAGAACAAGTGCTGCCATAAGATCGGTGAACCACCTTCATTTGGCAGTACCTGCGTACCCATGACAATATCAGAAAGATAAAAGC
>Ga0222419_100662_pt1 | contig 22854 bp, 11 predicted proteins | sample 1B20Ametagenome_FD_182474 | JGI IMG/M metagenome (GOLD analysis project Ga0222419, IMG submission 182474) | Enriched microbial communities from leaf-cutter ant dump, University of Wisconsin, Madison, United States - 1B20A (version 2) | ecosystem: Environmental > Terrestrial > Nest > Insects nest... | reverse complement strand
AGCCGGTAACTGATCTCAATAACCGGTTGCGCAATGCCTTCCAGGGCATAAATGCTATTGGTGACCAGATTGATCATTGCTTGCTCGGTCAGCTTCAGGTCTATTTTAATGCTGATCCTGGACGAAGTGTTTTCTACTTTTAGCAGGATGTTCCTGCCCCCGGCAAACGGCTGCATCAGGACTTTGATGTGCTGCAGTATTTCTCCTATGGTATGATTTTCCAGTACTGGTGTTGGCAATTCTGCGATCAGACGGTAATCTTTTACAAAATCAAGCAGGCCTTCCGATCTTCTCTTGATGGTTTGTATGGCGGGCTTAAGGTCTTCAAGGTCTTCCCGGTCCAGGTTGTCCTTGTTGCTGATCATGGTGTTGACCGTGTCGGAGAGCGAACTGATGGGGGTAATGGAGTTTAAGATCTCATGGGAGATGACCCCGATCAGCCTGTTCCATGCTTCCGATTCCTTTTGTTCGATCTCATCTTTGATGTTCTGAAAGGATATGATCGTATAATCGGTATGGTACAGGTTTAAAGGGATCACTTCGGTGGACAGCTGGATGAGCTTATCTTGTATTTTCAGCTCCATGAACCGTTTTCCGCCTTTGCCTATCGCGGTTATTTCATCTGCAAATTGCGGGAGGTGCTGTACCAGGCGGTGCCAGTATTTATATGTGGGGATGCCCAGCAGATTGGCTGCGGCCAGGTTAAAAAAGACGATCTCTGACTGCCGGGTGTTTTCTTTTTCTTCTTTTACCACGATCACGCCGACGGGTACCTGTTCCAGGATCGCCCTGATCAGCTGGAACATCGAATCCTTTTCCAGCTGGATGTCCTTGTGGATCTGGATGATCTCATTGAAGGATTCATACAGTTCAGGAAAACTGCCGCTGGTCGCCTTATTCTTGAAGTTGAGCGTGCTGTCCCGCGTTTTCACAGCCAGTATAAATCTTTTGATGTCTTCCTTGATCTGGTTGATGTAGTAATAAAGGCTGACAATAGCTCCGGCAAGTATTGCGCTGATGCCGATCATCGTAAACCAAAGCTCCGTATTTCTGATCAGGTAGATGAGCAGCAGGGCCAGGAAGTTGATGAACAGGACCCTGATGATGAGCCGGAAGGTGAAGCGCTGGTAAAACATCAGAGATTGAATTTTTCAATACGGCGATAGAGCGCTGCCCTGGTCAGCCCCAGATCTGCCGCTGCCCTGGAAATATTTCCTTTGTGCTTGTCTATTGCTTTCTGGACCATCATTTTTTCCATCTCCTCCAGGGGAACGTCGGTTTGTATGGCCGGACTGCTGCCAAATTTTTGCGGGCTTAGCTGGAGATCGGCTGCACCGATCTCATATCCGTCGGCCATGATCACGGCACGCTCCATGACGTGCTGCAGTTCCCGTACATTTCCGGGCCAGTGATAATTGAGCAATGTTTCTTCGGCTTTGGGTTCGAGCTTTAAGATCCCTTTGTGGTATTTTGCACCGAAGCTTTGCAGAAAATGATTGGCAAGCAGCAGGATGTCTTCGCCTCTCTGGCCGAGCCGGGGCAATTCCAGCTCAACGGTATTGATCCTGAATAAGAGGTCTTGTCTGAAAGTGCCTTTGGCCACCATTTCATTGAGCGGCATATTGGTTGCCGTGATGAGCCTTACATTGATCTTTCTTTCTTTACTTTCCCCAAGGCGGGTCACGGTACGGTTTTGCAGTACCGTGAGCAGTTTTGCCTGTAACGGCAGGGAAAGATTGCCGATCTCGTCCAGGAAGATCGTACCGCCCTCTGTCATCTCAAATCTGCCCGGTTTATCTTCTTTTGCGTCGGTAAATGCACCTTTGGCATAGCCAAAGAGCTCACTTTCGAACAGGTGCTCGTTTAATGAGCCCAGGTCTACGTGCATGAACACCTGATTTCTTCTGTTGGACAGCCTGTGCAGTTCATAAGCAAATACCTGCTTTCCTGTGCCGTTTTCCCCCAATATCAGTACATTGGCGTCTGTAGGCGCGACCTTGACCAGGGTATGCTGTAATTGTCTGACAGGGGCAGACTCACCTATAATATTTTCAAACTGCCTGTTGAGGTCTTTTTGTAAGGAGGTCTGAAGTTTTTCCAGCTTCCTGACCTTTTTGTTGGATTGCCTCAACCTTGAAGCAGAAGAAAGTGTGGCAAAAAGCTTTTCATTTTCCCACGGCTTGAGGATAAAATCTGTTGCTCCTGTTTTAATGGCTTTTACGGCCAGCTCGACATTGCCGTAGGCGGTCATGAGGATCACCACATAATCCTTATCTATGGACAGGATATGTTCCAGCCAGTAGATGCCTTCCCGGCCATCACTGGCTCCCTTCTGGTAGTTCATATCCAGAAGGATAATATCTATTTCATTGCGGCTCAAAAGTACGTTGATCTCCTTTGGAGATTTGCAGGTGATGACCTGGCTGAAGTGCTGTTTTAAAAATAACCTGGCGCTGAGCAGGATATCGTCATCGTCGTCAATAACTAAAACGGTGGCATCGATCATGGTTAGGATAAAGATTGGTCACGTCAAAAATAAAAGAAAGTGTCCGATGCTGTACATGAACTGTCCGATTTTGAACATTCATCCGGATAATATATTATTAAGTTTCTGTAAATCAGTTTTTTAAAATTGAAATTTCCCTTGGCATACGCTTGGCATACAACTGAATGACCGTGAACCGGTAGATGACAATGGATAGAAAAATAGAAAAAAAGAGATTTAATAAGAAAACGATCCTGATGATCACAGGAGGATTGCTGTTTGCGGCGCTGGTGGCCTATGGTTATCGTTTGTCACTGAACAAAGTGTACAGGGCAGACAGCGATAAGATCACGGTAAGTAAGGTTCTATATGGAGACTTTGAAGATGTTGTGCTGCTCAATGCCAGTGTGGTGCCTTTGACTTCTGTGATCGTCAGCTCGCCCGAGGGCGGTACGGTAGCAGAGATATTTACCGAGAACGGAGCCAATGTCCAGAAGGGTACTCCGCTGCTGCGGATCGCCAATCCCAATGCTTTATCGAGCTATACCTCCAGCGAGACCAGTATTACGGAGCAGATCAACCAGCTGAGGAAATTGAGACTGGACCTGGAACAGAACCAGCGGGTCATGAGCCAGGACATGATGGAAATTGAGAACAGCTTGCGGACTGCAACGCGCAAATACAGGATAGACAGTGTGCTTTTTGCAAAAAAAGTGATCACCTTGCAGGAATTTAATATTTCCAGCCAGGATTATGAATATTATCAGGGACGCAAGAAGATCCTGAAAGAAGCGGTAAAGCAGGAAAATCAAAGCAGGGTCATGCAGCTGAAGCAGATCGATTTTTCCATTGGCCGTATGAACGAAAGCCTGGAGACCATCCGGCAGAATATTGAGAACATGACCATTAAGGCGCCGGTGGCCGGAAGGCTGTCATCTTATGATCCGGTGATCGGCAAATCTTATGGCGTCAATGAAATGCTGGGCAAGATCGATGTGATGCAGGGCTATAAACTACAGGCAGGCGTGGATGAATATTATGTCAACAGGGTAAAGGAGGGACAGACGGCCAATTGTGAGTTTGACGGCAAAACTTACAAGCTGACGGTCAAAAAAGTCATTCCTGAAGTTACAGCAGGGCAATTTCAGGTCGAGCTGACCTTTGATGACCGTTCTCCGGCTGAGTTAAGGAGGGGGCTGTCATTGCAAGTGAAGCTGACCTTGTCGGACAATAGCAAATCGCTGCTGCTGGCACAGGGCCAGTTCTTTCAAAGTACCGGCGGCTCCTGGGCTTTTGTGGTAAAGGACGGGAAGGCGACCAGGAGAAATGTAAAGATCGGCCGTAAGAACTATCTTTATTATGAGGTACTGGAAGGCTTGCAAAAAGACGAGGAAGTGATCACTTCTTCTTATGATCAGTTCAATCAATATGACATTATAGAAATCAGTAAATAAGATATACCATGATAAAAATCGAAAATCTGGAAAAAGTTTATAAAACGGAAGAAATAGAGACAACCGCGCTGAACGGCATCAACCTGCATGTAAAGGAGGGAGAGTTTGTTTCTATCATGGGTCCGTCGGGCTGTGGTAAATCTACCCTGCTCAATGTGATGGGACTATTGGACAAACCGGAAAGCGGCAGCTACCAGTTCGGCGGTACAGAGTTGCTGAAGCTGAACGACCGGGAGCGGTCCAACTTTCGTAAGCGCAATATGGGTTTTGTGTTCCAGAACTTTAACCTGATCGATGAACTGACCGTATTTGAAAATATAGAGTTGCCGCTGATCTATAATAAAGTAGCGGCGGCAGAACGTAAGAGGCTGGTCAATGAGATCATTGAGCGCATGAATATCGTGAACAGAAGCGGGCATTTTCCGCAGCAGCTTTCCGGTGGACAGCAGCAGCGTGTCGCCGTGGCCAGGGCATTGGTGACCAAACCCAGGCTGGTACTGGCCGATGAGCCGACCGGAAACCTGGACAGCTCGCATGGAAACGAGGTGATGGAGCTGCTTTGTGAACTCAATGAGGCCGGAACTACCATTGTAATGGTAACACACTCTTCTCATGATGCGAGCTTTTCCAACCGGATCATCAACCTGAAAGATGGTCATGTAATTTCCGAAAAGATCAATAAAGGAAGAACAGAAGAGCTGATCTGAGACCTTAAGCTTAACCTGTCATGTTTAGACTGAACCTGAAAATCGCTTTGCGGAACCTGTGGAAGAATAAAGTTGCTTCCCTGATCAACATGACCGGTCTTGCTATAGGCCTTGCTGCTTGTCTGATGCTGCTGGTCTATGTGCTTTACGAGTGGAACTTTGATAAGCATTCTAAAAATGCGGGCAGTACCTATGTCACACTCACCAATATCCGCGATGACAGCGGCAAGGTCATGTTCACTTTTGACGGAACGACCACTGCGCTCGGGCCGTTGATCAAAGCGGGAATTCCTGAAGTGAAATACCTTTGCAGGACCAGTTACGGCAGCAATAGCCTGATCGCGAACAAAGCGAACAGTTTCAAAAAGCAGGGCCGGTTTGCGGAACCGGATTTCTTAAAAATATTTGATTTCCAGTTCATCTCCGGCGATCCGCGTACTGCCATGAAACAGCCGAAATCTGTAGTCCTTACGGAAAGTACAGCTAGGGTACTGTTTGGGACGGCTGATGTGCTGAACAAGACGGTCCGGTACCAGGACCGGGAGGACCTGAGCGTGACCGGCGTGATCAGGGACCTGCCCGATAACAGCTCCAATAAATTTGATTTCCTGATGCCCTGGTCTTTCTATGAGCTCGTGGATCCCGGGCTTAAAAATCTCAATTGGGACAATTATAGTTTTATTACGCTGGTCACTTTGCATCCCGGTGCAGATCCTGCGGCGGTAAACAAAAAGCTGGACGTACTGATCAAAAAGAACAGAAACATTACCGGTCCGCTGCAGCCTTATTTCTTTTTCCCCTTGAGCAAAATGCACCTCTACGGGAAATTTGAAGAGGGCAAAAGTGTTGGCGGAGCCATAGCGCAGATCTGGTTGTACATAGCCCTGGCCGGAGGTATTCTACTGATCGCTTGTGTCAACTTCATGAACATGGCTACTGCCAGGTCTGAAAAAAGGGCCAGGGAAGTGGGCATTAAGAAAACGATCGGTGCAACCAGGAGTTCACTGATCCTGCAGTTCCTGCTGGAATCCCTGATCCTTGCCTTCGTCAGTATCTTGCTCGCTATCGCGCTGGTGGAGGCTTTCCTTCCTGCGATGAACAATTTATTGGGCATCCGTATAGACATCACTTATTTTAATGGCTATATCTGGCTGGGTATCCTGGCTGTCCTGTTGTTTACAGGTCTGGCGGCAGGAGGTTATCCTGCTTTTTATCTTTCCTCGTTCAATCCGGTGCAGACTTTGAAGAGAAAGGTGGGCAGGGGCAGCTTTTCTGTGCGCCTCAGGCAAATACTGATCGTGGGGCAATTTTGTTTTACAGTGCTGCTGATCATATCCACGCTCATCATCTACCGCCAACTGCAATACATTAAGAACAGGCCGCTCGGGGCAGATACCAATGCCCTGGTCGAAATGCCTCAGGAAGGACAATTATATGATAAGTTTGAATTGTTCAAAACGAATCTTTTGAACTCGGGTGCAGTTTCCAGCGTATGCCAGACTTCTGTCAGCCTGGTACATCATAGCTCCAATTTCAACGGGCTGGAATGGCCGGGTATTACTCCGCAGGAAAGGAGCATTTTGTTCAATCAGGTAGCCACAACCTATGATTTTATTCAAACCAATGGGTTGAAACTGATCATGGGAAGGGATTTTTCAAAACAATACGCGTCAGATTCAGCAGCGGTGCTGGTCAGTGCTGCTGCGGTGAAAACCATGAAGCTGAAAGATCCGCTGGGTAAGGTCCTGAAAGTTGGTGGACAGCAAGGAACGATCATTGGTGTATTCCAGGATTATGTATGGGACTCCCCTTATAAGTCCAATACGCCGCTGATTGTAAATTTCAATAAAGGATATGGTGGCAATATCACCATTAAGTTGAAGGCTGACAGGGGACTGAAGGAAGGCATGGAAACTGTACGCAGGATCGCCAGGCAGATCAATCCCGCTTATCCGGTCGAAATGAACTTTGTTGACAATGCCTATGAAGAGATGATGCAAAAAGAAAGAAAGCTGGGTATTCTCTCCAACCTCTTCGGCGGGCTGGCCATTTTTATTTCTTGTCTCGGCTTGTATGGATTGGTGGCTTATAGTGCGGAACAGCGTACCAGGGAATTTGGGGTGAGGAAGGTACTTGGTGCTTCAGTCCTCAATCTGATGCAGTTGCTTTCGGTGTCTTTCATAAAGATGATCGCCATCGCCATCATGATCGCTGTGCCTGTGGCCCTGTACCTTATGAATACATGGCTGCAGAATTTTGAATACCATACCGGCATTTCCTGGTGGATCATTGCGCTGGCTTCGGCCGGGACTCTGGTCATTGCCATGCTTACATTGAGCTTTCAGGCTTACAAAAGTGCTGTAGCCAATCCTGCAGATGCTTTGAAATATGAATAATCCTTAAAGATATGTTTAGACTGAACCTGAAAATCGCTTTGCGGAACCTGTGGAAGAACAAAGGGTATACAACTATCAATTTACTTGGACTCGCGATTGGAATGGCCAGTTGCATCTTCATTTTTCTGTTCATCCGTTTTCAGCTCAGTTTTGACGAAGGCTATCAGCATGAAGACAGGATCTACCGGTTTGTGACCGACTGGAAATATAATTCTTTTGACGACTACAGCCAGGGTGTACCTATTCCGCAGGTAGCAGCGGCCAGGACCGAGATTGCAGGACTTGAAAAAGTAGCCCCGATATTCAGGGAATGGGGCCTTATCACCGTCAAAGACCAGCAGGGAAAAGATAAGCTGAAAGTTGATGAACGCATCTATTATACGGAGCCTGAGTTTTTTGATATTTTCAATTTGACCTGGCTCAATCCGGATGCGGCAAAAGGACTGATTGCTCCAAATACGATTGTATTGGCTGAATCTGTGGCTGCCAGATTCTTTGGCGATGCCCGTAAAGCTACCGGCCAATCTGTGATCTTTAGAAATTCTCAAAGCCTGAAAGTGGTGGGGGTATTTAAAGATATGCCCGAAAATACCAGCCTGCCGCTTACAATGGTGATCAGCTATCAGAATTTTTATGGCAGGAACAATAAGGACTGGGGTTCAGTAGATTCCGGAAAGGAATGCTTTGTACTTCTGAAGGATGGACTGGGACTCGAAGATATCCAGGCATCACTTGCAGCTTTCAATAACAAATATTATCACAGGCCGGATATTTCGGGCAACCAGAGAACCCGCCTGCAACCCCTCAGGGAGATTCATTTTGATGGACGGTACGGAAGTTTTCGTGGACCGGGAATCTCCAAAAAAGAATTGTACGGCCTGGCCATTATAGGCCTGTTCCTGATGATGACGGCATGTATCAATTTTATTAACCTGGCTACCGCCCAGGCCGTGAACCGTTCTAAAGAAGTGGGTGTGAGGAAAGTAATGGGCAGCAGGCGCAGCCAGCTGATGATCCAGTTTTTGACGGAGACCTTCAGCATTACCTTGCTGGCATTGCTGCTGGCTTGTGTACTGGTCGAGCTCCTGATCCCGGGGGTACAAAATCTGCTGGAGATCCATACCGCTTTCAGTTTATTTGCCTACCCGGTTATATTCTTGTTTCTTGGTTTACTGTTGATCGGTGTGGGTACGCTTGCCGGTTTTTATCCGGCTATGGTCATTTCTGGTTTCAGTCCGGCGCTTGCCATCAAGAATAAAATTTCGGCAAGGAGCGGCGGGCTCGGGCTGCGCCAGGTTTTGGTCGTAGTTCAATTTTCCATCACTGTCATCCTCATTATCAGTACCCTGGTGATCATGCGCCAGATGGAATATGTGCGCAGCCAGCCATTGGGTTTTAATCCGGATGCTGTAATGATGGTCAACATTCCTAACGATAGTCTGGGACAGATCCAGAGAAATACCTACCGGGACAAACTGCTTGCCTTACCAGGTGTAAAAGCACTCAGTTTCTGCGCCCAGGCGCCTATGTCAAGCAGGAACAATACCACTAACTTCTTTATCAACGGAATAGAGAACAAGGATTTTGAGGTGCGGCTGGCACAGGCGGACCGTAATTATTTTGACCTTTTTGACCTCAAGATCATTGCCGGCAAATTGTATGCGCAAAGCGATACGCTGAACGGATACATTGTCAATGAGACCTTTGTCAAAAGATCTATCTTAAAAACCCGCAGGATGCCCTCGGAAAGATCATCAACCAAAATGGCAATATCGCACCTATAGTAGGTGTAGTTAAGGATTTCAATGACCATTCGCTAAAAGAAGCGATATCTCCGCTGCTCATTTACCAGCGTACCTGGAATTATGGACAGCTGGCTATAAAGATGGATAGCAGGTATGCAACTCAGGTAGGTAAAGCTGCTGAGCAACTTTGGAACAGTATGTTCAATCAGGGGCTGTATTATGGTGTTTTTCTGAATGATGACATTAATGCTTTTTATAAAAGTGATCAGACGATGGGAGTACTGTTCCGGAGTTTTGCAGGTGTGATCATTTTCATTTCTTTTATCGGATTGTTTGGCCTGATCTCCTTTGTTGCCAGCCAGCGTACCAGGGAAGTAGCTATTCGAAAAGTATTTGGTGCTTCTACCTTAGATCTGGTCAAAATGCTCAACGGTTCTTTCCTGCTGATGGTGTTCATTGCCAATATGGTGGCCTGGCCGCTGGCTTATTTGTTTGTGAAGACCTGGCTGGCTGGTTTTGCTTACCGCATGGACCTCACCGTCTGGCCATTTGTTCTTGCGATGTGCATTTCCATGATCATTACGCTGATCACCGTAAGTATCAGATCTTATAAAGCTGCTGTAGCCAATACCGTTGATGCTTTGAAATATGAATAAACCCTGAAGACAATGTTTAGACTGAACCTGAAAATCGCTTTGCGAAACCTGTGGAAGAACAAGGTTTATACGGCCATCAACGTTGGGGGTTTAGCCATCGCGCTTGCTGCTTTTATCATCGTGATCTTATATGTGTCGTACGAAACCAGCTATGACAAAGACCTGCCGGCCTACGACCGCATTTACCAGGTGGGAAGAAGCTTGCCTGATTTTAAAACCGATTATACACCGGCGCCTTTGGCAAAAGCAATTCAGGATCATTTTCCGGAGGTAGAAATGGCGGGAAGAACGAAAAGTATCCCGTTCGAGTTTCCGATGACTACTGATCATGGAAGAGTTTATACCAAAAAAGCGCTTCAATTGGATCAGCAAACTGCTAAGATGTTCAATATCATGCCAACCAATGGCTGGGGTGATGAGAAAAATTTATACCTGAATCTATTTATTCCGGAGCTGTTTAAGCAGCAGCTCTTTTCAGATCCGAAGATCAAGTTCCCTCAGTATATCATGCTTGGCCCTAAAGCAGCAGCCCAAAAGGAAACAGTTTGGGGCACCATAGACCGGATCGATGAACATTCCAACTTGAAATTTGATATTGTAGCCATAGGAAAAGACATTGGTTTTGGGGACAATGACTACAACACCAATAGCCACAATACCTATATCCAGGTCAAAAGGGGAACGGATATTCCCGCGCTGGAAAAGAAGATCGATCAGTTTTATAGAGCGGCGCTGATCAAATCCGGAGTTGCCGCCAATGACAGAAGAATTGCCGGGCGTTCTGTCATTTTTTTAGATGCGTTAAAGAATCTGCATCTAAAGCCTATTGCAGGTAATGATACCAATTATAAAGTGGTCATTACATTATTTGGGCTCAGCATCCTCATCCTGGTCATCGCCTGCATCAACTTTACCAACCTGAGCATCGTACTGGCCACAAAAAGGGCAAAGGAAGTGGGGATAAAAAAGGTCATGGGAGCATACCGGTCAAGTCTGACCTTTCAGTTTCTTGCAGAGATCTTTATACAGTGCTTTATTGCACTGGCACTTGCACTGGCATTGACAGAAGTGCTGCTGCCTTTGTTCAATACTGTTTTTAACACACCGCTAAGCGTATGGAACGGCATCAGTTTTTTAACCTGGCAACTGCCTTTGATCCTGACCCTGGTCACTTTGATCTCCGGTGTCTATCCTGCTATGATCTTGTCCGGATACAGGCCTGTGCAGGTTTTAAAAGGAAACTTCCAGACGAGCTATAGAACCTTATGGCTTAGAAATACTTTACTGGCAGGTCAATTTGGTATCGCCATTGTTTTCATGGTGGGCCTGCTGGTGGTGAACAGCCAGTTGAAGTATATGCGTGCTGAGGATACGGGTTTCAAACCGGAACAGGTGTTGTATATTAAAAATATGGTGACTTTTACAGAACCCTGGTCATTTGAATCTGTACGGGAAAAAATTCTTAAAATACCCGGCGTAAATTATGTGACTGCTTCATCAGACCTGCCGGCAGGCGGTAAGCCCGGAACAAATACCTATACCATCGAGGGAAAAGCAGCCACCATAAATTTCATCAATACGGATTACGATTACTTTGAGACCCTGGGTATCGAATTGAAAGCGGGAAGGTTTTTCGCCAAAGAATTTAAATCCGACGCAGAGAACGCGGCTGTGCTGAACGAGACTGCGGTGGCGCGCTATGGAATTACAGATCCTGTCGGTAAAACGATCCGGGGCTGTAACATCGATTACAAGATCGTTGGGGTGATCAAAGATTTTAAAGCTGAAGGATTTGAAAGGGCGACAGCGCCCACCATCTACACCCTGAAAAACCCATGCAGCTTTAGTAAGGATAAGATCCTGATCAATGTCGATCAAAACCGGATGGCGCTTTTTCTCGCGACTTTAAAGCGACAATGGCCTGACATCAATAAAATAGATGGAGATGATTTTCGCTATGAGTTTGTCAATGAACTTTATGGCCGGTTATTTAATAAGCAGGAACAGCTGCAATCTGTATTCTTTTTTGCTGCGGTACTGACCATTTTTATTGCCCTGCTGGGCCTGTTTGCATTTTCGGCATTTACAGTGACCAGCCGGGTCAAAGAAATATCCATCAGAAAGATCCTTGGGGCAACAGACTTTCAGTTATTTAAACTACTCAATGCTTATTTCATCTGGATCGTGCTGATTGCTAACCTTATTGCCTGGCCTGCGGCTTATCTGCTGGCCAGAAAATGGCTGGATACCTTTGCTTACCGTATTGAAATGCCTGTAATCCCCTTTATCGCAGCAGCTTTGATCTCCACCTTCCTTACTGTATTGACTGTCAGCATCCAGGCCAGGAATGCAGTAAAAGCAAACCCTGCCAATGCACTTAAATATGAATAACCTTAGATATGAATAACTTTAGATCTGCATAAAATGTTCAAACTCAATCTGAAAATAGCGTTACGCAACATCTGGAAGCACAAGACTTCGTCGATCATCAATGTGACCGGACTGGCCATAGGACTTGCATCCTGCCTTTTATTATTGCTTTATGTATCTTATGAATGGAATTTTGACAAGCAGTTTAAAGGCTCGGAAAATGTGTATCAGGTCATGGTCAACTTTGAGGATGCAAAAGGCAATATCAAGGAAACCGTAGATGCCACCACCAATGCGATAGGGCCGGTGATCAAGCAGGAAATCCCGGATATTGAAGCGGTAAGCCGCATTAGTGATGCGGGGCAGCTGTTAATAGCCAACGGTGAAAACAGTTTTAAAAAAGCTGGCAGGTTCGCCGATCCTGATGTGCTGAAGATCTTTCCCTATGAATTTATAGGGGGTGATCCGTTGACCGCCCTGAATACGCCTGATGCAGTGATATTGACCGAGCGGATGGCAAAGTTGCTCTTTAAAGATGGCAATGCGCTTGGTCAATCCCTGCGCTATAACAATGAGGTGGATTTAAAGATCACCGGGATCATCAGGGATCTTCCAGCCAACAACTCCAACCGGTTTGACTTTCTGATGCCCTGGTCTTTATTTGAAACGCTTGTGCCCTGGGTAAAAAAACCTGACTGGGGCAATTATAACTGGCAGACCCTGGTCCGTGTCAATGAACAGGCCAACATTGACCTGATCAATTCGAAGCTGAAAGGCATCATTAAAAGGAACAGCAGCGGCTCCACAGACGAAGCCTTTATATTCAGGCTGTCCGACAGGCACTTGTTCGGGAAATTTGTGAACGGGAAAAGTGCAGGTGGCGATATTGAGCGCATTTATTTGTTTATCGCCCTTGCATTGGGTATCCTGCTCATCGCCTGCATCAACTTTATGAACATGGCAACGGCCAAATCTGAACGCAGGGCAAAGGAAGTAGGGATCAAGAAAACGATAGGCGCAAGCCGGGCCTCCCTGATCTCCCAGTTCCTGATGGAGTCTGTTCTGCTGACGGTCATTAGCGTGTTGGTTGCGGTCGTACTGGTCGAAGTTTTGCTGCCGGCATTCAATAACCTCCTCAGTATAAAACTAAGTATTGATTATTACAGTGCCGGCTACTGGCTTGGAATTACGGGCGTGATCCTGTTAACGGGATTATTGTCCGGCAGCTACCCTGCATTGTATCTTTCTGCTTTTGATCCCATTCAGACATTGAAAAAGAAGACGACAAGAGCAAAGACCATCCCGGTCAGCTTAAGGCAGATACTGGTGATCGGCCAGTTCAGCTTTGCCATTATCCTGATCATCGCCACACTCGTCATTTATCAGCAGGTCCGGTTCATTAAAAACAGGCCTGTAGGCTATGATATAGATCTTCTGGCCGAAATGCCCCAGGACGGTGATTTGTGGAAAAAGTTTGATCTTTTTAAGGCTGAGCTGTTAAAATCGGGTGCGGTAACTGCTTTGAACCAATCGTCAGGCAGTTTGTCAAATACCGGTTCCAGTTTCTGGAATTTTGAGTGGCCCGGAATGACAGCAGCGGATAAAGATGTGGTCTTTAACCAGATCGCGACTACCTATGATTTTATTAAAACCAATGGCGTGCAACTGGTCTCGGGGCGTGATTTTTCCAAAGCCTTTGCTTCAGATTCTGCTGCGCTCATGCTGAGCAGCAGTGCGGTGAAATTAATGGGGCTGAAAGACCCCTTAGGCACTCCGGTAAAATATCATGGAAATGACTTTCATGTAGTGGGGGTGTTCAAAGATTTCATCTGGGGCTCTCCATACTATACTGACCGGCCAATGGTGATTGCTTTTAACAAAGGATGGGGCGGTCAGATCACCATGCGTCTTAATCCGGACAACAGCCTGACAAAAAACGTTGAGCTGATCACGCAGGTCACCAGACAGATAAACCCTGCCTATCCTGTGGACTTGAAATTTGTGAATGAGCTGTATGCTACCAAGCTCCAGAGTGAGAAAATATTGGGCATTTTATCCAACCTGTTTGGCGGACTGGCCATCTTTATCTCTTGCATGGGGCTATTTGGCCTGGCGGCTTACAGTGCAGAGCAGCGCACCAAAGAATTTGGCGTACGCAAGGTGCTTGGCGCTTCGGTAGGTAGTCTTATGCGATTGCTTTCCGTATCTTTTATGAAAATGGTCCTGGTGGCTGCTATGATCGGTGTGCCGGCAGCTTGCTACCTGATGAACAAATGGCTGGGCAATTTCCAGTTCCGAACCTCGGTTTCCTGGTGGGTCGTTGCCGTGGCAATATTTAGCACGGGGCTGATCGCATTTTTAACGGTAAGTCTTCAGGCTTATAGAGCAGCAAAAGCCAATCCGGTAGAGGCACTGAAATACGAATAAACATCAAACGATCTGTTATGTTTAGACTCAACCTTAAAATCGCGCTAAGAAACCTTTGGGAGTACAAAGGCTTTACATTCATCAATGTAGGTGGTTTAGCTATTGGTCTGGCCAGTTGCATGATCCTGCTGCTTTACGTGGCTTACGAATGGGGATATGATAAGCAATTTACCAATTATGATAGAACCTATGTAGTCTATAGTAACCAAAAAACACCGGCAAAGATTTTTAGTTTTCCGGCTACGCCGGGAGTATTGGCACTTGATGCCAGGCAAAAGATCCCGGGAATAGAAAAGACTGCAAGGTCGGACGCCCCGGTTGACCGTTTGATCACTTATAAAAGCAATAGTTTTAAAAAGCCAGGTATCTTTGTAGACGAAGGTTTTCTTCAAATATTTGATTATAAAGTGCTTAAAGGAAATCCTTCAACATTTCTAAAAAATCCCAACTCGGTCATTCTTACGGAAACGCTGGCCAAAAATCTTTTTGGACACGAGAATCCATTAAACAAAACGCTCACACTTGACAATTCAGAAGAACTGAAAGTAGAAGGCATAATTGCAGATGTACCGAAAAACAGCACCATTCAGTTTGAATACCTGCTCCCATGGGCACTGTTCGAACGGTTAAATCCCTGGGCCAAAGATGTGGGGTGGGGCAGTAATTATTGCTATACCTATGTTCAATTGAAAGATAACACTTCCTTCAAAAATGTGAACCAACAGTTTAAAGGTATCATCAAATCTCTTTTTAAAGAAAGTAACAGCGAACTGTTTCTGCACCCTTTATCTAAATGGCATTTGTATAGCAAATTCGAGAACGGGTTGTCTGTAGGCGGAAGAATAGATCAATTGAAAATATTCTTTTTGCTGGCTTTCTGTATACTGCTCATTGCTTGTGTTAATTTCATGAACCTTTCTACTGCACGATCTGAAAAAAGAGCAAAGGAAGTGGGCGTCCGCAAGGCGATCGGATCGGGCAGAAATGCTTTAATTGGACAATTTATGATGGAGTCTATGCTTATGGCCCTGATGAGCACGTTGGTGGCTTTTGTGCTGATTGAAGTTGGCTTGCCCTATTTCAACAATATGACGGGTATCTATATGGCAATAGATTACAGCAATTGGCTATTTTGGGCCGTCTTGCTCGCGCTGACAGTTATAACCGGACTTTTATCTGGCAGTTATCCTTCATTTTACCTCTCATCTTTTGCGCCGATCAGGGTACTTAAAGGTTTTAACCCTGCAGGCAGGTCTTCTTTGTCCGCACGTAAGGGCCTGGTGATCTTTCAGTTTGCGTTTGCTTCTTGTTTGATCATTTGTACCGCTGTCATTTATCAGCAATTAAATTTCATAAAGAACAAGCCGATCGGTTACAACAGAAATAATCTTATAGAGATTCCTGTGCAGGGAGTACTGAAAGATCCTGCTAAAAGGCAGGTGCTTAAAGATCAGCTGTTGAAATCAGGAGCAGCAACTGCAGTGACAAATTTCTCTCAGGAACTGACGGCCGGTGGTTACAACGGCTACGGAATAAACTGGCCAGGCAAAAACCCTGATGATAAAATACTCGTGAACTACAGATGGGCAGGTTATGATCTGGTTAAAACCACAGGGATGACGCTCGCTGAGGGACGGGATTTCTCAGAAAAATTTACTGATTCCAAAAATGTTCTGGTAAACAGCACATTGGTTAAGATCATGGGTTTGGAGCAACCTGTATCCGGTAAAAAAATAAATTGGGACGGTACTGACGTAACTATTATAGGCGTTGTTGAGGACTATGTGATGGAGTCGCCTTACGAAAGATCAAAGCCTCTGGTCATAGCCTTGAATGAAGAGTCCGTGAACTACATAATAGCACGATTGAATCCGGCACAGAATATCAGCAAATCGGTAGCTGTTATCGACCACATTGTTAAAGCACTTAATCCGGGGTTTCCAGTGGATAGAAAATTTGTTGACGATTCATTTGAAATGAAATTTGCCAATGAGAAGCTACTGGGTACATTGTCGAACTGGTTTGGTGGATTTGCGGTCTTTATTTCCTGCCTGGGACTACTTGGCCTGGCACTTTACATGGCAGAGCAGCGTAAAAAAGAGATCAGCATCCGTAAAGTTCTTGGAGCAAGTACGGCTGGCATTCTTGCTTTACTCAATAAGGAATTTGTAAAACTGGTCGCTATTGCCAACCTGATCGCTTTTCCGGTAGCGTATATCGTCATCAACAAATGGCTGTCTGCTTATGAATTCAGGATCAGTCTATCGGTGCTGCCTTTCGTCATCTCCATCGGCCTTTCATTTCTCATTGCCATATTCACTGTAAGCATCCAGTCTGTGAAAGTAGCCAAAGCAAATCCGATTGACGCCTTGAAATACGAATAAACACAACTACAAGAAGATGTTTAAACTCAATTTTAAAATAGCATTACGTAACCTTTGGAAAAACAAAGGCTTTACCCTGATCAATGTAGGCGGTTTAGCAATTGGACTCGCTAGCTGTATGGTACTGTTGCTTTATGTGGCTTATGAATGGGGTTATGACCGTCAGTTTAGCAACTATGACAAAACCTATGTCGTTTATACCAACCAAAGGACAAGCAATGATGTTTTCACACATGGCTGGACACCATCGCTAATGAGTACAGAGATCTTTACAAAGATCAAAGGAGTAAAATATACCTCACATTCCACTTATCCTTACGAACGGCTGATCAGTTACAAAAGAAACGGATTTAAAAAACCCGGAACCTTTGCTGATGCCTCATTTCTTAAAATACTGGATTATGAGTTCATAAAAGGAAACCCCGACAAAGTATTGAAGAGTATTAACTCTATTGTGATCACCGAATCGCTCGCCAAAATCCTGTTTGGTAATGATGATCCGCTGAATAAGGAACTTAAGCTCGATAATACTGAACCCCTGATCGTGGAAGGTGTCATCAGGGACCTACCCAAAAACAGTTCACTTCAGTTTGAATACCTGATGTCATGGAGCATGTACGAAAAAATGGAGCCCTGGGTTAAAGATTCAGGATGGGGAAATAACTTTTGCCTGAACCTCGTTCAGTTTAAAGACAACAGCTATTTAAAGAGCGCCAACCAAATGCTAAAAGGAGTATTTCAGCGCAACCAAAAAGATGCTGTCGGAGAAGCATTCCTTCATCCAATTTCCAAATGGCACCTTTATGATGAATTTAAAAATGGGAAATCATCAGGTGGAAGGATCGGTCAGGTAAAGATTTTTTTCCTGCTGGCATTTTGCATTCTGCTGATTGCCTGTGTAAACTTCATGAATTTATCTACTGCAAGGTCAGAAAAAAGGGCAAAAGAAGTAGGAGTCCGCAAGGCAATAGGTTCTTCCAGAAAGTCCTTGATGGGGCAATTCATACTCGAGTCCGTGCTGCTTTCCCTAATGGGGATGATCGTTGCTTTCGTGCTGATAGAGATCAGTCTTCCATATTTCAACAGCCTATTGGGAATAGCGCTAAAGATCCAGTACAGAGGATGGGGGTTTTGGATAACTCTGCTGACCCTTTCTCTGTTCACAGGAATCATAGCAGGCAGTTATCCGGCATTTTATCTTTCCTCTTTTGAACCGGTTAAAGTACTGAAAGGCGCTATGTTGAAGCCAGGCTCATCCCTTTCAGTAAGGAAAATACTGGTGATCTTTCAGTTTGTATTTGCCTCCACGCTTATTGTTTGTACCTCAGTCATCTATCAGCAGCTGGGTTATATCAAAAACAAGCCAATCGGCTACGATAAGGGAAACCTGATCCAGTTCACCGCACATGGAAACTTCAGGGATGAAAAGAAACTTGATCTTTTGAAAGAACAGCTGCTCAAATCCGGGGCCGTAAGCCATGTGAGCTATTTTAGTAAAGACATTAGTACAGGGGGTAACAATACCTTCGGGATCAGCTGGCCCGGCAAGAATCCCGAAGAAACGATCATCTTTAACTGGAGGGGTGCCGGTTATGATTTTGTGAAAACAATGGGCTCGAAAATGATGACGGGCAGGGAGTTTTCACCGGAATATAACGACTCTGCCAATGTCGTGGTCAATCAGGCGGCAATAAAAGTGATGGGCCTTAAAAACCCGGTAGGTAGCGTAATTCGGTGGGGCGATGATGCCTTTACAATTATTGGGGTAATGGAAGATTTTGTCATGGAATCTGCTTACCAGGAGGCCAAGCCAATGGTTATTTTTCAGCCATATACAAGCGGAGTAGATATTGTCCTGGCAAGACTGAATCCTGGTCAGAACATCAGTTCTTCGATTACCCGGATCGATGAGCTCATCAAAAAGATCAATCCTGATTATCCGAGCGAGATCTCATTTGTGGAGGATTCCTTTGAAGCAAAATTCCAAAATGAAAAACTATTGGGTATACTTTCCAACTGGTTCGGTGGTTTTGCAGTTTTCATTTCCTGCCTGGGATTACTTGGCCTGGCGCTCTATATGGCAGAGCAGCGCAAGAAAGAGATCAGCATCCGTAAAGTACTTGGTGCCAGTAACCATAATATTCTGGTGCTATTAAATAAAGACTTTGTCAAACTGGTTGCTATTGCCGATCTGATTGCTTTCCCGATAGCATATGTCATCATTAATAAATGGCTTTCGACTTACGAATTCAGGATCAGCATATCTGTTCTGCCTTTTGCCATAGCTAGTGGGCTCTCATTGCTCATCGCCATTCTCACGGTAAGCATACAATCCGTTAAAGTGGCAAAATCAAATCCTGTTGATGCATTGAAATACGAATAAACCTGATCCATATGTTCAGACTCAACCTTAAAATAGCATTAAGAAACCTTTGGAAGCATAAAGGATATACCTTCATAAACCTTGCCGGCTTATCTGTTGGACTGACTGCGTGTCTGCTCATCTTCATTTTCCTGCGTTACCAGATGAGTTTCGACAAAGGCTATGAAAATGAAGACCGGATCTACCGTGTAGTATCCTCATGGACTTATCCGGAGGGTGAATTTTATAGCAAAGGGGTACCGCGGCCAATGGCACAGGCTATCCGCAATGATTTTCCGCAGATAGAAAAAGGAGCTGCAGTCCAGGCATCCGGAGGTACGATCAAGATCGCGGCCACATCAGAAAGACCTGAAATCAAAGAATCTTCGGCGGTTTACTATATTGAACCTCAGTTTTTTGACATCATCAGGATCAAATGGCTTGAAGGACAGCCACAAACTGCGCTTTCAGCTCCAAATACGGTGACCCTGTCAAAAGAGACAGCAGATAAATATTTTGGTAAGTGGCAGAATGCTTTAGGCAAGCACATCAGATTTGCAAACCGGGCTGACCTGAAGGTAACTGGTGTGTTCGAAGACTTTCCTGACAATAGCAGTTTTCCTTTTAAAGTCGTCATTTCTTACCTGACCTATAAAGATGAAGCCCTGACCAGCTGGCAATCTGTAAGTTCAAGTTCAGAATGCTATGTATTGTTAAAGAAAGGCACAAAAGTTTCAGATCTGGACAAGCCTTTGCTGAAACTTATCGATAAATATTATGAAAAAGGGAGTGTAGGGAAGGAGCATCATTATTTTCAGCCGCTTAAAGACCTCCATTACGATGAAAAATTCAGCAATTTCAGTTATAAGGTAATGCCTGAAAGCCAGATTACCGGACTCATCGTGATCGGAGCATTTCTATTGCTTACGGCTTGCATCAATTTCATTAACCTGGCGACGGCACAGGCTGTAAGCAGGTCTAAAGAAGTCGGTATCCGAAAGGTAATGGGCAGCATGCGCAAACAATTGATGTGGCAGTTTTTAAGTGAAACGGCACTGATCACGATCATCGCGCTGCTAATAGCCAGCGTGCTGACAGAACTGGCCCTGCCGGGAATGAAGAACCTGTTTGCGGGCGACATCTCCTTCAGCCTGTTCGGGCACCCCGTCATATTTGTTTTTATGGCCCTGCTTGTGTTGGTGGTCAGTTTCTTGGCCGGCTTCTATCCGGCTATGATCGTGTCCGGATTTAGCCCGGCACTGGCGATCAAAAACAAGATCAGTGCGGCAAATTCGGGTGCCCTTGGATTAAGAAAGGCGCTGGTGGTCATACAGTTCTCCATTACGTCCATATTAATTGTGGGTACACTGGTCGTGATCAACCAGATGAGTTTTATGAGGGCACAGTCCTTAGGATTTGATACCAATGCGATCGCACTGGTCAGAGTTCCTTCCGATAGCCTGAGCCAGCTTAAATTTAACACATTAAAAGAAAAACTGGCAGGGATCAATGGCGTAAAATCACTAAGCTATTGCAATTCAGCACCTTCATCAAATGACAACAATACCTCCAGCTTTAAATACAACAGTACAGAAGACCAAAACTTTCAGCTAAGCATCAAGTCGGCAGATGAGCATTACATAAGTACCTTTTCATTAAAGCTGGTTGCCGGAAGAGCCCTGTCAAAAACCGATACCATCAAAGAAGCTGTGGTCAATGAAATGCTGCTGAAAAAACTGAACATTACCAATCCAAATGAAGTTCTTGGAAAGTATATCGAGACACAGGGCCATAAAGTTCCTGTAGTTGGTGTGGTCAGGGATTTCAATAATTTTTCCCTGCACGACAAAATAGAGCCGACTGCTTTGTTCTCAGTTAAACAGGCTTACAGCCTGCTGGCGATTAAACTGGAGCCCGGACAGTTGCTGCCTGCAATGAAAGCCATAGAAAAAACATGGAACAGCACATTTCCAGATTATGTCTACAGTTCTCATTTCATGGACGACGAGATCAGTTCATTTTATGAAACAGAGCGGATCATGGGCATTTTATTTAAAGTATTTGCAGGGGTTGTTATCTTCATCTCATTTATCGGGCTGTTCGGACTGATCTCGTTTGTAGCCACCCAAAGGACCAAAGAGATCGCCATCAGAAAAGTTCTGGGCGCAACTACCACAGAACTGGTAAAGATGCTGAACAGTTCATTCCTCTGGATGGTGCTGATCGCGAACCTCATTGCCTGGCCGGTTTCCTATATATTTGTTTCCAAATGGCTGGAAGGATTTGCCTACCATGCGCCGCTGAGCATCTGGCCGTTTGTGCTCGCCATGCTGCTCTCCGTCCTGATCACCCTATTGACGGTCAGTTTCAGGTCATACCGGGCGGCCAGTATCAATCCAATAAATGCACTCAAATATGAATAACCCTTAACCAAACAGAAGATGTTCAGACTCAATCTCAAAATCGCACTGCGCAACCTTTGGAAACAAAAAGGATATGCCGCCATCAATATCTTCGGACTTTCCACAGGGCTGTGTGCCTTCTTCCTGATCCTGTGCTATGTAGCCGATGAGTTGAGTTATGACCGTTTTCATCAAAATGCAGACCGGGTGGTCAGGGTCGTACAGCGCGCAAGCTGGGATGGCGGTTCCATCAACGTAGCCCTGACATCCCCGCCCTTTGCGCCTGCGCTCAAACAGGATTACAGCGAGATACAGGAAGCTGTAAGGATCGTGCCTGAAGGCGGGGGCGTATTCAGCAACGGGCAAAAAGACATTAAGGCAGGAGACGTTTTTTTTACAGACTCCGCTTTTTTTAAGGTCTTCAGTTATAAATTTCTTTACGGAGACCAGCAAAAGGCATTGGCGGTTGAGAATTCTATTGTGCTTACCGAATCGCTGGCAGTGAAGCTCTACGGATCTGCTGCCGATGCCATCGGAAAACCGCTTCAGATTGATAAAAAGATCTTGAACACGGTTACCGGAGTGATTGAAGATGTACCTGAAAACAGCCACCTCAGGTTCAGCGCACTGCGGGCAAATGCGGCCAACTTTACTGACGGATGGCAGAATTTTTATGTTTATACTTACCTGCTGCTGGCACCAAATGCCGATTATAAAAAACTGGAAGCCAGGCTTCCGGATTTTTACAAAAAGCACCTCAAACCTGAAATGGGTGTAGAAGATTACCAGCTGACGCTGCAGCCGCTTACTTCCATTCACCTGCATTCCAATCTCGGTTATGAGGTTAGCCCGAACGGCAGCATCAAGAATATCGCGATATTTATTGCTGCGGCATTGCTGATCCTGGTCATTGCCGTCATCAACTATATGAATCTGGCTACCGCAAGGGCTACAGTGAGGGCACGAGAAGTAGGGGTCCGTAAAGTGATCGGAGCAGAACGCTTCCAGATCATGCTTTCTTTCTGGCTGGAATCTGTACTGCTTACTTTCGCGGCCTGTCTCCTGGCAGCGCTCCTGGCCGAGCTGCTGATGCCTTATTTCAACCAGCTTGCCGGAAAATCACTATCTGTTCTGCGCTATGGCCTTCCTTACAGCATACTGTTTGTTTCCATGTTCGCAATTGCAACAGGAACGCTCAGCGGAAGTTATCCGGCTTTTTACCTGTCGGGCTTTGCGGTCATTTCCGCTCTTAAAGGCAAAACGGGCAGCAAATCAGGGCATGGCCTGCTCAGAAAAAGCCTGGTCATCTTTCAGTTTATCGTTACCGTCACGATGGTCATCGTATCCTGGGTCATTTATAGTCAGATGCAGTACGTAGTTAAGTCTGACCTCGGTTTTGACAAAGACCAGGTCCTGACCTTCCACATTCAGGATGAACAAGTACGCGGAAAGGTGAAATCTCTGAA
>Ga0222419_100657_pt1 | contig 23029 bp, 20 predicted proteins | sample 1B20Ametagenome_FD_182474 | JGI IMG/M metagenome (GOLD analysis project Ga0222419, IMG submission 182474) | Enriched microbial communities from leaf-cutter ant dump, University of Wisconsin, Madison, United States - 1B20A (version 2) | ecosystem: Environmental > Terrestrial > Nest > Insects nest... | reverse complement strand
GGCCAGGCCGGCTTCGAGCGCGGCCTGCATCTGGGCCTCGCTGCCGCCGCGCACGGCGACGGGGCGGGTGCGGTGCTCCCTGAGCAGCGCCACGAGGTCGGCGAAGTCGATGGGCTGCGCCTCGTCCCTGACCGGCGCGAGGTCGATCACGACCAGGTCGTCGTCGAAGAACGACCGGTCGTCGAGCAGCTGGCGCCGGAATTCGGCTTCGATCCGCGCGCCGTCGGTGCTCTTGAGCACCACGGCCACCACGGGCAACTGGGCGCTTTTGAGATCAAAACTGGTTCGGGCGTGGCCCGGAGCTTCTACGGCCATGGATCGCGAGGGGCGCTGGCAAGCAAATCGGTGAAGTGTACTGTGGCGCCGCCGAAGATCGCCAAGGCGACGCACGCGCTGCCCCGCGATCCGGATAATCGCGCGATGCCCGCCTACCGCAAAGAACACATCGACACGCTCGCCGCCACGCTGCTGCTCGCCTGCAGCCTGTTCTGGGGCTTCCAGCAGGTGCTCTCCAAGGCCACGCTGGCCGAGGTGGCGCCGGTCTACCAGGCGTTCTGGCGCTTCGCGCTGGGCGGCGCGGCGCTGCTGCTGTGGTGCTGGGTGCGCGGCATCTCGCTGTCGGGCAAGGACGAGCCGCCGGGCGTGGTGCGCGCGGGGCTGCTCGCGGGGCTGCTGTTCGCGGGTGAATTCGCCTGCCTGTTCCTGGGCCTGAAGTACACCACCGCCTCGCGCCTGACGATCTTCCTGTACTGCTCGCCGTTCTGGGTGGCGCTGGTGCTGCCGCGCTTCGTCGCCAGCGAGCGCCTGCGCGGCGTGCAGTGGACGGGGCTGGTCTGCGCCTTCTTCGGCGTGATGCTGGCGCTGGGCGACGGCCTGACGACGCGCGACGCGGCGCACGCCGACGCATGGATCGGCGACCTGCTGGCGCTGGCCGCCGGCCTGCTCTGGGGCCTGACGACCTGCGTGATCCGCGCGTCCAGCCTGCAGCACGTGGTGCCGGCCAAGCAACTGCTCTACCAGATGGGCGTGAGCACGGTGGTGCTGCTGCTGATCTCGTGGCTGCTGGGCGAGCACTGGCAGCTCTCGTTCAGCGTCTTCGCCTGGTCGTCGCTGCTGATCCAGGGGCTGATCGGCGCGTTCGTGAGCTACCTGGTGTGGATGTGGCTGCTCTGGCACTACCCGGCCACGCGGATCTCGGTCTTCGTCTTCCTCACGCCGGTCTTCGCGCTGGTCATTGGCGCGCTCTGGCTCGGCGAGCCGGTGACGCCGGCGCTGGTGGGCGCACTGGTGCTCGTGGCGATCGGCATCGTGCTGGTCAATCACAAGCGCGCCGCCGCGCCACAGACGGAGACATTGGCGTAAATAGACGATCGGTCTAATTTGTGGAATAATTAGACGGATCGTCTATCCATCGTCCCGGATGCCCTCTACACCCGCCCTCCTGCCGCCCCGCCGCCGCGGCCGCCCGCCCAAGCACCCCGTTGAACCGCGCCAGGACACACGCGCGCTGCTGATCCGCACCGGCGTGGCGGTGCTCACCGAGAAGGGCTATTCCAGCGTCGGCATCGACGAGATCCTGCGCCAGGCCGCGGTGCCCAAGGGCTCGTTCTATCACTACTTCGAGAGCAAAGAAGCCTTCGGCCAGGTGCTGATCGCGGCCTACGCGGACTACTTCGCGCGCAAGCTCGATCGCTGGCTGCTCGACGTGGATACACCGCCTCTGCAGCGGCTGCGCCGCTTCATCGACGACGCCGAGCAGGGCATGGCACGCCATGGCTTCAGGCGCGGTTGCCTGGTCGGCAACCTGGGGCAGGAGATGGGCACGCTGCCCGAGTCCTTCCGCGCGCAACTGGAGGCGGTGTTTCTCGACTGGCAGGCGCGCACCGCCGCGTGCCTGGACGAGGCCCGGCGCGCGGGCGAGATCGCGGCGCACCACGACTGCGCGGCGCTCGCCGAATTCTTCTGGATCGGCTGGGAGGGCGCCGTGCTGCGCGCCAAGCTGCAGCGCCGTGCCGCGCCGCTGCAGGTCTATGCCCACGGCTTTTTTCAACTCTTGAACGCTTGAGGAGATGCCCATGTTCCGAGGCTTGCTCATCGACAAACAGGACGGCCGACAGAGCGCCGAAGTGCGGATGCTCGACGAAGCATCCTTGCCCGAGGGCGACGTGACCGTGCGCGTCGCGTACTCCACACTCAACTACAAGGATGCGCTCGCCATCACCGGCCGCTCGCCCGTGGTGCGCAAGTTCCCGATGGTGCCGGGCATCGACTTCGCGGGCACCGTGGAGTCCTCTACCGACCCGGCGTTCGCACCCGGCGCCCAAGTGGTGCTCAACGGCTGGGGCGTCGGCGAGACGCACTGGGGCGGGCTGGCCGAGCTCGCCCGCGTGCCCGCGCGTTTCCTGATTCCGCTGCAATCGCCCTTCACCGCGCGCCAGGCCATGGGCATCGGCACGGCGGGCTACACCGCCGCGCTGTGCGTGCTGGCGCTGGAGCGCCACGGCGTCACGCCGGACAAAGGGCCGGTCGTCGTGACCGGCGCGGCCGGCGGCGTGGGCAGCGCGGCCGTGGCGCTGCTGGCCAGGCGCGGCTACGAGGTCGCGGCCGTCACCGGGCGCGTGCAGGAGGCCGACTTCCTCGCCGGCCTGGGCGCGCGCCACATCGTCGACCGCGCGGAGATCTCGGCGCCCGGCCGGCCGCTGGAAAAAGAACGCTGGGCCGGCGCCGTCGACGTGGCGGGTGGGCAGGTGCTGGCCAACGTCTGCGCGGCGATGCGCTACCGCGGCGTGGTCGCAGCCTGCGGGCTGGCGGCGGGCATGGACTTTCCGGCCACTGTCGCGCCCTTCATCCTGCGCGGCGTGACGCTCGCGGGCATTGACAGCGTGATGGCGCCCAAGGCCGACCGGCTCGCGGCCTGGGGGCGGCTGGCTGCCGACCTGGACCCGGCGGTGCTGGAGCGGCTGGTGCACGAGATCACGCTGGACGACGCCATCGCCACCGCGCCCGACCTGCTCGCCGGCCAGGTGCGCGGGCGCATCGTGGTGCGCGTGGGCGCGCCGCAATGAAACCTTTTTTCAGGAGAACCCCATGACCACCGCCACCCCGCCCATCAGCCGCTTTCCCGTGCCCGAGATCAAGGACCTGCCCGACGACATCCGCGAGCGCGTGCTCGCCGTGCAGGAGAAGGCCGGTTTCGTGCCCAACGTGTTCCTGGTGCTGGCGCACCGACCCGACGAGTTCCGCGCCTTCTTCGCCTACCACGACGCGCTGATGGAAAAGCCCGGCAACCTGACCAAGGCCGAGCGCGAGATGATCGTCGTCGCCACGAGCGGTGCCAACCAGTGCCAATATTGCGTGGTGGCGCACGGCGCCATCCTGCGCATCCGCGCCAAGAACCCCCTGATCGCCGACCAGGTGGCCACCAACTACCGCAAGGCCGACATCACGCCGCGCCAGAAGGCCATGCTGGACTTCGCGATGAAGGTCTCGGCGCGCGCGCAGGAGGTGGGCGACCCCGACTTCGACGCGCTGCGCCAGCACGGCTTCGACCAGGAGGACATCTGGGACATCGCGGGCATCGCCGCGTTCTTCGGGCTGTCCAACCGCCTGGCCAACGTCACCAGCATGCGGCCCAACGACGAGTTCTACGCCATGGGGCGGTAGTACCGGCGGCGCATCGCGCACAATGCCGCCGCACATAGCGGCTACCAGCTCCCGGGGCCGCCACCACTTCGACCGATGAACCGCCCACTCGCTCTTCTGGCCCTGGTGCAGGGCCTGTTCCTGGTCAACAACGTCACCTTCATCGCGATCAACGGGCTCGTGGGCCTGCAGCTCGCGCCCTACGGCTGGATGGCGACGCTGCCGGTGATGGGCTACGTGGTGGGCGGGGCGATCGCGGCGCCGCTGGTGGCGCGCACGCAGGCGCGCTGGGGGCGGCGCGGGTCGTTCCAGATCGGGCTCGTCGTGGCGCTGGGCTCGGCGCTGCTGGCGGCCTACGCGGCGCAGACGCGCCAGTTCTGGCTGCTGATGCTGGCCACCGTGGTGGCCGGCTACTACAACGCCAACGGCCAGCTCTACCGCTTCGCCGCCGCCGAGCTCACGCGGCCCGACTGGCACGAGAAGGCCGTCTCGCTGGTGCTCGCCGGCGGGCTGCTGGGCGCGGTGGTCGGCCCCAATATGGCGGCGTGGACGCGCACGCTGCTGCCCACGCCCTTCGTCGCGGCCTACCTGGCGCTGGCGCTCGTCGCGCTGATCGCGATGGGCGTGATGGCGCTGATCGAATTTCCGCCCGCGTCCGTGCGGGCCAGGCATGCGCCGCAGGGCCGGCCGCTGGCGGAAATCATGCGTGAGCCGGTGTTCCTCGTCGCAACGCTGGGCGCGGCCATCGGCTACGGCGTGATGAACCTGCTGATGGCCGCGACGCCGCTGGCGATGCAGGTCTGCGGCTTCGAGTTCGGCGCCACCGCCACGGTACTGCAGTGGCACGTGATCGGCATGTATGCGCCGGGCTTCTTCACCGGGCACCTGATCCGGCGCTTCGGCGTGCTCACGGTCATGGGCGCGGGCGTGCTGCTCAACGTGCTGTGCGTCGCCATCGCGCTCTCGGGCGTGGAGCTGCAGCATTTCCTTTCGGCGCTGATCCTGCTGGGCGTGGGCTGGAACTTCCTCTTTACCGGCAGCACCACGCTGGCGCTGCAGGCCTACCGCCCCGAGGAAAAGGACCGCGCCCAGGCGACGATCAACTTCTGCGTCTTCGCCACCATGGCCGTCACCTCGTTCTCGTCCGGCGCGCTGGTCACCACGCAGGGCTGGAACTGGCTGAACTACGGCTCCATGCCCGCGCTGGTGCTGCTGGCCGTGGCGCTTGGGTGGCTCGGGCTGCGCCGCCGCCGCGCGGTGGCGTGAACTACGGTATTGATAGCTGTCAGCGCTTGCTGGACAAGCGCTGTAGGCATATTTTGCTCAACAAATACGTGCGAGGAGCTGCCCCGCATGCAGCAGCGCGCCGGGCTCGGCCGCGCATTCGAGCGTGCCCGCCTGCGGCGCGTTGACCGCGGTTTCCATCTTCATGGCCTCCAGCGTGGCGATCACCTCGCCGGCCTCCACGCGGTCGCCGCCGTGCCGGTGCCAGCGCACCAGGTTGCCGGTGAGCGGCGCGAACACGTCGCCGGGGTGGTGCGCGGCGGGCGCGGGCTCGGCCGCTGCCGGCGGCGGTGCCGCGCCGGCCAGCGCCAGCCCCGCGGGCAGGCCGAGCCGCATGCGCCGGCCGTCCAGCTCGATCCAGCTGCGCACCAGCGCCGCGGCCTCGGGGCCGGGGCGCGCGGCGGGCTCGAACCGCGTCTGCATTTCGGTCTCGATCCAGCGCGTGTGCACGGCGAAGCCCTGTTCGGCGGTGAACGCCGGGTCGGCGGCCACCGCGCGGTGGAACGGCAGCACCGAGGCCACGCCCTCGATCCGGAATTCGTCCAGCGCCCGGCGCGCGCGCGCCAGCGCCTGCTCGCGCGTGGCGCCCGTGACGACGAGCTTGGCCATCAGCGAATCGAAGCTGCCCGGCACGCTGGAGCCCGCGGCCACGCCGGCGTCGAGCCGCACGCCCGGGCCGCCGGGCGCGTCGAAGCGCGTGATGCGCCCGGGCGTGGGCAGGTAGCCGCGCCCGGGGTCTTCGGCGTTGATGCGGAACTCGATGCTGTGGCCGCGCACGGGCGGCGTCTCGGTGAACGACAGCGGCAGGCCGTCGGCCACGCGCAGCTGCTCCAGCACCAGGTCCACGCCGGTGGTCTCTTCCGTCACCGGGTGCTCGACCTGCAGGCGTGTGTTCACTTCGAGGAAGGAGATCTGGCCGCTGCGTCCAAGCAGGAATTCCACCGTGCCCGCGCTCTCGTACTGCGCGGCGGTGCAGATGGCGCGCGCGGCCTGCGTCACCTGCGCGCGCTGCGCGTCGGTGAGGAAGGGCGCCGGCGCCTCCTCCACCAACTTCTGGTTGCGCCGCTGCAGCGAGCAGTCGCGCGTGCCGACGACCATGACGTGGCCGTGCCGGTCGGCCAGCACCTGCGCCTCGATGTGGCGCGGCCGGTCGAGGAACTGCTCCAGGAAGCACTCGCCGCGGCCGAACGCCGCCGTCGCCTCGCGCACGGCCGACTCGTAGAGCTCGGCCGCCTCCTCCATCTGCCAGGCCACCTTCAGGCCCCGGCCGCCGCCGCCATGGGCGGCCTTGATGGCGATGGGCAGGCCGTGCTGGCGCGCGAACGCCAGCACCTCGTCGGCGCTGGCGACGGGCTCGGGCGTGCCGGCCACCAGCGGCGCGCCCACGCGCAGGGCGATCTTGCGCGCCGCCACCTTGTCGCCCAGCGCCTCGATGGTCTCGGGGCGCGGGCCGATCCAGGCCAGCCCAGCGGCGATCACCGCGCGCGCGAACTCGGCGCGCTCCGACAGGAAACCGTAGCCCGGATGCACCGCGTCGGCGCCGCTCGCGCGCGCGGCGGCGAGCAGCTTGTCGATGGCGAGGTAGGTCTCTGCCGGGCGTACGCCCGGCAGCGCCCAGGCTTCGTCGGCGGCGTGCACGTGCAGCGCGTCGGCATCGGGGTCGGCGTAGACGGCCACCGAGCGCACGCCGTAGTCGCGGCAGGCGCGGGCGATGCGGACGGCGATCTCGCCCCGGTTGGCGATCAGCACTTTGGAAATCATGGTCAACCTTCCTCGAACGGAGCAATGGCGCGAAAGCGCACGGTGCAGCCCACCGGAATCTGCGCCGCCAGCCCCAGGTGGTGGCTGGCGACGGCGGCGATCACCGGGTAGCCGCCGGTCAGCGGGTGGTCGGCCAGGAAGAGCACCGGCTGCCCGCCGGCCGGCACCTGGATGGCGCCGGTGACCGTGCCCTCGCTGGGCAGCTCGCCGTGGCGGCTGCGCGTGAGCGGCTCGGCGCCCGCCAGGCGCATGCCGATGCGGTTGGACTGCGGGGTGACGCGCCAGCCCTGGCCCTGCAGCAGCACCAGCGCCTCGGGCGTGAACCAGTCGGTGCGCGGGCCGAGCACCACGTCCAGCACCACCTCGTCGCCCGGCCGGGGCAGCGCGGGCGGCAGTTCGGCATCCACCTGCACGGCGGCCAGCGCATGCGCGGACACGGCGGCGCCCACCGCCAGCCGCTGGCCGGCGTGCAGCGCGGGCGGGCCGAGCCTGCCCAGCGTGTCGGTGCTGCAGCTGCCCAGCACCGGCTCCACCTGCCACCCGCCGCGCACCGCCACGGTGCAGCGCACGCCGGCGGCCGTCGCGCCGAGCGTGAGCAGGTCGCCGTCGTCCAGCGCCACGGCGGCGTGGCTCGGGACGGGCCACGCGCGGCCGTCGCCGCCTTGCAGCGTGAGCGGCACCTGCGCGCCGGCGACGGCGAGCACGGCGCGGCCGTGGCAGCGCAGCGCCAGGCCCCCGAGCAGGTTCTCCAGCGCCGGGGTGTGCACGGGGTTGCCCACCAGCCGGTTGGCCTGTCGCAGGGCCGGCAGGTCGAGTGCGCCCGACGGCGATATCCCCAGCCCCGCGAGGCCGTGGCGGCCGGCATCCTGCACCAGCGTCCGCAGGCCGGGATTCACTATTTCGATAGCTGCTTGCGCTTGGCTGGCGGGTGCTGGAGGCTGTTTTGATGCTTGATCTTCGGCAGGAGCGGGAGCCTGCGCCGCAGGCAGGCTGACATGCGTCCCCGCCGCATCGGCATCGACGAACTGCACGCGAAAGCCTGGCTGCACGTAGGCCGGCTCGGCGCGCCGCAGGTCCCACATGGCCACGTGGGTCACGCCGATGAGCTGCCAGCCGCCCGGGCTCGCGGCGGGATAGACGGCGCTGAAGTCGCCCGCCAGCGCCACCGAGCCGGGCGGCACGCAGGTGCGGGGCGTCTTGCGGCGCGCGATGTGGAAGCTCGGGTGGCCGCCCGCGAGATAGACGAAGCCCGGTGCGAAGCCGGCGAACGCGGCCTGCCAGGGCTGGCCGGTGTGGCGCCTGACCACTTCGCGCACCGGGATGCCCATCGCCTCGGCCACCTCGGGCAGATCTTCGCCCTGGTAGTGCACGGGGATTTCCACCACGCGCGCCTGGGCGGCGTCCGATTGGCCGCAGTCCGCCTCGGCGGCGCGCTCGCGCAGCGCCGCCGCCAGCGCGGGGGCGCCGATCGCCCCCTTGTCGTAATGCACCAGCAGCGTGCGCGCGGCGGGCACCAGCTCGCGTGTGCCCGCGATCGGCCGCGCCTGCACCGCGCGGTACAGGGCCAGGGTGTGGGCCAGGTCGGGCAGCTCGATCAGCAGGGCGCCGTCGCTGGCGGGCAGAAAGCGCATGTGCTCAGAGCCTGCTTGAAGTCTCTTGGCCGGCGAAGGCGCGCAGCGCGACGCCCGCCTCGTCGAACCGCGCGCGGATGCGCCGCGCCATCTCCACGGCGCCGGGGCTGTCGCCGTGCACGCAGATGGAATCGGCCTGCACGCGCACCGGGCGGCCGGTGATCGAGGCGAGCTCGCCCGTCCGCGCCCAGCGCAGCATGCGCTCGGCCACCTGCTCGGCGTCGTGCAGCACGGCGCCGGGCAGGCGGCGCGAAACCAGCGTGCCGTCGTCGTTGTAGGCGCGGTCGGCGAAGGCCTCGGCCACCACGGCGAGGCCCCGGGCGCGCGCGCGCTCGATGAGCGGCGAGCCGGCCAGCGCCAGCAGCGTCAGGCGGGGGTCGACGGCCAGCAGCGCGCTGATCACGTCGCCGCCCTGGCGCTCGTCGTGGGCGATGGTGTTGTACAGCGCGCCGTGCGGCTTCACGTAGGCGACGCGCGTGCCCGCCGCGGCGGCCAGGCCCTGCAGCGCGCCGATCTGGTAGATCACGTCGGCCACCAGCTCGCTGCTTGTCGGGTCCATGGCGCGCCGCCCGAACCCCACCAGGTCGGGGTAGGCCACGTGCGCGCCCACCGCCACGCCGCGCTCGGCCGCGGCGCGCAGCGTCTGCAGGATGCCCGCGGGGTCGCCCGCGTGGAAGCCGCAGGCCACGTTGGCGCTGGTCACGATGCCGAGCATCGCTGCGTCGTCGCCCATGCGCCAGGCGCCGTAGCTTTCGCCGAGATCGCTGTTGATGTCCATGTCTCGCTCCGCCAGTGCCAAGAATGGCTTAAATTGTTGAACAATTCACGTTTGTCCGCTACACATCCGCCCATGCCAGCCACCCTGCCCACCGATCGCGCCGCGACCCTGAACCTGGCCGACTCCATCGCGGAAACGATCCGGGCGCAACTCATCGACGGCCAGCTCAAGGCGGGGCAGCGCCTCTCGGAAGGGGTGCTGAGCGAACAGCTCGGCATCTCCCGCAACACGCTGCGCGAGGTCTTCCGCAGCCTGATCAAGGAAGGGCTGCTGCGCCACGAACCCAACCGCGGCGTGTCCGTGACCGTGCCCACCATCGCCGACATCATCGACATCTACCGCGTGCGCCGGCTCATCGAAGGCCAGGCGCTGGAAAAATCCTGGCCCCTGCATCCCGCGCACAAACGCATGCAGCAGGCGGTGGACGCGGGCATGGCCGCGCGCGACGCGGACGACTGGCGCCAGGTGGGCTCGGCCAACATGGCGTTTCACGCGGCCATCGTCGCGCTGGGCGACAGCGTGCGCCTGAGCACCATGTTCTCGCACATCGCCGCCGAGCTGCGCCTGGCCTTCGGCCTGCTGGACGACGCCGAGTACCTGCACGCCCCCTTCGTCGACTACAACGCCCAGCTGCTGGGGCTGTTCATGGACGGCCAGGCCGCAACCGCCGCGCGCGAGCTCGAAGCCTACCTGGTGCAGTCCGAGCGCATGGTGCTGGCGGTCTATACGGGACAAGAACGTTGAGGGGCTGCGTCCGGCCATGAGGATTGGGTATTCTTTATTGTTCAACAATCTTAAGTTACATCATCAACGTAATAAGCATATTGTTGAAAACCCTAGTGCTGCGGCGCAGTCCCTGCCGCCTTCTCCATGCTGGCGCCCCTGTCTCAGAGATTGCCACGGTTTCTTCGTAGCGGCGCACGCCTGAACGCTGTGGGCGTTTGCCCGACAATCCCCCCGCATGCTGCGCTACCTCAACGACATCCGCCGCCGCGCCACGCGCATGTTCCTCACCGTGGCCGCCATCATGGTGCCGGTCATGGTGCTGGTGTACGTGGCCGAGCGCCTGGGCCTGGTGGCGCTTGCCGGCCGGGCGCTGGAGCCCGCGATGGCCTTCATCGGCCTGCCCGCGCAGGCCGGCATCGTCTGGGCCACCACGATCCTGACCAACATCTACGGCGGCATCGCGGTCATCGCGGCGCTCTCGGGCGAGCTTCACCTCACCAGCGCGCAGACCAGCGCGCTGGGCGCGATGATGCTGTTCGCGCACAACCTGCCGACCGAGCAGGCCGTGGTGCGCCGCGCCGGGGCCAGCGCGCTCTTCACCGGCGGCCTGCGCCTTGTCGTGGGCGCGGCCTACGGCGCGGCCGTGGCCTGGGCCTGCCGCCTGGGCGGCTGGCTGCAGGAGCCCGTCTCCTTCGCCTGGCTCTCCAGCGGCGGCGAAGCCCGCTCCGGCCCGCTGGACGTGGGGCCGTGGCTGCTCTCCACCGCGCGCTCGCTGCTGCTCATCTGGCTCATCATCTGCATGCTCGTCGTCGTGCTCGACGCGCTGGAGCGCCTGGGCTTCACACGCTGGCTCACGCGCAAGCTCGCGCCCGTGCTGCGACTCACGGGCCTGACCGAAGCCGCCGCGCCGCTCACCACCATCGGCATGCTCATGGGCCTGGCCTACGGCGGCGCGCTCATCATCGAGGCGAGCGAGCGCGAAGGCTACGACCGGCGCACGCTGCTGCTGGCGCTGTGCGGGCTCTCGCTGTTCCACGCGGTGCTGGAAGACACCCTGCTCATCGCCGCGCTCGGCGCCAACCTCTGGATCATCCTGGTGATCCGCGGCCTCGTCGTGCTGGCCCTCATGATGGCCCTGGCCGCCGCCACGCGCCCCGGCACGCGCTGGGGCAGGCGGCTTGCAGCGGCCCCCTGACCGCCCTCGTCAGGGCGAGCCCATACCGCCCCGCTTCGCGCCGCTCACCATTTCTCCGCGAACGGCCGCGCCTCGATCTCGAACGACCAGGCCGAGCGCGGCTGGCGCGTGAGCCACCAGGCGGACTCGGCCACGGCCGCGGGCTGCACGAAGAAGCTCTCGTCCTTGTCCGGCATGCTGCTGCGCGTGCGCGGCAGGTCGACGATGCCGTCGATGATGATGAGCGCCACGTGGATGCCCTGCGGCCAGAGCTGGCGCGCCATGGACTCGGCCAGCGTGCGCTGCGCCGCCTTGGCCTGCGCGAAGGCCGCCGCGCCCGCGCCGCCGCGGCGCGAGGCGGTCGCGCCGATCACGATGATCTGGCCGCCCCCCAGGCGCTTCATGCCCGGCAGCACCGCCTGCATGGCCGTGAACAGCCCCAGCGTGTTGATGCGCCAGCACTGCTCCAGGTCGGCGCCGCTCACCTGCTCCACGCTGCCCCAGGCGCCCGAGCCCGCGTTGTAGACCAGCGTGCCCACCGCCCCCTGCCGCGCGGCCACGTCGGTGAACGCGGCCTGCACCGCCTCGGGCCGGCCCGCGTCGCAGGCGTAGGCGCGCGCCAAAGGCAGCTCGTGCGCCAGCGCCGATGAAAACCCGGTGCTGCGCGAAAGCAGCGCGACGGGGCCGCCGTCCGCCGCGAACCGCCGCGCCAGCGCCGCGCCGTTGCCCGGGCCGATGCCCACGATGGCCGTCACCGCCCCCTTGGGCGCCGCCGCCTGCCGATCCCGATGTTCCGTCATGCGTCATCACTCCTGCGCCGGATGCTAGCGCGGCACGGCGCGGGCCGCCACCGGCGAAGCCGACATCCTTCGCGGCGGCGTGCAGGCCGGGCCGCGCGGGTGCAAACTCGGGGCGGCTGCGTGGCGCGCGCGCCCCGCGTCCTTGCCCCGCGTACGCCTCCCACCGCAGCCACCGTTTCATCTTCATCACAGGACGATTCGTCATGAGCAGCAGAAAAACGGATGAACGCCAGGCCGCACCGGATCCGCTTCGCGGCCTGCTTCCCGGCCTGGAAGCGCTCTACACCGACATCCACGCGCACCCCGAGCTCTCGATGCAGGAAACGCGCACCGCGGGCCTGGCCGCCGAATGGTTGCGCGCGGCGGGCTTCGAGGTCACGACGGACGTCGGCAAGACCGGCGCGGTGGGCCTGCTGCGCAATGGCGACGGGCCGACCGTGATGCTGCGCGCCGACATGGACGCGCTGCCCGTCAGGGAGGCCACCGGCGTCCCCTATGCCAGCACGGTGACGGCCACCGATGCCGAGGGCCATGTGGTGCCGGTGATGCACGCCTGCGGCCACGACATGCACGTGGCCTGGCTCGCGGGCGCCGCGGCGCTGCTGGCGCAGACGCGCGGCACCTGGAAGGGCACGGTCATGGCCGTGTTCCAGCCCGCCGAGGAAACCGCCGCCGGCGCGCAGGCGATGATCGACGATGGCCTGTTCGAGCGCTTCCCCAAACCGGACGTGGTGCTCGGCCAGCACGTGATGGTGGGCCCCGCGGGCACCATCGGGGGGCGCGTGGGCACCATCACCTCGGCGGCCGACAGCCTGCAGATCCGCCTGTTCGGGCGCGGCGCGCACGGCTCGATGCCGCAGGCGAGCATCGATCCGGTGGTGATGGCGGCGGCCACCGTACTGCGCCTGCAGGGCGTGGTGGCGCGCGAGCTGGCGCCCTCCGAGGCAGCCGTGGTGACCGTCGGCGTGCTGCAGGCGGGCACCAAGGAGAACGTGATCCCGGACGAAGCCCTCATCAAGCTCAACGTGCGCACCTTCGACGAGGGCGTGCGCCAGCGCGTGCTCGCCGCCATCACGCGCATCGTCAACGCGGAGGCCGCGGCCTCCGGCGCGCCGCGGCCGCCCGAGATCACGCCGCTGGACCGCTACCCGCTCGCGAGCAACGACGCGGTGGCGACGCAGCGGGTCGGGGCGGCGTTTCGCGCCTGTTTTTCCGCCGAGCGCGTGCTGACCACGGGCCCCGCGTCCGCGAGCGAGGACTTCGGCTCGTTCGGCGCGCAGTGGGGCGTGCCCTCGGTGTTCTGGTTCGTCGGCGGCACCGACCCCGACGTTTACGCCCAGGCCAAGGCCGCCAACCGGCTGAACGACCTGCCGACCAACCACAACCCGAAGTTCCTCCCCGTGCTGCATCCGACGCTGGAGATGGGCGTGGAGACGATGGTCGTCGCGGCGCGCGCGTGGCTCGCCGCGTGACGGCCGCGCGGACCTACCGGCATGCACGAACAACTGATCCACCTCCTGGTGACGGTGCTCGACCTGGGCGGCACCTTCGTGTTCGCGATCAGCGGCGCGGTGGCGGCCGCCCGGCACCGGCTCGACATCTTCGGCGTGATGGTGCTGGCGTTCGCCGCCGGCAATGCGGGCGGCGTCACGCGCGACCTGCTGATCGGCGCGGTGCCGCCGGCGGCGATCGCGAACTGGACTTACGTCGGCATCTCCGTCCTGGCCGGCGCCCTCGTGTTTTTCCGGGACACGATCGTCACGCGCATGAACCATCCGGTGCAATGGTTCGATGCGGTGGGCCTGGCGTTCTTCGCCGTGTCGGGCACCGAGAAGGCGCTGGTGTACGGGCTCAACCCCTTGATGGCGGCGCTGCTGGGCATGCTGACCGGCATCGGCGGAGGCATGCTGCGCGACGTGCTGGTGCGGGAGATTCCCGTCGTGCTGCGCGCCGACCTCTACGCGCTGGCGGCGCTGGCGGGCGCCGCGGTGGTCGTGCTCGCCCACCTGCTGGAGGTCTCGCCCCTGGCGGGGACCCTGGCCGGCGGACTGCTGTGCTTCGCGCTGCGCTACGGCGCCATCCGCCACGGCTGGCACCTGCCGGCGGCGCGCGCCGGCAAGGCCCTCGCCGAACCATCGGCGCCGCCGAAGGGCGAGGGCCGCGAGGAGCCCTGAACGGGGCGCGGGCCGTCAGGTGCGGCTCACGTCCCGCAGCGTGACGAACTCTTCGGCGCTGGTCGGATGGATGCCGATGGTGGCGTCGAACTGCGCTTTGGTGGCGCCGCACTTGAGGGCCACGGCAAAGCCCTGGATGATCTCGCCCGCATCGGCGCCGACGATGTGCGCGCCCAGCACGCGGTCGCTCGCGTCATCGACGACGAGCTTGACCATGGTGCGCTCGCTGCGCCCCGACAGGCTGTGCTGCAGCGGCCGGAAGTCGCTGCGGTAGATGCGCACCGCGCCGTGCTTCTCGCGCGCCGCCTGCTCGGACAGGCCCACCGTGCCGATGGGCGGGTGAGTGAAGACGGCGGTGGGCACGTTCTCGTAGTCCATCGTCCGCCGGGCCTGACCCGGCGCCGGGCCGAAGAGGTGGTCGACCAGCGCCATGGCTTCGGCCAGGGCCACCGGCGTGAGCTCCAGGCGCCCCACGACGTCGCCCAGCGCGTAGATGCCGGGGGCGCTGGTGGCGTAGTGCGCGTCCACCGCGATGGCGCCGTGCTCGTTCAGGCGCACGCCCGCGGCCTCCAGCCCCAGCGCGGCCACGTTGGGACGCCGCCCGGTGGCGTAAAGCACCACGTCGCCCTGCACCGAGCCGCCGTCCTTCAGGTGCACGCGCCGCGCATCGCCCACGGCCTCGATGCGGTCCACGTCGGCCTGCACGCGGATGTCCACGCCCGCCTTGCGCATTTCCTCGGCCGCGAAGTCGCGCACCTCGTCGTCGAAGCCACGCAGGATCTGCGCGCCGCGGTACAGCAGCGTGACCTCGGCGCCCATGCCATGGAAGATGCTGGCGAATTCGCAGGCGATGTAGCCGCCGCCCACGACGACGAGGCGCCCGGGAAAGCGCGGCAGGTCGAAGATGTCGTTCGAGGTGACGACGTGTTCGCGCCCCGGCACCTCGGGCACCCAGGGCTCGCCGCCCGTGGCCAGCAGGATGGTGGCGGCGGTGTGCCGCGTCACGCGGCCGTCGTCGTGGCGCACCTCGACGGTATGCCCGTCCACCAGCCGCGCGTGGCCCTGCATGCGCTGCACCTGCGCGCCCACCATCAGCTTTTCATAGATGCCGTTCAGGTGGGTGATGGCTTTCGCGCGATTGACCTTGAGCGCCTCCCAGTCCAGCGTGGGCGGCTCGGCCAGGCGCCAGCCATAGCCCCGGGCGTCGGCGAAGCCCTCGGCATATTCGGCAGCGTAGCTGTAGAGCTTCTTGGGGATGCAGCCCACGTTGACACAGGTGCCGCCCATGCGGGCGCTCTCGGCCAGGGCCACGCGCACGCCGCGCTGCCCGGCGAAGCGCGCGGCGCGCACGCCGCCCGAACCGCCGCCGATCACGAAGAGACCGAAATCAAAATCCGTCATGCCCTTGCCCGCCTGAAGAGATCAACGGGCCAGTGTATGCAGCGGCCGCGCTTTCTGCAGCGGGCGGCGGCGATCCCCGTGGCGCGGCGGATGGATACGGGCCGCCGCCGGCCAGGGTCTTCTGGCCGGTGTCGTGGTTTATCGTTGAACAATCATCATTCATTGAATGAACATATTCGGCGTATCGTTGAAAACCCTAATAGCCTTGACGCAGCACAGCCGTTATCTTCGGTTCGCCGCTCCCGACGCGGCATCCCGCCCGCCGGGCTCTTCCTGGCGATGAAGCCTGACCGCTTTCCGTTTCTTTTCTGGCTATGGAGACCCCATGAAACGTCGCGACTTTTGTGCCACCGCCGCGCTTGCCGCCGGTTACGGCCTGACAGGCCCTGCCCACGCCGAGACCAAGTGGGACTTCGCCACGGCCTACCCGGCGATCAATTTCCACTCGAAGAACAACCAGCAGTTCGTCGACGACGTGGCCGCCGCCACGAACGGCGCGCTCAAGATCCAGCCGCACTTCGGCGCCTCGCTGTTCAAGATGCCCGAGATCAAGCGCGCGGTGCAGACGGGCAACGCGCAGATGGGCGAGTTCTTCCTGGTCAGCTTCCAGAACGAGGCGCAGATCTTCGGCGCCGACGGCCTGCCCTTCCTCGTCAAGGACTACGACGAAGCGTTCAAGCTCTACCAGGCGCAGAAGCCCTATCTGGAAAGCATCCTGGACAAGCAGGGCCAGGCGCTGCTGTACTCGGTGGCCTGGCCGCCGCAGAGCATCTACAGCAACAAGCAGATCAACTCGGCCGCGGACCTGAAGGGCCTGAAGTGGCGCGTGTACTCGCCCACCACGGCGCGCATCGGCGAGCTCGTGGGCGCGCAGCCCGTGACCATCCAGGAGGCCGAGCTCTCGCAGGCGCTGGCCACCGGCGTGATCGAGGGGCTCATCACGTCCAGCGCCACGGGCGCGGACAACAAGCTCTACGAGAACCTCAAGTATTTCTACAAGGTGCAGGCCTGGATTCCGAAGAACGCCGTCACCGTGAACAAGAAGGCCTTCGCCGCCCTGTCCAAGACCGAGCAGGAGGCCGTGCGCAAGGCGGCGGCCGCGGCCGAGGAGCGCGGCTGGAAGTCGTCGCGCGAGGTCGACGAGCGCTCGCTGGAGACGCTGAAGAAGGGCGGCATGCAGATCATCGAGCCCTCGGCCCAGCTCATGGGCGACCTGGGCAAGGTGGGCGAGACCGTCGTCAAGGAATGGCTGGAGAAGGCCGGGCCGGACGGCAAGGCGCTGATCGAGGCGTTCAACAAGAGCAAGTAACCACTTGGGCATATGGCCGGCCCCACGCGGCGGCCGGCCATGCCCTGGAGACCCCGATGCGCAAATGGCTCGATGGCCTGTACACCGCCAGCGGCTGGCTCGCGGGGGCATTCATGGTGGGCGTCTTCCTGATGGTGGCCCTCACCATCGTCAGCCGCTTCTTCGGCTTTTCCGCCACCGGCAGCGACGCCTACGCGGGCTACGCCACGGCGGGCGCGGGTTTCATGGCGCTGGCCAGTACGCTGAAAAAGGGCGAGCACATCCGTGTGACGCTGTTGCTGGGCGCGCTCAGGGGCCGGGCGCAGAAGGCCGGGGAGATGCTGGCGCTGGCCATCGCCACGCTGCTGTCTGGCTTTCTCGCGTTCTATTCGTGCTATCTGGTCTGGCAATCGCGGGAGATCAACGACATTTCCGTGGGCATAGACGCCACCCCCCTGTGGATCCCGCAGATTCCCATGGCCGTGGGCACCGTGGTCTTCTTCATCGCGCTGTGCGACGAGCTGGTGCTGGAGCTGCAGGGCCGGCGCCACGCGCCCAACCAGGAGGATGCGCACCATGAGTGAAATCGCCGCCAGCGCCACGCTGCTCGTGGTGCTTTTCGCGATGCTCGCCGGGGGCATCTGGGTAGGCCTCACGCTCGCGGGCGTGGCCTGGTTCGGCATGGCCTTCTTCACCGCGCGCGCGGCGGGCGATGCGATGGCCATCACCATCTGGGGGTCGAGCAGCAGCTGGACGCTCACGGCGCTGCCGCTGTTCGTCTGGATGGGCGAGATCCTGTACCGTACCAACCTCTCGGCCAACATGTTCCGGGGCCTCGCGCCCTGGGTGAACAAGCTGCCGGGACGGCTGCTGCACGCCAACGTGGCGGGCTGCACCATCTTCGCGGCGGTCTCGGGCTCGTCGGCCGCCACCTGCGTCACCGTGGGCAAGATGAACCTGCCCGAGCTGATGCGCCGCGGCTACCCCGAGGCGCAGGTCATCGGCACGCTGGGCGGCCCGGCGACGCTCGGGCTGCTGATCCCGCCGTCCATCATCCTCATCATCTACGGCGTCTCGGCCGAGCTCTCGATCGCCAAGCTCTTCATGGCGGGCGTGCTGCCGGGGCTGCTGCTGGCCGCGCTTTTCAGCGGCTGGATCATCGTCTGGGCGCTCAGGCACCCCGAGCAGGTGCCCAAGGCGGAAGACGAGATGAGCTTCATGCAGAAGCTCGCCGAGGCGCGCCACCTCATCCCCGTGGTGCTGCTCATCGTGGCGGTGATCGCGTCGATGTACACCGGCATCGCCACCGCCACCGAGGCGGCCGCGATCGGCGTGGCGGGCGCGCTCATCCTCTCGGCATGGCAGGGGTCGCTGACCTGGCGCAACTTCTGCGACGCGCTCATGGGCGGCACGCGCCTGTACTGCATGATCGCGCTGATCCTCGCGGGCGCGGCCTTCCTCACGCTCGCCATGGGCTACATGGGCCTGCCGCGCCAGCTCGCCGAATACGTCGGCAGCCTGCATCTCTCCCCCGCGATGCTGATGGTGGCGCTGGGCATCTTCTACATCGTGATGGGGTGCTTCCTGGACGGCATCTCCACCATCGTGCTGACCATGGGCGTGGTGCTGCCCATCATCCATGCGGCGGGGATCGACCCGCTGTGGTTCGGCATCTTCCTCGTGATCACGGTGGAGACGGCGCAGATCACGCCGCCCGTGGGCTTCAACCTGTTCGTGCTGCAGGGCATGACGGGCAAGCAGATCACCTGGATCGCGCGCGTGTGCCTGCCCTACTTCCTGCTGATGCTGGCCATGCTCGTCATCCTCTGGTACTTCCCGGCCCTGGCGACCGCGCTGCCCGCGCGGATGTAGCGCCGCGCGCTTGTGCCGGCGCGGCGCGAGGGCCAGAATAGCCGCCTTCGCCACCGCGCTGGCGCACCGTCGGCTCTTCCAAGGAGTACCCCGTGACCTCCACCATCCCCCGAATCGCCCTGACCCTGATGTGCCTGGCCGGCGCTGGCACCTGCGCGCTGGCGCAGGAGACGAAGCTGCGCCCCGGCCTGTGGGAAGTGCAGGCCAACGTCAAGACCAGCAGCGGCCAGATGGAGGCCGCCCTGGCGCAGATGCAGGAGCAACTGGCCAAGATGCCGCCCGCGCAGCGCCGCCAGATGGAGGAGATGATGGCCGCGCGCGGCATGAGCTCTGCGGGCTCCGGCGCGGGCCAGTCGGCCAAAATCTGCCTGACGCAGAAGGACGTCGACACGGACCGGGTGCAATCCCGGGAAGGCTGCACCTACAAGAACAGCCGCAGCGGCTCCAGCACCCTGCACGTCAGCTTCCAGTGCAAGGGGGGCGATGGCGAAGCCCCCAGCTCGGGCGAGGGCACCATCACCTTCGACGGCCCCACGGCCTACAGCGGCCAGTACAAGATCACCACCGCCCACGGCGGCAAGCCCGAGGAGATGACCATCACGCAAAAGAGCCATTGGCTGTCGGCCGATTGCGGCGCGGTCAAGCCTCTTTCGGGCGGCAGGTAAGGAGCGCGCGGCGGCACCGATGGCGCGCGCGAACGCCCTGCGCAAAGGCACGAAGGGCCCCTGGTACTTCCCCGGCAGCTACTGGTTTCCGATCGCGGCACTGTACGGCGCGATCGTCCTGCCGTGGTCGGTGCTGGGCCAGCTCGGCTGGGTGCCCGCGCCCGCCGGCTGGCAGGGCGGCCTGGGGCACGCGCACGAGATGCTGTTCGGCTTCGCGCTGGCGGTGGTCGCGGGCTACGCGCTGCCGCCGGGCAAGGGACGCGGCGCGGCGCTGTTGCTGCTGGTCTGGCTGGCCGCGCGCGGCGCCTTCGCGCTCGCGCCGGCGAGCAGCGCCGCATGGGCGCTGGGCGGTCTCTTCGTCGCGGGCCTCGCCTGGCTCATCGCGCCCACCTACCTCAGGGCGAGCAAATGGAGCAACCGCTCGGTGGCGTTCATCGTGCTGGGCCTGGCGCTCTCGGCCGTGACGTTTCACGCGCTCGATCGTGCGCGGCGCCTGCAGGACATGCACGCGATCACGCTCGCCGCGGTGCTGCTGCTCTCGATGCTGATGTTCTTCATGGGCGGGCGCATCCTCGCGCCCGCGGTGGCGGGGCACGTGCGCGCCCGCGGCGCGCCGCCGCTCAGGCACGTGGTGCAGCCGCGCCTGGAGGGCACGGTGCTGTGGCTGCTGGCCGCGAGCATCGCGGGCGTGTTGCTGGCCTGGCCGCTGGCGCACCGCGGCGCGGGCGCGCTGCTGCTGTGCTGCGTGCCGCTCGGGCTGCTGCGCATGGGTCGCTGGCGCTGCTGGCTGTGCCGGGACCAGGCCGACCTGCTGGCGCTGCTCGCGGGCTATGGCTGGCTCTTCGCCGGCTGGCTGCTCACGGGCCTGGCGCTGCTCACCGGCGCGCCGCCCACCTACGCGCTGCACGCGATCACCGTGGGGGCGCTGGGCACGCTCACCTTCAGCGTGAGCCTGCGCACGCAGATGTTTCGCGCCACGAACGATCCGAACCGCCTGCCCTGGGCCTACGCGGGCGCGCTGCTGCTCGGCGCGGCGGCGCTGCTGCGCATCACCGCCGCATCCGCCGGGCAGCTCGTGGCCGCCTCGGCGTGCTGGAGCGCGGCGTATGCGCTGCTGTCCGCCGTCCTGGTCTGGCTGTGGTGGCGCAAGCATGGGGCGGCCCCGCGTGCGCTGCCGGCGCCGTGACCGGCCGCATGCCTGTTCGCGCACCGCAGATATGATGGCGCGCATGTCGTCCAACCTAGCGCCATTCCTCACCCAATGGGCCATCACCGCGCTCGCGCTGTGGGTGGCGAGCTACGTGTTTCGCGGCGTGAGGTTCGAAAGCACGGGCGCGCTCGTCGTCTCGGCGCTGCTGCTGGGCTTTGCCAACGCCATCGTGCGCCCCCTGCTGATCATGCTGACGCTGCCGCTCACGCTCGTGACCTTCGGGCTGTTCCTGCTCGTCATCAACGCGCTCATGATCCTGCTGGTCTCCGCGCTGGTGCGGGGGTTTCACGTTGAGGGCTTCTGGACGGCGCTGCTCGCCAGCCTCTTCGTCTCGATCCTGAGCGTGATCATCGGCTCGCTGGTCACCGGGGGCGACCCGGCCATGACGATCCAGATGCCGCAGGGGTCGGGAAACTGGCTTTGACGCACTGAAACGGCCGAGGCCGCCCGCCCCGCGATGGCGGCCTCATCCCGTGGTGCGTTTCTGCGCGAACCCCAGATACCACTCCAGCGCCGCCGGGTTCGCCATCGCCTCGCGGTTCACCACCTTGTCGATGCTCTGGCCCAGCAGCAGCTTCTTGATCGGCAGCTCCTGCTTCTTGCCCGAGAGCGTGCGCGGGATCTCGGGCACCTGGAAGATCTCGTTGGGCACGAAGCGCGGGCTCAGGGCCTGGCGGATGGCGTCATTGATGCGGCTCCTGAGGGAATCGTCCAGCGCATGCCCGGGGCGCAGCACGACGAACAGCGGCATGTAGCTCTCGCGTCCCAGGTATTCGAGATCGACCACCATGGAGTCGAGCACCTCGGGCAGCGCCTCGACCGCGCTGTAGACCTCGCTCGTGCCCATGCGCAGGCCGTGGCGGTTGATGGTGGCGTCCGAGCGGCCGTAGATCACGCACCACTCGCCCTGTCCGTTCTCGTCGCCGATGCGCAGCCAGTCGCCGTGGCGCCAGACGCTGCCGGCGCTGGCATCGAGGTCGCCGCCGCCGGGCTGGCGGCCGTGGCCCGGCGGGTACATCTCGAAGTAGCTCGCGAGGTAGCGGGCGTTGCCCGGGTCGTTCCAGAACCGCAGGGGCATCGAGGGAATCGGCTGGGTGCAGACGAGTTCGCCCACCTGGCCGATGACGGGCTCGCCGGCCTCGTTCCACGCTTCGACCGCCGCGCCGAGCATGCGGCACTGCATCACGCCAGGCTGCTGCGGCAGCTCGGGCGTGCCGGCGATGAAGCCGCCGGCGAAGTCGGTGCCGCCCGAGACGTTGAACCACCAGATGTCCTCCTGGGCCTTGGTCTTCGCGATGGCGCGGAACTGCGCCGTGCCCCAGCCCTGCACCTCGGGCGAGAGGGGCGAGCCGGTGGTGCCGATGGCGCGGATGCGCGAGAGGTCGCCGCAGCGCGCCAGCTCGACCCCGGCCTTGGCGCAGCCCGCGTAGAAGGCCGCGCCCGAGCCGAGGAAGGTGACGCGGTGGCGCGCCGCGAAGCGCCAGAGCGTGCCCCAATCGGGCGCGTCCTTCGGCCCGCCGGGGCTGCCGTCGAAGAGCACGCAGGTGGTGCCGGTGAGCAGGCCGCCGACCTGGATGTTCCACATGATCCAGCCGGTAGAGCTGTACCAGCAGAAGCGCTCGCCGAAGTTGTTGGGCGCGTAGCTGCAGCCGATGTCGCTGTGCATGCCGGTGGTCATGGACTCGACGAGGATGCCGCCGTGCGAATGCACGATGGGCTTGGGCAGCCCGGTGGTGCCGCTGGAATAGACGATCCACAGCGGATGGTCGAACGCCAGCCACGCGGGCGCGAAGGCCGCGGTTTCAGCATCATTTCGGGCTGTAACGCTTGCCCAGTCTACGCTGTCAGCTATTGATGGAGAAGCACAGAGGTAGTCCAGCGCGATCACGTGGCGCACGCTCGGCAACTGCTCGCGCAGGTGCGCGACCACGTCGGCGCGGTCGATGGCGCGCCCGCCCCAGGTCATGCCGTTGATCGCGATCAGCACCTTCGGCTCGATCTGGCGGAAGCGGTCGAGCACCGCGTTCGTGCCCATGTCGGGCGCGCAGACGCTCCAGACGGCGCCGATGCTGGCGCAGGCGAGGAAGGCGACGATGGTCTCGGGGATGTTGGGCAGGTAGGCGGCCACGCGGTCGCCCGGCTGCACGCCCTGCGCTTTGAGGTGCAGCGCGAGCGACGCCACCTGGCGGCGCAGCTCCGGCCAAGTGAGTTCACGCACCTGGCCGCGCTCGTTCTCGCTGATCAGCGCCATCTGGCCCGCCGCGTGCGCCGCCTCCACGTGGCGCAGCACCTGCTGCGCGTAGTTCACCTGCGCGCCGGGGAACCACTCGGCGCCGGGCATCACGTTGCGGCCCAGCGCCGCGCGGTGCGGCGTGGGCGACTGCAGGTCGGCGTAATCCCAGATGCTCTGCCAGAAGGCTTCGAGGTCGCTCACCGACCACTGCCACAGCGCGTGGTAGTCGGCGAACGCGAGGCCGCGCTCGCGGTGCAGCCAGTCCTGGTAGAGGCGGATGAGGGGGACGAAAGGCGGATGGGCGGGGGAACTGTTCATGGACCCATTATTGGCAGGCAGCACGGCGCTGCCAATCGGGCACGACGCCTAGGCGTCACCACCAGCCAAACT
>Ga0222419_100655_pt1 | contig 23104 bp, 11 predicted proteins | sample 1B20Ametagenome_FD_182474 | JGI IMG/M metagenome (GOLD analysis project Ga0222419, IMG submission 182474) | Enriched microbial communities from leaf-cutter ant dump, University of Wisconsin, Madison, United States - 1B20A (version 2) | ecosystem: Environmental > Terrestrial > Nest > Insects nest... | reverse complement strand
CCGCTGGGTGGTGGTGTGGTCCTTGAACAGCATATCCATCCAGTCTACTGCAGGATATACATAGGGGTTGCTGCCGGGTGCCCCGTCCAGTGTGGCCTGTGTATTGAGGATCTTATTGGGGCTGAATGGGCGTTCGGCAAGAGGATCTCTGGTAACAGTGGCTTCGTTGAAAAGATTCATATAAGTGATCGGATCTGCAAACTCGAGTGATCTTGCCGATTGGGACATGGAGTTTTCTATCCTGAAGTTGATCTGGGCCTTTCCGGTCTTTCCTTCTTTGGTCTTGACCAGGATCACCCCGTTGCCACCTCTTGCGCCGTAGAGTGCAGTTGCGCTGGCATCTTTCAGGATGGAGAAGCTTTCGATGTCATCTACCTGCAGCCTGGCAAGGTCTGACGAGGTGAGCTCGACATTGTCGATCAGGATCAGGGGGTCTTGCTTGTATCCGAAGGTCGTAACACCACGAATGAAGAAGCTGGCATTGTCCTGACCTGGTTGTCCGCTTGGCTGATAAGCGATCACCCCGGCGACCTGTCCTGCCAGCGCATTGGTGAGGTTGCTTGCCGGAATTTTGAGGTTGCCTGGCTTGACGGTGGTCACAGCGCCTACCAGGGCTTCCCTCGCTTGTTTCCTGCCATACGCAGTGATGACCACTTCTTCCGCCTGTATGCTGCTTTCAGCGAGTACAACATTAATGACGCTGGTTGATGTGGTTACAGTAACGCGCTTTTCAAGATAGCCGACATAAGAAAAACGAAGTGTTGATCCGGGCTCAATATCCAGTACGAATTTGCCGTTGGGATCAGTCTGGGTACCCAGACCGGGACGGTTTATATCGGCTACGATGACACCTGGCATGCTGGCCCCGAGGGTATCGGTAACTTTTCCCGTAATTGTTTTTTTGGGTTGTGTCTGAGCGTGTGCGTTATTGTATCCCGCAATAAGCAAAAAGAAGATCAGACACCAAAATGCAGAAGTTTTGTGCTCCATAATTTGGTTTATACTTGGGTTTATATTGGTCTACGGACAGTTGATGGTCCGTCCTTGATCAAACTTAGGCGCTTATGGAGGGCATAAAAATAGCTTATCCGTCTATTTTAATGGATTATTCTATTGTATTTATAAATACGGTCAACGAAATATAGATATTATAACTACCTATCTTACAATTATATATATAACTTTAAATGGATTATCCATCTCATTTAATGAATAATCCATCTGTAATCAGACTCCTTTTTTTGAGGTGAGCCGGTATTGCTCGGGCGACATACCCATGTATTTTTTAAAGATTCTGGAAAAATAATACTGGTCTTCATAACCCAGCTCCAAAGCTACTGTTTTGATCATCTGCTCGTCGGAGAACAGCAGCTGACAGGCTTTTTGCATTTTCAGATGGATGAAGTAGTCGATGGGCGACATGCCGGTTCCTTTCCGGAACAAACTGGAAAAATGAGAGGAAGACAGGTTATGCCGGCGTGCCATATCATCGACGGTGAGCTTTTGATCGATGTTGGCCCTCATATCCAAAATGGTATCGTCTATGAGGTTGCCTCCTGTCTGCGGCTCTGTGATGAGGTGCTTGTCGTAAAAGCTGAAAGTAGCGATAAACGGATAAAGACAGAAACTGGCATTGCAGAGGTTTTCGGTGCTATAGCCCATTTCAAGGCTTTGGTATATGGTTTCCCAAATATCCAGGGCTTTCTGATTGAATGGGATTGGCTGGGGGCCTTTTAAAAGCGTAATGCCAAGGGACTGGTTAAAACCAACAAGGTCCTGTCCGCTGAAATGTATCCAGTATATGGTCCAGGGGTCATCTTGATCGGCCCAGTACCGCATGTATTTTTCGGTAGCCGGTACATGGATGAACTGGTTGGCACTGACTTCAAATTTTTTATGATCCAATATGAAATGCCCTTTGCCATGAAGGCAATAGATCAGGATATTGTCTTCACATCCTTTCCGTCTTTCCCTGTAATGGGCAGATGCTTTTGGAAAATAACCGATATGGGTGATAAAAAGCTGGAAAAGTGCCGGATCTCTGCGGATGGCATCTTTCAGCATCTTCTGTGGAAGGCTGATCAGTTTTTCACCCTGAAAGCCATCTCTTCTTTTTAGGGAACTACTCATCTTGGTCTGGTTAAAAAAGAGCGTCTAAAAAGGAGAATTGACCGCCTGAGAATCAGCTGTACGAAAAATTTCTCCATCAGATACCCGAATAAAAAGGGGCTGTCCGCATTTTTCGGACAGCCCCGGCATTAAATCGTCTTAACGGTCTTTTACATTGATGGCAGTTACTTTCCCTGCCGGTTCGGTAAAGACTACGTAGAGGTTGTGTTTTCCTGTTGTGGCTGACAATGCCGCCGGAGTATCCTGTGCATCTCCCGAAGCAGACTGTCCCAGTATTTTTCCTTCAGGGGTATCCAGTCTGAGCTCATAAGCACCGGATGCCGTTTGATCGGTGCCCTTCAGGCTGATTCCTTTGAGATTTGTAAGATCGATGTTCTTCAGCTGGATGTAAGCTCCTTTTTCTTTTACAGTTGCGACAGATCTGTTGCCATTGAAATCTATGCTCTTGAACCCGTCTGCATTGTTTACCAAAACTGTAGGATTGCGCAGTACAACGATGCTTTCTCCCATTTGCGCCGGGGCCGACGGGGTACCTTTATCTTTGTAAGCTGCCCTGAAAATAAAAGAGCCTTTATTGGTCTGTCCGGGCTGCTCATTGGTCGTATAGCTTCCGGTTACAGGCAGGTTCTTAGGCGCTGCTTTCTTTTCACTCAGGCTGAGTACATATTTGACAATGGAATTGACTTCGGCTGTGGACATGGCAGTGTGGGCCGGCATCATGGCATCTCCCCAGACTCCTGATCCGCCGTTGATCACTTTCTGGGTCAGTTTGTCTTCCGCTGTTTTGTCGCCTTTATATTTTAAAGCAACTTCGGTGAAGGCCGGCCCGAGTGACTTGGTATCTATCATATGGCAGGCATTGCAGTCGCTTTTCTTAATGAGTGCTTTTGCACCGGCAAATTGGGCACCGGCATCCTGCCTGTTCTGGTTTTGGGCCACTACGGTAAGGTCATAACCTTCAGACAGGTAGTCTATGGATACGGACACCTGGGATGGCTGGATGCGCTTATTGGCCAGGCTGCCGTCTTCTTTATCGCTCACGCTCACTGCATAATTGATGGTGCTGCCCGGGAAAAAGAAGCTCGAGTTGCCTTTCGTAAAATTAAAATTGACGACCGGAACGGCATTTCCTGCAGAGATGTCCACAGATTTGCTGTTTTTGGCTCCTGAAGGATCGGTCACGGTCAGGGTAGCTTTATAATTGCCTGCTGTACTCAGCAGCAGCTCAGGATTGGCTGTGGTCTTGGTCTGTACGAGCTTGCCGTTTCTTGTGATCTTCCAGTTATAGGTCAGCTTGTCTCCGTCAGCATCTGAAGTACCGGCCGATGATAGCTGTACTTTTAATGGAAGTGCGCCTGCGGTTTTACTGGCCGATACCTGTACTTCTGGTTTGCGGTTCCCGCCATTGTACTCGATCCTGATCAGTTCGGCTTCCGGCAGGTCTTTGAAATAACCATTGCCATATTCAATGATGTATAAACTGCCGTCCGGCCCAAACTTCATATCAATTGGTCCGTGAAGTGTAAGATTTGGCAGGAAACGTTCCATAGATACGTATTTGCCCTGGTCATCAAAAGTAACTGCCATGATCCAGCCCCTTACCCAGTCCGTGATCAGCCATTTTCCTTCATAATAGGCAGGAAACAGATTTTTGGCATTCTTAAAATCGGAAGCGTGGAATATCGGCCCGCCGACTGCGCTCCGGCCACCGCTACCGAGTTCGGGGAACTCTTCGCTCACCACATATGGATACCATATGAACGGATCTGTCGTAGGCGGCAGCTCGTTTAAGCCGGTGTTATTGGGCGATTCATTGATCGGTTTCAGCGGGTCCCACCAGGCTCCGGATTCCTTTGTGGCGAAGTCGTAGTCACGGTAGGCTTCTTTGCCGTTGAAATACGGCCAGCCGTAGTTCCCGGCCTTTTTGGCGATATTGAACTCATCATAGGACCTCGGGCCTCTGAGTTCAGATGAATTGGAGCCATCGGGCCCTACTTCTCCCCAGAAAAGCCAGCCCGTTTTACTGTCGATAGTCAGCCTCCAGGGATTCCTGTTGCCCATGGTATAGATCTCGGGACGGGTTTTAGGTGTTCCTTTTGGAAACAGGTTCCCTTCAGGGATCGTATAGCTTCCGTCCGGCTCCGGGTGGATGCGCAGGATCTTGCCCCTCAGGTCGTTGGTATTTCCTGATGATTTCTGGGCGTCGCGCGGGCTTTCTCCCGGGCGCTCATCGATCGGGGTAAATCCATCGGATGCCCTGGAGAAAGTATTGTCCCCTGTACTCAGGTATAAGTTACCTGCTTTATCGAACAGCATCCCGCCACCTACGTGACAGCATTCTTCACGCTGGACGACTACATCAAGGACTTTCTTTTCTGTGCTCATGTCCAGTTTACCGCCTGCCCAGGTAAACCTGGACAGCCTGTTCAGGGTTTCTTCTTTTGGAGAATAGTAGATGTAGATCCAGTGGTTTTTTGCATAGCCCGGATCAAGGATCACACCCTGGAGCCCATCCTCACCTTCTGAATGATCACCGGTTTTGCTGACATATTCACGGCTTACATCGAATTCTGCAATCACATCCATTTTATTGGTAGCGGGATCGTAGAGCTTCAGTTTGCCCTTGCGTTCTGCATACAATACTTTGCCCCCGTCAAGGATCTGGAACTGCATGGGCTCTTCCAGTTTCTGCTGAAGCACTACTTTGGTAAATCTGTTCTCTTCTGGCTTGGTCTGCCCTTCAGCTATATATGCCGAAACCAATAACAGCGATAGTGCTGCTATTGGTTTCAATAATGAAAATCGAATCATCTGTTGTTTTTACTAGTTGGTTTTTGATACAAGGTTGCGGAAATTAACTACACTCGCCGCTACATCCTGGCTGTTGCTTTCCCAGTTGTATTCGTATTCTGCCGAGATCGCGCCTTTGAAGTTTTGCCTTTTCAGTTCGGCGATCACTGCCGGGATATTGGCTACGCCTTCTCCCCAATGCACGTCATGCCCGCCTTTTCCTTTTTCATGCAGGTCTTTCATGTGTGAGTGCAAAACATGGCCTTCCAGTTTTTTCAGACATGCTACAGGGTCCAGTCCTGAACGGATCCAGTGCCCGATATCTGCACACGCGCCAATCCGCTTGCTCTGGCCTTTGATGGCGTTGAGTACGATGTCAGGATTCCAGTAATGTGAAGGATCAGGATGGTTATGAATGGCTACATTGATCTCATATTGATCTGCCAGTTTTGACAGCATTGGCATATCCTTTTCGCTGGGCTCTGAAGTGATGGTATGGATGCCCATGGCCTTGCAAAATTCAAACAGCTTGGTCCAGTCCGCCTCATTGTTGGCCCCGGTCACACCAAAAGCCACCACTTTTACATTGTTGGCTTTCAGCATTGCCAGAACTGCTTTTCTCTTGGCGTCATCCATATCCGGGCCCATTGTCCCTTCAATGCCGCCGCCTATTTGTTGTCCCGGAAAGGCTTCTACATACCTCAGGTTACAGCTGTCGATCTTCTTGATTGCCTGGGCAAAAGTGAAAAGTCTGAAAGTATAGGCTTGTGAGCCCAGTTCCCAGCCCAGCCTGGCTTCAGGATTTTTACCGGATGAAGCAGTTTTGCCTGAATTCACGCTTTTACAAGCGCCCAGGATGAGCAGCAGGCACAATCCCAGGTTAATTTTCCTAGTTAGGTTCATTTTAAGTGTATTGTTAGTTTGTGTATAATGTTCATTGGTGCGAAAATTTGGTTTTTGCGGGAAGTAAAACTATCGATTATAATTCAGGCCTAAATGGATAAATTGAAAAAAAGAATGGATATTTAGCTCACGCCCTGCTAATATAGAATTTTTAGAACAACACACAACCTGTGTAATACAAATATTAACTACCTGATTTATAGTGATAATATGCTCTTCCCGCCGGAGCAGCATCGCCATGGACCCAGAAATCCATGATGTCATTGTCATACTTAGTGTTATCCTGACACTTAAAGCCGAAATCCAGCCCGGCTTTTACGCCCAATAGTGCCCGGGGAATTTTGATCTCCAGCTGGTTTCCCTGAACTGCATATTCCAATTCTCCGGCGGGTTTCCAGTTCCAGGCAAAATCTGTTTTTTCAAGATAAGCTTTTTGCTTTGGGCTGATCCTGTTGATCACATAGTCATAACCCTCCCATCCGGTATTTTTGTCCAGGTCAATGTCTATAAAGATCCGCATCCAGGCAGGATCTGTTTTTGGTGAAAGCGGTGCAGTAGTCTTGACGTAGAAATAGATATTTTCTGCGTCCCTGGCTACTTTGGCCTGAATAATATCATTGCGGCCGCTATTATTGGTATAATGCAATGCGCCCCAGCCGGGACTGTTGCGGTGCAGGGTGTTTCCTTTATAGCTATTGTATTCCGGTGATACGTTCTCCCACTCCCTGAAGTTGCCATCTATAGCTATGGTAAGGGGTTTTGACGCTGGCTGCGGCTTGGCCACTCCTTTGAAGCGCCGGATATTGCTGACCATCTGGTAATAATAATTGTCACCATGTCCGCCTTTCATTATTTCAATGTCCCTGCTGCATTCCTGATCAAATTCATCGGGGAATGCATTGGTCTGTTGCTGCCACAGTTCCTGTCTTCCGGCGATCCATTCATTCCAGCCGGTAATGAAGATGAACTCAGGATCGATCTCCAGCGCCCTGTCCCACTGTTCCTGGAAGTTGTAGCCATAGTTGACCGCTCCCGGTAATGTATTTTGGCCTCTTGCGTGGGTATAGCTTCTGCCAAAGGCGCCCGGCGCATTCATTGCGGTCAGCCCTCTTGCTTTGGACCAGTTCTGTGCCACGCCTACCACGGCCTGTTCATAACCCTTTTCTGTTTTTACAAAGCCATGCTGCGGATAGATCTCCAGCCATCCCCAATGGTCCTTTCTCTCGGGGCCTTTGTCATAAACCGGTTGTCCCGGCCGAAAAGTAAAGAAATCGAGGATTGCTTTGGATTCTCCTGCGCTACCCGGATAGGCCATGATCAGTGGCTTGCCTTTCCAGTAAAACCACAGGTCTTTATACAGGTTCTTCTGATAGAGATCTTTGTAAATTTCATGAATGATCTCCTGTGCGCCGGGTGTAGGGCCAAATGGCAGCATAAAGGCAATCTGCGGGGTGCGTACTCCGTCTTTCCTGGCTTGTGTGAAGACCTCGCAAAGCTTCATATAGGATTCTTTCCAGGTGAAGTTCCCGTTGGTACAATCGAAAATGAGCACATCTACTGCGGCGTCTGCCAGCATTTCTGCATGTTTGCGCAGCACCCATTCGTCGGTGTTGAGGTAATAGCCAAACAGCGGCTCTGCCCAGAACCATGGGCTATTCTTTGCCGGCCAGATGGGGTTCTTGTAATCTTCTTTTGCTTTGGGATCTCTGGCCAGGTATTCGGTGGTATTATAGGGCGCATTGTCCTTGCTTTGCTGGGTATGCCAGGTCCAGTAGAACAGACCTACAAATTTATCTTTTTTCAGCGGGCCGGCTTCCTCATAGCCGGGCAGTTTTCTTCCAAGAGCGTCTGTAGCCATAAAGTTTGAGCCTGGTGACTGGCTGTAAGCTGTCAGCGCCGAGAACAACAGGAAAAATGCACAGCTAATGTTCGTTGCCAGTTTCACGTTAATTGCTTTTATAGGTAAACCTGTATTTAAACCTGGCGTTGGGGGCAGTATCTCCTTTGTCCAGAAAGTTCATGATATTGCCGTCTGAGGGCACATTGTCCGCCCATTTGAAGTCTATGGAGAATGTTTTTCCGCTCAGACCAAGCAGCTTTCTGGGGATACTGAGCTCCAGTTCATTTCCTTTCACTGCATATTTTACGCTGGCCAGTGTTTTCCAGTTCCAGCCGCCGGTACTCCTCATTAGTGTTGTGCTTGTAGTATTTTTTGGCTTTTGATTGACCAGGTACTGGAATCCTTCCCAATTGGGTTGGCCGGGCTGCCCCGTTGCTATAAACAATTGCATCCAGTCGGGTGAATTCCAGTCAGTGATCGCTGCCGCAGTCTGGACATAGAAATAAATGTAACGCTCATCCACATCCACACTCGACGCTACAATGTCGTTTCTGCCACTGTTATTGATGTATTCTTTATACCTGCCCCATCCCGGATGCTTACGGTGGAAAGTGTCGCCTTTGTCGTCTTTATAAACCGCCTTTTCCCGCCAGTCTCTGAAAGTTCCGTCTATGCTGATTTTAGTTTTGGACGATGGATAGACCGGAGCCGGTCTGGTACCCTTGAACTTCCTGATGTTACTGATCATCTGGTAATAATAATTGTCATTGAAGCCGCCTTTCATGGGTTCTCCGTCCCGGCTGTATTCTTCATTGTACAGGTCAACGAAATAAGTCTCCCCTTTTTTGATCTTTTTGCCCAGGAAATGACTGGAGGCACCATCATCGAAACGCATGGCTACCCATTCGTTCCAGCCGGTAATGAATATAAATTCAGGGTCGACCGCCAGGGCTCGCTGCCATTGTTCGGCAAAATAAAGCCCTTCGCCCGATCTGGGTGTAACAGGCTCTTTTCCGTCATGAAAACTCCTGCCGATATTGGACATCGGATGCTCAGCGATGCTTACACTGATCTGCTCTGGCTTGTCCGGCGATTCATGCCAGCCGTAAGACTGCGGCGTATGGTCTACCCAGGTCCATTTGTCTTTTCCGTCACCAAACCATTGTTGGCCTTTGCTCCAGGCCCAGGATTGACGAATGGTAAAGAAATCTTTTACAGCTTCGCTTTGTCCTTCGGGCGGGGCGAGCAAGAGCGGCTTGCCTTTCCAGTAAAACCAAAGGTCGCTGAACAGTCCTTTTGCATAGATGCTTTCGTAGAGCCTGCTGGCCGTGGCAACGGGTACGGAATTGACAATAAAAGCGATCGAGGGTGTGGAGATGCCTTCTGCGCGCATGGCCTGATAGGTTTCAGCTATTTTAGTGACCTGGGGGGGATAGATCGCTGCATTGGTCACGTCGAGGATGATGACGTCTACTCCGGCGTCTGAAAGCATTTGTGCGTGTTTCCGGATGATCCATTCGTCGTCGGGAAGGTAATAACCGAAATACGGCTCGCCCCAGTGGTGAAAGGCATGTACGGGCCCGTATTTGGGCTGACCGGGGTTTGCTTTGAGCAGTTTGCTGATGTCGTAAGGGCTGAGTGTGTCTGAAGGCTGCTTTTTCATCACGCCTCCATCAGGGGCACCGCCGCTGTGCTGGTCATAGCCGTGCGCACCGTGCCAGACAAAATAAAAGATACCGACATATTTGTCCTTTCTGATGCCGGTGTTCCCCTGTGTTATTTTCCGGCCCAATGCGTCAGTGGCCACCCAGGTATCCGCTCCGGATGAGGACAGCAATTGCCTTGTTTCCTTGCTGGTCTGTGCGGCTGCATACTGGAAGAACAAGGCCAGCAAAGCAGCAAGAATGGTTAGTTTTTTTCCGGCTTTCATTGATTCCTGATCACGCTCATTAAATGCTCCTGATTACTTTAACCTGCTTTGGCGCTGTGATGTCTGATCTTATTTTTCCATCGGCTAGTTTGGTATGCCTGATCTTCACCACACCGTAAGGGGTAGGAAAACTGCCTTCCACAAATTTCAGGTCACCCAGATGCGGTTCTACCTTAATGGTTTTACAACCCGGTTCAAGGACTTTAATACCTAATACATGTTCTGTCAGCCATGAAGTTGGACCGGATGCCCAGCCATGGGAGAAGCTATGGCGGAAACCAATATAACAATAGGCCCCATAAGCACCATGGATATCGATCTTGCCGTCTGGTACCAGTTCATCAATGCGGCCTGCATTGTTTACCCAGTCCATATTGAAATCTTCCCAGAAAGTCGTGGCACCGAGATCAAGCATCGCTCCCCAGTAGGTCTTGATGATGTCCATTGCTCCTTGATAATTGCCTGCTTTGGCCATTGCCTGCAACATGTAGTAACCGTAAAAGGTGGAGAAGTTCTTTGCGCCGCCTTCCGAGATGACCTGGTTGGCCTTATCACTGGGCATCATTCCTGACAGCGACAGCAAAGCTGCAGCTTGTTTGGAACCATTGATATCAGGCACGTATTTTCTCATGCGATCGGCTACTGCCCTGTATTTGGAAGCGGAGGCATTGTCTTTGAGAATGCCGCAAATTTCTGAACCGGCATCCAGCGTAATGACCATGAGTGCCTGAAGACCGGCATGGATGGCGGGCTTGTTTTCGCTGGAAGGCCAGTCGAGAAACCTCCCGTCCAGTGTCTCACTGTTTTTATCGTCTATTTTCGTGCTCAGCACATCCAGCAGTTTCAGCAGATAGTCTTTTTGCTGCTGCAGGTATTTCAGGTTGCCGTTAAATTTATAAAGGTCACGGTGGATGATGACCCACCACATGGAATAGGCACTGATGCCGTTCATCCACTGGTCAGGCGGGGTGATGTCACGTACCAGGTCCAGGCTTTTGGGAACCACTTCATTGTAACCAAATACATTGCTGATGGTCGTCACTTCCGGGTGCATGTCTCCTACCCATACCAGCCGGTCGCGTTTGATGCCGTCCCAGAGGAACTGCTGCATATTGAGGTGGACGGTATAGGCTCCTGTTTCCCATATTTTATTTAAACGTTCATCGCTGCTTTTGAAGGAGCCCAGGTATGAGATGTCCCTGAAGATGAAAGCTGCGCGTACTTCTTTCAGCAGCAGTTCTGAGTTGGTGTCTGCCAGGTCGATGCGTACAAACCTGAAACCTGTATTTCCGAGTTCCAATACGCCCAGCCATGGTACTTCTACGGTGAAATCACGGATGGCATGGTCATTCGTAGCATTCGTCTTTCCGCCAATATCAGACATCGCTTCGGATGCGGATTCACCGAAACGGATGCGCACTTTTACGGGTGCGTTCTTGCTCATCATGCCGGTTACGATCTGCAGCCCGCCATGCAGCTCTCTACCAAAGTCCAGCAGGATACCACCCTTCTGCTGGTCGTCGCTGAGCAATGTGACCATATCTTTATTGACCAGTTCACCTTGTCCGTTGCCGGGTCTGAGCAGGTTCTTTGCGTCTTTGACGTATTTCCCGGAGGGGTCACTTTGCCATAATACGCGTTGCGGGCTCAGGTAGATCCTTGCGCGTTTGTCTACTTCCATGCCTGCCGGCTTTTCTTTAAATACCGGGGGCAATTGCCGGGCATTGATCTGAGCGATCATCAGCACGGACAAGAGAATGGATAATATACTGGATTTCATTTAGGTGTGTTTTGAATTTAGTATTGAACAGATTTGAGGGTCACCGGACCTTTTAGACCTGATGGTTCCAACTGGCTGTCAGGCCGGTACGGGTTATCTCCGGACCAGGTCTTTCTTTCAGAGACCGGCAGTTTGCTGTCTCCGATAAGCCGGTTGACCCAGGTATTGGCCACGGAGATCTCTACCTGGTTGTCTCCTTCTTTGAGCAGGTCTGTGACTTCTACACGCCATGGATAGGTCCAGGCACCACCGGCGTCTTTGCCGTTGATCTTTACTTTGGCCATAACTTTTACATCACCGAGATACAGGAAAACGCGCTCGCCTGTTTTGGGGACAGCTGCTTTGAAAGTATTGCTATAGACTGCCGTTCCTGAGTAGTATTTGATGCTTTCATCATTGTTCAGAGACCAGTCTGTCAATTCTTTAAATACAACGGGTTTGGCAGGGCCGCGCATTTTATCGTGATCAAAAGTGACTTCCCAGGGCGTGCTTGCCGTTATCAGGAGTTTTTCCGCAGGATAATTGACATGACCTGCGCCTATGGATGATGCAGGCTTCCTGAATACTACAAAAGCGCTTTCCAAAGGGCCTAGTTTCAGGGGAATTGTAGTACCGGCGCCATTGGAGGTATATTCAGGCAGCATCCGGGTCTTACCGGTTACTGCGTCCCATAGTTCCGGTTGCCGGGCCACCACTCTGAAGTTCGCGGAGAAGTTCTGCTCAGTTTCGGTCTGGTTACTGATGAAATAGATCTCCTCATCGTTTGTTGTCCTGTGGATGTAAAGCACAGGTGTCTGGTCTTCTACATCGAAATCTGGTTTGAGCTGCAGTTCATCCAGGGCCTGTTGCATGTCCAGTCCAGACATAACGGTTCCTTTACCAAAGCTGCCTGATTTTACGTTGCTGCCATCTACCTTACCCCAGATCTCTTGCGCAAGTTTGCTGACTTCTGCATCGGCAGCAGGATAACCGGCAAGACTGGGTGAACGTTTGGGGGCAGGCCCGAGGATATGGGCGCCTGCTGCGACCAGTTCTTTTATTTTTCTGAGCAGTTCCGGTCGCATGGTTTCCAGTTTGGGCAAGACCAGCAGGCTGTAGCTCATTCCGTCAGGTAAGACCAGTTTGCCATCTTTTACTTTGACCCGGTTGCTGATCACTTCCGCATTGATATAATCGAAAGCATAGCCCTGAGGCAATGCCGGATCTGTGATCCCTGTCATTTTAGGGGCATCCTCTCCGATAAAATAGGCCACATCAGCAACATATAAGCCTTGTTGGAGCATATAATTTGATCTTTTCAGGTAAGCCGTGAACAGATCAAGGTAACTGAACCAGGTATTGTGCCGGTTGAATTCGTTGCCAAAGTTGGCATTGATGCCGGGGACAATGTCATCGCTGGGCTGCTGTATGTAGACATGCAGTAATGTATTGTTGATCCCTTCTGTAAAAAAGCGGTCGCCACGCTGTTTCATCACATAAGGATAACGGGCATAGGTCTTGCCTCCTGCGGTAAAAGACTCTGCTGAAACCTTCTTTTTACCATAGATATGTGCCGCTGAAGAGGCTGCCCGGTTTTCAATATTACCAAGTTCCCCCTCACTCCAGAACTCTCCCCCTATTTCATCTGACTGTCCTCCGTATTGAAGAAATTCTCCCGGAAAGCCCCAATGTCCGTAATTCTCCAGCCATGTATGCAAGCCGTGCTTATGACTGATCTCCCGGAGACCGGCCACATAATCGTAAGCGACACGATCTGCGATAAAACGTCTCAGGTCCCAAAGAAAGCGGTCTGACTGTTCAGGACTGCCCACTACTTTTCCTTCCATTACGGGCAGATATGGCAAAGGGTCATAGCCGTAATTAGCCTTAAATTTTGTGATCAGACCGTCTGTCCAGTTTTGCCCCCCTGTTTCATAACTGTCTTCTACTGTTACTTTCCAGGTTTTGCGGTCTTCTGCTGGAATGCGTCTGATGATCTCTCCAAGGAAGGCATCAAAATGGCTGGCCACATGTTCTTTGCTCATTTTATCTACTTCCAGTCCGGTACCTTCCGGTGATGCCGGACCGTTCTTAACACCCGTAGGCAGCATGCCGCTTCTCATGATCACCCAGGCACCGGCAGGCACGTCCCATTTCAGCTGGCCTCCGGCGGTCATTTTACCGGAAAGATCGATCACGGTTGCCGGGTCGATCGCCAGGGAGCTGTCGTTCAGTTCCGGCTGCACAGGCCATTGATACTCATGCCAATAAGGCAATGGTGACTGGTACATCTTGGCCAGGGTCTTTTCGGTATAACTTTCGACCGTTGGCCCCGTCTTCAGTTCAATTTCTGCGATCCCAAATTCTGGGGAGGCATCCTTGATCAGCAGCCGGAAGCTGTTTGAAGTGGCCGCCGGAAAGGAGACTGCAACCGGACCGTAGGGATCAAAGCCTACATTGAGGTTGTCATTTCCCCGGTCAATATGGAAACTTTTGATGGTTTTATAAGTGGTTCCGTCTTTTACCTGCAACTCTGCTTTAGCACCCAACCGCTTGTGTGCAGGATAAATCACGAGACTTCTCGCTGTACCGGCAGAGGGCAATGCGAGGTCCAGCCTTGCGGTACGTGCCCCGTTAAAAGATACTTCGGTACTGGTCTTTTGATCGGTCAGATCGGAGAGATTTTTCAGTTGAACGTCGGAACTGATCCTGATCCCCGGAATGCTTCCTGAAATTTTGGGGGCTTTATAGGCAATGACCCGCACGTCCTGAAAGTCCCCTGCCGGTTTTTCAAGCTGTGTGTCCAGCTTTTGAGGACCTTTGACATGGAAGTCGGAAGATTTCAAATACCGCATGGCCTGGCTAGGTTTGATCCAGGGGCCGCCCGACTGGCTCCAGCCGGGGCTGTTGAAGATCCCGATCTCGATATTAAGTTCCGTAGCGGTCTTCAATGCGGTGTGCAGGATATCCCACCATTCTTCAGAAAGTATTTTGATTTTCCCATAGGGAGTCGTTTCATAACCGATATTGCCGATGAACGCACGGTTGATCCCCACGCTCTTCATCGCATGTAAGTCTTTGACCACGCCTTCTTTAGAGATGTTATCGGACATCCAGTACCAGTATACGCTGGTCTGGACCGAATCTGGCGGCGTGACAAAATTGGCTTCCAGTGCGGAAGTCTGACCGGCAGGTTTGGTTTGTACAGCTTGCTTTGTGCTGTTGCAGGCGGCAGATAGGCCAATAAATAAAAGCAGTCGGATACCTTTTTTCAAGTTCAATTTGGTTTGTGTGTTTATATCTGGTCAGTACGGATGCATTCACCTTATACGGCAAATGATCCGGCCTTTCTGCTAATATAATACAAACCTCAAAAAACAGCGTCCTGTACTCACCTGCCTGATGCAGATGGTCTTATTTTTTGTCTCCTTTGTTCCAGAAGATGAAAGTACCCCGGTTTGTGGAAGTGACGATGTCTGTTTTTCCGTCTTTGTCCAGATCTACCGCCAGCACATCTGAACCCGCTCCTGAACGGTTGTGTATCAGCTCAGGAACAAATTCTGCGCCTCCCGGCACTTTGGGATTTCGCACCGTACGGTACCAGTACAATACCGGCGGACCGTAAGGGTCCGGGTCCAGATAGGTATCGATATGTGAAAAATAGCGCTTTCCTACAATAAAATCCAGTATGCCATCGCCATCAATATCGGCAAAGGTAGAGCCGTGCAGTTCTGAAAATGTGACACCCCCTGCATTTTTTGTGGAGTAATCGTCCATGATCATGTGACGGACAAAAGAGATTTTACCAGATGCGTCCCGCTGCTGTTCATACCAGGCCAGGCCAAAGCCGTGTGCGTTCAAACTCGTGACTACATCGTTCAGTTTGTCACCGTTCACATCGTAAACGGCCATGACACTACCTCCAAAGCCACCGCCCCTGTGTCCTGCACGTGCAAATGCCGCTGCATGGTAGATCCATTTGGTATCCGGGCTTAAAGTAGCCGGCTGCTCCCACCAGCCATTGGGATTCAGGATGTCTGTTTTCCCATCTCCATTGATGTCTCCTGTGCCAATGCCATGTGCGCTGAAGTACCCTGGTTCTGAAATGGTGTAGATGATCCAGGGTTTGGTCGGGTCTGCGGGATCTGGCTTGGCATATTTAATTACTCCGCCACTGTTCCCGCTGGTACCGTAGATCAGTTCCGGCCGCTGATCTCCGTCGATGTCGGCAAATATGGTGACTTCTGTATTTACATTGCCAGGGATCACCGAATATTTATCCCACCTGCGACGTTCCCCTTTTGGATTGATGTATACTCTGCCGAAGGGTGTGGCATCCAGGATGTCGGTCCAGCCGTCGTTGTTAAAATCAAAGGCGTACTGGCAGTTGACTTCGGTAAAATCTTTAGAAGGACTAAAGGCCACACCCATGTAGATCTCATTGAACCGGGTGTAATCCGGGCCGTAATAGATATAAGGCCCGGCTACAACATCCATAAAACCATCTTTGTTGAAGTCTGCTGCTGCTGAGCTCCAGGAGTAGTACATGTCACTGATCTGCTGTGTCTGAAAACGTGCGGAACTTTCTTCTTTTGGTGTATATCTCAGCGCCAGGTCTTTGTATTTAAAGTCTTTAAACTGCACTTCACCTCCGCTTACGTACAATGCGACCGGGCCTGACTTGCCCATGAGTTCATCTGCCGCACCACCGGGGCCATTTCCATCGTTCAGAAATGCCCGGATGATGTTCAGGTCAAGTACTACCTCGATCTGGTTCCAGTCACCTGCTGCAAATTCGTTATTAGGTCTGGCGACAGGCAGCACAGGACCGGTGTTGTTCCGCTGCTGCCTGCTTCCGGTATTGGGTTTTCCCGGTGCGGGGGCATTTGGATCTGCCGGAGGGGCCTGACGGATCATTCCGCCGGCAGACCGCAGGTAATCACGTTTCAGTTCTTTTCCATCAGGATCAAGTGTGATGCTGTACAGGCTCAGTTCTCCGTTCTTAACAGCCAGTAAAATGCCCTTGATTCCTTCTGCGGTCTTTTCCGCACGAAACAGAAGTCCTGCCTCTGTTTCATCGCTTACTTTGATCAGTGTATTGACAAATACGTCCTGGAATAAATGATCGAACATCAGCCAGCCGTTGTCGGCGCCTGCTTTGGTCCTGCCGGTCAGCTCACCATCTTTGGCTGTCCATTCCGCTCCGCCCAGGCTTTGCCAGCCTGTGAGCGAGGAGCCTTTGAAAGTATCATCGGGAACAAAGCTGAGACCACGCTTATTGATGTCTCCAGTCTGCTGGCTATAGCCTTCCAGACTGGATAAGAGTAAAAGCAGATAAAATAAGGCTTGTTTCATATATTTCTTTTAACGTGGTCGATCAGCCAGTCGGCTACTTTTTCAAAATCAATGTCCGTGTATTTTCCGTTCCATTGCTCCACAGAGTAAATGCCTTTGAAACCTGCTTTTTCCGCCATTTGCACACATTTATCAAAGTCATAGGAAATATGTTCCATCTGATCGTTGAAAGCATCTGCCTTCGCAGAGATCATATAGGCATGCGGCAGGATCTTTTCCAGCGATTCATACATGGTAGCCCTCGGATAGTTGCCAAAATCCGGCAAAGTATAATTGCCCGGACCGGCTTCTTCTACGATCCGCAAATGAATATCCGGGTTCATCTCAATACCAAAATGATTCTCTGAAAGCAGGATCAGTCCTTTTTCTTTTGCATACTCATTGACCTCTTTCATAGACCGGATGGCATTTTCTACTGAACCGTTTGCCGCACCAGGGTTGATCCTGACACATTTGGAGCCCAGACAGGATACCGCATCCATCCACTGCCTGACGTGGGCAAGGCTTTTACTGCGTTCTGCTTCATCTGCGGCTGCGAGATTATAGGAACTGTCCACCTGGACATTGAGCAGATTACAACCAGAAACCTTTATCTTGCTTTTTAATCTGTCCAGGTAGGACGGTTCCAATGATTCGAAGTGGTTACTCCAGAATTCCAGATGCTTGATCTTAAACCTTTTTCTATAGTATGCGGGTACATCCAGCAGGGTCAGCTCATTGCTGATCTGCGCAAGTTCTGCTGGTTTTGTTTGTTTGAACCGGTAACGGAACAAGACCGTTCCCATACCGATCCTATCCATTTTATCAGCATAAAATGGTTTAAAGGAAGGCAGCAGCCAGGCTGACAATACCAATCCTGAGGTCTGATAGATAAAAACTCTTCTGTTCATTTTACTTCTTTTTAGGAGATTTACTATTTTCCGGAAGTGCATAAACCATATAAGCAGGCTTGCTTTCGCTGGCCGGCCTGCTTTTATCTGTGGCCTCTGAAACTGCACAGACCACCAGATATTGCCTGCCGTTTGCCATATACATGGCAGGCAGGCCATCGGGTACCCTGGGCAGCTTTACCGCCCAGAGCTGGTTTCCGGTATCTTCATCATACGCATAGATCCTGCCGTCCAGACAAGTGGCGAAGACGATTCCCGTAGCGGTAATGATCATGCCTTTGTGCTGGGAACCAGCCGGAATACCTGTATCTTTTCCTTCCAGTCTGTCATCGTTGCCCAGCGCCCGCTTCCATTTGATGGTACCCTTGTTCAGGTCATAAGCAATGATGGATGACCAGGGCGGGCCGATCAGGTTGGGGTAACCCAGCCCGTAGGCAGTCGTCGAGCCATCTGTATAACGGTTCTTCGGATGCTCCACACCTTCCGGATAATCCCGTACCACATTCCTGTTCTGCTGGACAGGACCCATCACCGGGGCACCGCCAGAAGCAACCACCGGACCATCCGGCATTGCAGGAATACCTCCCTGCGCTGTATTTTCCGCGCCACGTCCCTGTGGCCTGTTCCCTCCCGCTACGGGAAGTGATGACAGGAACTTATAGATGGTGGTTACTTCCTGGTCACCAAGATGCAGAAAGGATGGCATTTGTCCCCGGCCCACACTCACAATAGCTTTGAAACTGTCAAAGGAAACACGGTTGTTCAGGTCGATGAGGCTTGGTCCGATCAAGCCCTTCCTGTCCGTACCGTGGCAGGTCTGGCAATGCTGGGTATAAAGACCTTTGGCCCGGGTGGCTTCATCTCCGGTGACCGGTACCTTCAGGGCTGCCGGTTCTTCCTTTTTTAAGCGGTATACTGAAGGTTTGTCCTGGGTAGTTACATAAACAATACCTTTTTCCGGATTTGCTGCTGTATTGCCATGCAGGGCACCGCCATTGGCGCCAGGCATGGTAAAAGTTTCATACAGATCGGAAAGCGGCTCAAAAAGCCCCGTCTTTCCTTCTGCCAGACGCTTTGTCCAGCTTTCTTTCTGCGCCGCGTTAAAATAAGGATTGATGTCTGCCGTGGTGATCACCTGCCGGTTGAACGGCGGCAATACCGTAGGAAATGGCTGGGTAGGTGAAGAAACCTCTTCCGGCATGGTACTGAGGGGTACAGGCCGTTCTTCAATTGGCCAGAGCGGTTCACCGGTCACCCGGTCAAATACAAACAGGAAACCCTGCTTGGTCGCCTGTGCAACCGCATCTATCTTTTTGCCATTGTGATCTACAGTGATGAGCTGGGGCGCTGAGACCAGGTCATAATCCCAAAGATCATGATGCACGGTCTGGTAATGCCAGAGGCGTTTTCCCGTCCTCGCATCCAGGGCCAGCAAGCAATTGCCAAACAACCCGTCTCCCTTGCGGTCGCCGCCATAATAATCATAGGTGGGTGATCCAAGAGGAAAGTATGCAATGCCCCGCTTTTCATCAACCGATATTTCTCCCCAGGTGTTTACACCCCCGACATATCTGTAAGCGTCCTTTGGCCAGGTTTCATATCCATATTCTCCGGGATGGGGAATGGTATGAAATGTCCAGACCAGCTTGCCGGTCACCACATTATAGGCACGCAGGTATCCGGGTGGCGAAAACAAGTTTTCGCCAGGAGAAGATCCCAGCAAGATCAGATCTTCAAATACATGTCCCGGTGATGTAGAAGTTGCCCTGCCTATCGCAGCAGGGTCCCTGTCCAGTCCCTCTTTCAATTGGACTGAACCGTTATTACCAAATGTCAGTATCGATTTTCCTGTGAGGGCATCTATCGCCTGCAAAGTATTGTTCATGCAGAACAGCAGCCGCCTGTCTTTTCTGTCCTTGCTTTCCCAGTAATTGATCCCTCTTTTGGAGGCCAGGTTCAGGTTGGCATGGATCCAGATCTCTTTTCCCGTGGTGGCATCCAGGGCAACCAGGGAATTGTTCTTTGCGAGCACATACATGATGTTGTCCACAATGACCGGGTTGAACTTATAAGCAGCTACTTCATCGCCCGTAGGATAAGTCCAGGCTACCTCAAGTTGCTTTACATTGTCTTTGGTGATCTGGTCAAAGCGCACAAATTTAGACTGGTCTGCCCCACCACCGTACTGCGTCCAGGTGGTATGCTGCTGATCAGCTATTGCCGCCTGCCTTACCGTACTGCTCCCCATCATCCTGCAGCTGAACTGCCCCGCAACCGCAAGAGCTGTAACAACGAGCAGGGCTTTCCATAAAAACCGTTGATTTGCGTCCATTCTTTAGTTTAATTTGGCTGGTCTGATCTGCAACCCTGACAGACAGTTGCAGATTTTAATACCAACTTAGGCGATTAAACTAAAAAAACATTAATAAAACCTTAATTACCGGCAGATGATTGTGCTTGTTTAAAAAACTAAATGACCTTTGCCTTCAGGTCATCCATCGTTGCAAGGCAATCGTAAGACCGGAGCCCTATGACTCCTTGTTTAAATTCTGAGTCTGCGACAGATATTAACGGTGTTCCCGCTTCACCCAGGTAGACGCTGATCTGTTCACCTTTGGCCACGATCCTTACCTTATAGAATTTTCCGGCTTCCAAGTCCTGCGCGGTTTCCTTCAGCACAGTCCATTTGCCGCCCGAAGACTTACCCAGCTGGATCCTTTTATTGCCTGCATCCAGTCCAAGGTAATAACCGTTGTAGGCATCCGCCCCCAGGTCCTGGTCGGATACACGGAAAATGAGTCCTGCATTTCCACTGGATGCAACTTTTATCGCCGCTTCATAGCTCAGGTCGCTAAAGCTGGCGCCGCCGTTGATGATCTTTACACCGTGTATGCCATAGCCCCAGGAACCTTTGTTTGATGCGGCATGGATAGCCCCATCCCTGATGAACCATTGACCGTAGTTGATCCAGTTTTTTAAAGTGGCATTGGTAAAATCTTCGGAATATGACTTTAAAGGCGCTTTTGGTGTGCCGATCACCGGAAAATTACTGACGCGGATGTTCTCTGTTCCGTATGGAGTCAGGGTGATCTCTTCCGTTGCTTCTGAAGAAGCTACCGGGCTGTAAGGCACTTCAGCCGCATGCATCTGGTTGCCGGAAAGTTTCCATGAAGGGATCCTCTTTGCCTTTAATTTAAGGATAACCGGTGTAGTGGCCTGCTCAAAGGGATTCACCGGCATGGCATTTTTTACAACCTCCACAGATTTCCCCGGGTTGGACCGGTCGATCAGCAGGCCGTAGTTCCAGGTACCTGCAGGGCTTACTTCATAATCAAAGAAGCCTTTTACGGGATGCTCCTTCCGGACCGTATATTTTGCATCCAGTTTCAGCCCGTATACCAGTGGGCCGCGCTCCACAGTTACCGAACTGTTGACCTGGTCAGAAAATTTAACCTGCATAGGGAAGTTAAGCAGCACTTCGTCATTCTTTTTCCATTCCCTGCTGAGGACAAATACCTTTCCAGGTCCCGTGCCTTTTAATTTAGCACCGTTGACACTGACCTCAGGGCTTTTACACCATTCCGGTATCCTGAGTTTTAAGGGGAAAACGGCAGACCTTGCCGGATTTACCTTGATCCTGATCTGTTCTTCGAAGGGATAATTGGTCTCCACATCCAGCTGTACAGCGACATGATCAGCAGCAAAAGCCTGTACTTTTACCGGGGCATAGGCGATCACGGCCAATCCCTTATCGGGCGTAGCCGCCCAGCTGTTCTTTACAAAATACGGCCAGCCCATGTGCATGTTGTACCTGCAGCAGCCCATGCCGGAATACGGGCTCAGCAGGATGCCGCCGTCATAATCTTCATCATAACCACTTTGTCCATGCTTGCAGAACAGCTGATTGGGCTGCGTATAATATAAGTGGGATTTAATGTCGCGGCTGAACTGCGCAGGGAGTGTATTGAATGCGATCTTTTCCAGCCTGTCGCCAAGTGCGGCATCATGGACGATCCTGGACGCAGTTTCCAGGCTTTGCATCCATTCAACCACGGTACAGGTTTCCACACCTTGAAAAGTGCTTTTTCCCGAAAGAAACTCCGTACCGGAAGCCAGTATCCCCGCCAGTCCATGATCTCTTAGCAGATGTTCGATACCTTTTTGGGTAGCATTCCGGTATAGCGGATCATGGTTGAGCTGTCCGTAAAGTACTGGAAACCGGAGGGCCTGGCCTACACTTACGCTGTGCTTGGTATGAAAATCGTCACCCTGGTAATAAAACTGATTATTCGTATAAATACTGGCCCAGGGATAAGCCTGGGCATTGAGCTTTTGTGCCAGCGCTAGCAGAAACTGCTCCCCGGTCCGGTTGTACAGCCAGAATACGATATCAATATTGTCCCCGGTCCTGGATCTGCTCCAGTCAAAGAGCGGCATCTTGTCGAGGTTTTCCAGCTGATACCGGAAGTATTTGGTAAAGAAGCCGATCACTTTCTGATCGCCTGTAGCTTCATAATAGCTTTGAATGGCATACATCATCGGCATCCTTGGCCACCAGTCCTTCATCTTCTCCGGGCCAAAGGAGCCGTCGGGGCGCTGGCTGTCCAATGTCCACCGGATCCATTTCAGCGAACGTTCCTTCAATACAGGATCATCCAGCGTATAGGCAAGCGCGATCAGTCCTTTTACATAATAAGGCACACGCTCCCAGCCTGAACCTTTGCCGCCCAGCCAGTCTGATTCAGGGCCCAGGTTGTCCGCTTCAGGATAAAGCGCTTCCGCATGTCCTGTCGCCCCGTCCCGTTGCAGTTCCAGTTGCTTCAGCAGCCAACCTTTTGCCTTTATACTGCCCAACGGCAGCTGCACATAGCTGTCTGCTGCCAGCGGGGCACGGTTGTAATCATAGGCGGTTGCAGTATGGGTCTGTGCCGCTGAAAATAAGCAGGCACCCGAAAGCAGGCAGGTCAGAAAGGTAGTTCTCAGCATTGGATTGTGGTTAGCAACCCCAAATATACTAGAACTCTCCCTCTATTTCCCAGCCTTTTCTATATTTACGTTTCAGATATTGCTCTGCCTTTGGATAATTTGGGAACTTCATGCGTGCGGCATCCCATTCCAGCAGCTGATCCGGCACCCGGATCGCTACGGTACCCAGCAGGATGGCCTCTGTCATGGGCCCCGTCTGAGCAAAATGCGATTCGGTCTTTTCCCCGCCCAGGCAGGCATCTACAAAATGATGGTAGTGGTTCCTGCCTTCAAACTTTTTAAATGCCTTGTCCTTAAATTTAGCTTCAGGCAGCAGAACCGGCATGGCACCCCCGTGCGGGATCAGCATCGCCCCTTCGGTACCGATCAGCATGGCACACTCTCCCGGATAGTCTCCTGCGGTATACAAATCCCTGACCTCTTTGGGAGGAAATATCTCTCCGTCAAACCATTCCATGGTCAGTTGATTAGACTCCGTATAGGAATTGCCCGGAAATACCCAGGTGATGTGGTCACCCTGC
>Ga0222419_100653_pt1 | contig 23208 bp, 25 predicted proteins | sample 1B20Ametagenome_FD_182474 | JGI IMG/M metagenome (GOLD analysis project Ga0222419, IMG submission 182474) | Enriched microbial communities from leaf-cutter ant dump, University of Wisconsin, Madison, United States - 1B20A (version 2) | ecosystem: Environmental > Terrestrial > Nest > Insects nest... | reverse complement strand
GGCCGCCTGCGATCACTACTACCTTGGCTTCGATGATCGTGCCCATATTGGTGGTCAGTACGAAGTCGCCTTCTCCGCGCTTCTCAAGGCCTTCGATGCGCTCGCCCAGCGTAAAGCCGGGGTGGAAGGGTTTGGCCTGCTCCATCAGGTTGTCAATGAGCTCCTGTGCCAGCACGGTCGGATAGCCCGGAATGTCGTATATGGGTTTTTTGGGGTATATTTCAGATAATTGTCCACCGACCTGAGGTAAATAGTCAATCAGATGGCAGCGCATCTTTAATAAGCCTGCTTCAAAAATTGCAAATAAACCTACGGGGCCTGCGCCGATGATGGCTATATCAGTAGAAATCATATCTTTAAAAATTTTGTGCGAATTTAAGAACTTTTGTTTTAAATAAAGACGCTATTTATAAATATTCTATATAACCTCTAGATTTTGAGGAAACTTTGACCTTGAGATTTTGTTTATCTTTGGCTTTTGCTGATGGATAAAAAAATATATTTCGCTTCTGATTTTCATTTGGGTGCTCCGGGTTTTGAGCAGAGCCGCCTGCGCGAGGACCGTATTGTGCGCTGGCTGGATTCGATCGCTCCGGATTGCTCGGAACTCTTCCTGATGGGGGATGTGTTTGATTTCTGGTTTGAATACCGCAGGGTGGTGCCTAAGGGCTTTGTCAGGCTGATGGGAAAGCTGGCTGAAATGTCGGATGCAGGGATCTGCATTTATTTTTTTAAGGGGAACCATGATATGTGGGTGGATGATTATTTTACCAGGGAGATGGGTATCCGGATCGTCAGCGACGAGCTGGTGATGGAGCGGAACGGTAAGCGTTTCTTTTTACATCATGGTGACGGTCTGGGACCGGGCGACCGTAAGTATAAGCTGCTGAGAAGGGTGTTCAGGAACCCGGTGTGCCGCTGGTTGTTTTCTTTGGTCCCCCCGGTGATCGGTATGGGTATCGCGACGGGCTGGTCTAAGCACAGCCGTGCCGTATCAGGGACGGAGGAGGTTTTTATGGGGGAGGACGGGGAGTGGCTCGCGGTGTTTGCGAAGGAAAGGCTCCGGCTGGAGCATTTTGATTTTTTTATTTTCGGGCACAGGCACTTGCCTATTGATATGGAACTGGGCGGCAACAGCAGGTACATTAATACCGGGGAATGGCTGAAGTACAATTCTTATGCGGTGTTTGACGGTACCGATGTAAGCCTGCGGTATTTTGAGCCGTAATTTTGGTGCCGTTAACTGAAAAAGCTGTATTTTTGCTGCCCGAATAAAATCTGTCCGTTTTGGGCATGTAATTTCTGATAAGGTATGTTAGATAAATTAGAGGCGATCAAGCTGCGCTGGGAAGATGTGGAGGAGCAGCTGAGTAATCCTGACACGGTGCAGGATATGAAGCGTTTTGCGGCTTTGAGCAAGGAATATAAGGATCTCGGCAGGATCGTGGATGAATATAAGGTCTACAAAAATGTGATCAGCAATATCGAGGCGAACAGGGAGATCCTGAACACCGAGAAGGATGCTGAGCTGAGGGAGATGGCCAAGGAGGAACTGGACCTGCTGCTGGCCCAGCAGGAGGAGATGGAGGAACGGGTCAGGCTGATGCTGATCCCTAAGGATCCTGAGGATGCCAAGAATGCGGTGTTTGAGATCAGGGGCGGTACCGGCGGTGATGAGGCGGCGCTTTTTGCCGGTGACCTGTACCGGATGTACACGCGCTTTTTTGAACAGAAGGGCTGGACGGCTGAAACGATCGATGTGACCGAGGGTACGGCCGGGGGCTATAAGGAGGTGATCCTGAAGGTGAGCGGGGAGGATGTGTACGGGCAGCTTAAATATGAGTCTGGCGTGCACCGGGTGCAGCGTGTGCCGGATACGGAGACTCAGGGGAGGGTGCATACTTCTGCTGCTTCGGTGGCGGTTTTGCCGGAGGCTGAGGAGATCGATCTTTACATCAATCCTGCGGATATTGAGCTGCAGACTTCCAGGTCGGGCGGGGCCGGCGGCCAGAACGTGAACAAGGTGGAGACCAAGGTGCAGCTGACGCATAAGCCTTCGGGTATCGTGGTGGTCTGCCAGAAGGAGCGCTCGCAGCTGGGCAACCGGGTCATTGCCATGGAAATGCTGCGGAGCAAGCTGTATGATATCGAGCTGCAGAAGAAGAACGGCGATATCGCGGCCAAACGGAAGACCATGGTGTCTACCGGGGACCGTTCTGCCAAGATCAGGACTTACAACTATCCGCAGGGCAGGGTGACGGATCACCGAATCGGGCTGACGTTGTATAACCTGAACGGCGTCATGGACGGGGGGGTGCAGGAGCTGATCGATGCGCTCCAGTTTGCTGAAAATGCGGAAAAATTGAAAGAAGGTTCTGTAAGTTAAGTGCTTATAAATATTTTCAAATATTTGTTGCAAAGTAAAATAATCGCGCTATATTTGCAATCCCGAAACGAAAGAGCGGGAAATTGGTCTGGTAGTTCAGCTGGTTAGAATGCCGCCCTGTCACGGCGGAGGTCGCGGGTTCGAGTCCCGTCCAGACCGCAAGAACACAAAATGCAACCTGCTAAATCATTGATTTTTAGCAGGTTCTTTTGTTTAAAGTCTTCTTTTTCGTTGTTTTTGATTGCCAGTAAACCTGTAAAGCGCTGTTTTATTGATAATTACGCTTCGAATCCCGTTTATTCGCTTTTGTTACTCGGCTTGTTAGTTTGATGAAATTCTTCTATAGATATTCTCACAATTTTGATTCTCTTTGCTTTTCTTTTTTTTCATAATTTAATTATGTTAAGATTTCAGAACTGAATATGGGTAATGTGCATCTTGCTTTCTCAATTTAACTAATAAATACCAAGCAGGCATAGGATTCTTTTATGAAATGATATGGGGGCGCAATTTAAATTGCTTTATGCTTCGGCAATCTTAAGAATATAATCTTCACCTTCTTCAAAAGCATTGCTTGCTTTTAAAATATCCAACATCCCGTTCATACTTTCGCCATGAATCGTTGCACTGAACAACTGCGCCCTTTGCAGCATCCGGATATAGGTGTCAGGTTCCTGTTTTCGGGTCAACAGACGTAACCCACCTAAATAATCTTCCCGGAAAACAGATGGGATAATGATTTTAGTTTCTCCTGCAGCTGCTAGTTCGGCATTCATCATTACCCTTGCAATCCTGCCATTTCCGTCATCAAAGGGATGTACCTCGCTGATCATGAACATCATGTAGGCAGCTTTGGCAAATGGATCTTTCAAGCCCAGGTAAAAATCAAATGCCTGGGTCAATGTACCGTTAACAAGCGTATGATCTACAAAGTAAGAACTTCCAGCCTGGTTGTTTAAGCAAAAAGCAATGAGAAGTCAAATTTTTAATGCTAACTCGCTAAAAAATGCAAATTTTATAGGTTAATAACTATAAGGATATAAGGAGAAATGTATCATTTTTGCTCCGTCCGGTCCGCGAAAAGCATCCATTTAGATACTTTTTGTGTTTCAGCCCCTTTTTTCCCGGCGTAACGGGTGCTTTAGGTTGCCTGAGCAAATTAAGGCCGGGATTACTATAGTCGAAGACTATTTTTCATTTACATTTACCATTACATTTATTGCAATTAATGATCTATAGGCAAAGTAAGTTTATCTATCGGTATGAAGTACACAATATTACTTGCTGTCATCGTGTTGATGGCCATTTCCTGTACACAGAATAAAAGCAGATATGATGCTTCGGGTACTTTTGAGGCTGTTGAAACAATTGTCTCCGCGGAGACGACCGGATTGGTCACGGCGCTGCATCTGGCTGAGGGGCAAGAGCTAGTGTCAGGCCAGATCGTTGGTTACGTTGATAGTACGCAGCTTTACCTTAAGAAGAAGCAACTTGAAGCGCAGATTCAGGCGGTTTTAGGTAAAGCGCCGGACATTCCCGCCCAGCTGGCGAGCTATGAGGAACAACTTACCCAGGCTTTGAGGGAACAGCGGAGAATGGGCAATCTGATCAAAGACGGAGCGATTACCGGAAAGCAGATGGATGATGCCAATACTCAGGTGGCGTTCATCAAGAAGCAGATCCAGGGCATCAAATCCAATTTGACCATTACCTCGTCCAGTTTGTCTAAAGAGACTTTGCCGCTAGCCATACAAATAGACCAGTTAAATGACCAGCTGAACAAATGCAAGCTCATCAATAAAGTCAACGGAACGGTTCTGACCAAGTACATTGAAGCCAACGAAGTAGTTTCTCCTGGGAAGCCAATCTATAAAATCGCCGATCTGTCTAACATTTTGCTGCGCGCTTACCTGACCGGCAACCAGTTAACTGAGCTAAAGACCGGAATGAAAGTCAAGGTTTTTGTTGCCGGGTCCGGCGAAGGTCAGAGATCCTATGAGGGAACCGTAGAATGGATCAGCAGCAAAGCAGAGTTTACTCCCAAAACCATCCAAACCAGGGAAGAACGTGCCAATTTGGTTTATCCTGTGAAGATCAGCGTCAGGAATGATGGCTATTTAAAGATTGGGATGTATGCGGATATTTCCTTTAAATCCTAGTCTGTATGGGAATAGCGGTTACAATTGAGCACCTGAACAAATCTTTTTCAAAAACAGCGGCCCCGGCGGTCAATGATGTTTCATTTAGCGTAAATGCAGGTGAATTATTTGGGATCGTCGGTGCGGACGGTGCGGGAAAATCGACATTGCTCAGAATGCTCACCACCCTGATCCTGCCAGACTCTGGTAAAGCGCGGGTATTTGGATTTGATGTCCTGAATGATTACCGGGACATCAGGAAGCAGGCTGGTTATATGCCTGGTCGCTTTTCTTTGTATCAGGATTTGACGGTGGAAGAAAACCTGCACTTTTTTGCGACCCTGTTTGGTACCTCGCTTGAAGCAAACTACCATCTTATTGCGGATATTTATAAACAGATCGCTCCGTATAAAGATCGAAGGGCGGGGAGACTGTCCGGTGGTATGAAACAGAAACTGGCATTGTGCTGCGCCCTGATCCACCATCCGGAGATCATGTTTCTTGATGAGCCTACGACGGGGGTTGATCCGGTATCGAGAAAGGAATTCTGGATGATCTTAACGCGGCTGAAGTCCCTGGGGATCACGGTAATTGTCTCTACACCTTACATGGATGAGGCTGGCTTGTGTGACAGGATTGCTTTAATGGACAAGGGGACCATTCTGGCGATAGACTCGCCCGCAAATCTGGTGAAACGATTCCCTTATGATCTTTATGAGGTCAAAGCCAGTAACCGGCTTACGCTTCTGAAAATATTGCGTTCACACCAGCGTGTATTGAGCGCTTATGCTTTTGGTGAGTTTGCTCATGCTGTTTTTACGGATGGAACTGATCTGAGCGAGGTGAATGTATATTTATCGGCGGCAGGGCAGTCCGGCATTATCATCAGGCCCGTAGCGCCCACTATTGAAGATTACTTTGTATACTTGTTGCAGCCATGAACATCCAGAACTATTCTCCGGCCCCTTTGGCGATCGTCGCGGAACAGCTCAGTAAACGTTACGGCGATTTTGTCGCCACTGATGCGATTTCCTTTGACGTGCGGGAAGGTGAAATATTCGGGTTCCTTGGGGCTAACGGTGCAGGTAAGACCACGGCGATGAAGATGCTTTGCGGATTGCTCAAACCTACGTCGGGAAAGGCCAGTGTAGCTGGGTTTGATGTGCATAGCCAGGTGCAGGAACTGAAAAGGAATATCGGTTATATGGGCCAGAAATTTTCTTTGTATGATGACTTGAGCATTGAAGAGAATATCAGGTATTACGCCGGGATTTATGGTCTTGGCCGTAAAGAGATCAGATTGAAATCCCTGGATCTTATTGAAACGCTGGGCCTGGAACAGGAACGGGCGAAACTGGTCGGGAGCCTGCCTGTGGGTTGGAAACAAAAGGTGGCGTTTTCGGTGGCTTTATTGCATAAACCGAAGGTTCTTTTTCTGGACGAGCCGACAGGCGGGGTCGATCCCCTGACGCGCAGGCAATTTTGGGAGATGATCTATGAGGCTGCGGGTCAGGGCACAACGATCTTTATCACTACGCACTATATGGATGAGGCGGAATATTGTGACCGGATCTCCATCATGGTGGATGGCAGGATTGAGGCCCTGGGCCCGCCGGCGGAATTGAAGGAACGATTTGGCGCAGCTTCTGTAAATGAGGTTTTTTACCAGCTGGCGAGGACGGCCAATCGAACGGAATAGTATTTATGAAGCAGTTTTTTGCATTTGTCAAAAAGGAATTTGCGCATATCCTGCGGGACAGAAAGACCCTGATCATCCTGTTTGGCCTGCCTGTTTCGCAGATCCTGATCTACGGATTTGCGCTGACCAATGAGGTTAAAAACTCAAGGATCATCATTATTGACCATGCCGGGGACGAACAAAGCCGGAAACTTACCCAGAAACTGGATGCCAGTAATTACTTTGAGGTTTATCGCGTCGCACAGGATATCAGCGCGGTGCAGACTGCGTTTCAAAAGGGCGAAGTCAAGATGGCGGTTGTATTTCCTGCAAACTATGGAAATGATCTGCATCATCAAAGACGTGCGCAAATTCAGCTGATCACGGATGGTTCAGATCCAAACCTGGCGGCTGCCATCAGAAATTATGCCTCGGCAATTATCCTGGAATATCAGCGGGAGTTGAATGCGGGGATTGTTTTGCCTTACCAGATCGTACCACAGGTAAGGATGTTGTACAACCCGCAGCTGAAGGATGCGCATAATTTTGTGCCCGGAGTGATGGCTTTGGTGTTAATGCTGGTTTGTGTGATGATGACTTCGATTGCCATCGTGAAGGAAAAGGAGACCGGAACAATGGAAATCCTGCTGGTATCTTCTTTTAAGCCCTTGCTGGTGATTGTAACCAAAGCGTTTCCTTACCTGGTCCTGTCTCTGTTTAATGTGGTCATCATTTTACTGCTTAGTGTATTCCTGCTCGATCTGCCGGTAAACGGCAGTATCGCCCTGCTTTTTTTTGAGAGCACCGTATTCATCATTTCCAGCCTGGCCCTGGGAATTTTGATCTCCATTCTGACCAGTTCTCAGCAGGTTGCCATGCTTGTATCGCTGATGGGCTTGCTGATCCCTACCATTCTTTTTAGCGGGTTTATGTTCCCGATAGAGAATATGCCCTATCCTTTACAGTTGATCAGCCATGTCATTCCGGCAAAATGGTTTTATGGCATTGTGCAGGGCATTATGATCAAGGGGCTGGGAATAGGCGGGATATGGAAAGAAACATTGATTTTATCAGGTATGGCACTTTTGTTTTTGCTGGCCAGTCTGAAGAGTTTTAAAATCCGGCTGCAATGAGGATCGTTTATTTTCTATTGGAGAAGGAATTTAAGCAGATCTTTCGCAATCCTTCGATCCTGGCTATTATTATCGGAATGCCGTTGATCCAATTGCTGGTTTTGCCGTTAGCGGCCAACTATGAGGTTAAACATATCGGTATCGCTGTGGTGGATAACGATCATTCGACGTATTCGAGAAGGCTGATTTCTAAGATCGGGGCATCTCCTTATTTTAGCCTGCAAGATGCCCCGCTATCCTTTTTAAGTGCTGCGGAAGCTGTTGCGCAGAACCGGGCTGATCTGATCCTGGAGATCCCGGCGGGTTTTGAACGCAACCTGATCAGGGAAAACGGCCAGCAGCTGTTCATTGCTGCCAATGCCATCAATGGTATAAAGGCTGGCTTGGGCACTGCCTGTTTAAACAGGATCATTGAACAATATAATGAGGATGTCCGTGCTCAGATGGTGCCCGGTGCCGCTTTAGGCGGTATGGTCCAGCTTGATATTGCTTATTCGGACTGGTATAATCCTTTACAGCTTTATCACCTTTTTATGGTGCCCGGGATACTGGCCTTTCTGGTGACCATGATCACTGGTTTCCTGTCTGCAATGAACATTGTTAAAGAAAAAGAAGATGGCACCATCGAACAGATCAATGTAACACCGATAAAAAAGCATCATTTTATATTGGGGAAATTACTGCCGTTCTGGATGATCGGAAATGTTGTGTTTGCCCTCGGGTTATTGGTTTCGTTCCTGGTATACGGAATAGTTCCGCTGGGCAGTATTCTGTTGTTGTTTGTTTTTTTGTGGGTTTATCTGCTGGCCATCCTTGGCTTTGGGTTGCTGGTCTCTACTTATTGTGACACGCAGCAGCAGGCCATGCTGATCATGTTTTTCTTTATGCTGGTATTTATTCTCATGAGTGGATTGCTGACCGCTATTGACGGAATGCCTTTGTGGGCCAAAGTCGTGGCTTTCCTCAACCCGGTTACCCATATCATAGAGGTTGCCAGAGCCGTTGTTTTAAAGGGAAGCGGCTGGCGTGATGTATGGGCCCAGTTTCTGATCGTTGGTGTGTTTGGGATCGTCTTTAATGTCTGGGCGATCTGGAATTACCGAAAGGTCAGCTAAATCGTTGCAGGAATCTTTGTGAACAGGCGGGTCAGGTGAGGAGTTCCTGCAGGTCGCGGTCTGCTGTCCGGATCTTTTTGAGAAAATCGTCAAAGCCTGCGTTTTCCTGTGAGCTGTATGTGCCATAGGCGTCCAGGATATAACCGACCTGTTGGTCCTTGTCTTCTAGGATGTACAGTACGGAGTTGTCTGCCGGGTCTGAGTCTCCTTCGAACCGGTAGGTCTTGATGATGGTCAGGTCTTCGGGGTTGTAGATCTTTTTTAGACCGGCACTTTGCATTTTGCCGTGGTCGGTCATTTTTATTTCGTTGTCGAGCCCTTTTAATCTCAGTTTCTCTAAGATCTGGCTCAGGGTGTTCATTTCAACTGGACGTTCCATAATTAGGTTGTTTTATCTTAAAAACAACCTGCGCTGCAAATGGTTTTGTATTGCCGTCTGATAGGGTGTTAAATCCTGATTAAATTAAAAAGGCCCGGAGTTGATGTCCGGGCCTTTTTGTATTCTTGAAGATCTTTGCTTTACAGGGCAAAGGCTGATCTTACTTTGTCTGCAAAATCCAGCTTTTCCCAGGTGAACAGTTCTACTGTTACGGTCTTTTCTTCTCCGCCCGGACTTTTGAAGGTCTTGCTTACGGTTTCTGGTTTGCGGCCCATATGACCATATGCGGCGGTTTCACTGTAGATGGGGTTCCTGAGCTTCAGCCGCTGTTCTATAAAATAAGGGCGCATGTCGAACAGGGTCTCTACGATTTTTGCGATCTCCCCGTCGCTTTTATTGACTTTGCCGGTACCGTAGGTGTTGATGTAGATGCCCATGGGCCTGGCTACGCCAATGGCATAGCTTACCTGCACCAGGACTTCGTCTGCTACTCCTGCTGCGACCAGGTTCTTTGCAATGTGGCGTGTGGCATACGCTGCGCTGCGGTCTACTTTGCTCGGGTCCTTTCCGGAAAATGCGCCGCCGCCATGCGCCCCTTTTCCTCCATAGGTGTCTACGATGATCTTCCTGCCGGTAAGGCCGGTATCTCCGTGGGGGCCGCCGATCACAAATTTGCCGGTCGGGTTGATGTGGTATGCGATGCTGTCGTTGAACAGGTGGGCGTACTGGGGATATTTTGCAATGATCCTCGGGATCAGTATATCTATGAGGTCCTGCTTGATCCTGGCAAGCATGGCCGTTTCTTCGTCAAAGTCGTCGTGCTGTGTGGAGATGACGATGGCGTCTATGCGCACCGGTTTGTTGTTGTCGTCGTATTCCAGCGTAACCTGTGATTTGGCATCCGGACGCAGGTAGCTGATCTCTTTGTTTTCTCTCCTCAGTGCTGCTAGTTCCTGCAGCAGCTTGTGGGAAAGGTCGAGTGCCAGCGGCATATAGTCTTCTGTCTCGTTGGTAGCATAGCCGAACATCATTCCCTGGTCTCCTGCGCCTTGTTCTTCTTTTGTGCTCCTGTCTACACCCTGGTTGATGTCTTGTGATTGTTCATGTATGGCTGAAAGGATCCCGCAGGAGTTGGCTTCAAACATGTATTCACTCTTGGTATATCCGATCTTTTTGATGACGTCGCGTGCGATTTGCTGTACATCCAGATAGGTTTGTGATTTTACTTCTCCTGCCAGGATCACCTGGCCTGTGGTAACCAGGGTCTCACAGGCTACTTTCGATTCGGCATCGAATGCCAGAAAGTTGTCAATAAGGGCATCAGAGATTTGATCAGCTATTTTGTCGGGGTGGCCTTCTGAGACTGATTCGGATGTAAATAGATATGACATTCTAAATTATTAATTTAAGTTTAATTGTTAATGGGTGGCCGGATCCCTGAAAAAGGGTGTAAAAGAGAAGTGTATGGCAGGTTAGCACTTTTTTTTACGTGGTTGCAATCCCGCTATTTATCATAGCATCGCAAATCAGTCCACTTTTTAACGGCGTAAAATTAGTATATATATTTAATTAGTCAAAAAATATCAATTATTTTGTGGGCTCATTAATCGAAGCGCGCGTTGTCCAGATCAAATATATTGTTCATTATTAATCCGGTCTCGGGCGGAAAGAATAAGTTGAAGATACCTGCACTGATCGATTCTGTGCTGGACGGATCGAAGTTTAATTCTAATTTTGCTTTTACGGAGTATGTCGGGCATGCTGCTGAGATCGCAGAGGAGGCGTCGGGCAGGAATTTTGATGTCATTGTGGCGGTCGGGGGCGACGGTACGATCAATGAGGTGGCGTCTAAGGTGATGAAGGAGGATAAGATCCTGGGCATTGTGCCTTTTGGTTCGGGCAACGGGCTTGCGCGTTTTTTAAAGATACCGATGAATACCGCCCGCGCGATCCGCCTGATCAATGAGGGCAATGTGCTTGCGGTCGATTGCGGAAAGTTCAATGACAGGTATTTCTTTAATATGGCGGGTATGGGTTTTGACGCGCACATCAGCTCGATCTTTGCTGGTGACAAGTCCCGTGGGCTGGCCGGTTATATGAGAACAGGTATGAAAGAGGTCATGAGTTATCAGGCGGATACCTACAGGCTGATCATTGACGGTGTCCACTATACCAGGAAGGCTTTTGTGATCAGTATTGCCAATTCTTCACAGTATGGCAACAATTTTCATATTTCTCCTGAGGCTTCTGTCAGGGATGGTCTGCTGGATGTCTGCATCGTGAAGGAGTTTCCTATGTACAAGCTCCCGGTACTGGGATACCAGATGCTGGGCGGGCTGTCACACAGGTCTGACTTGGTGGAGATCATCAGGGGAAGAAATATCCGTATTATCAGGGAACAGGAGGGTGCGATCCATATTGATGGTGAGCCGTTTTTCATGGGAAGGGATATTGAGGTGAGTGTTGTTCCGTTATCTTTAAATATTATTGTTCCTGTAAGATGAAATCAAAAAAGAAGGTTTTAAATGATTTTGGTGGTATCATGTATTCTACAGATCCGTCTTTTGCCTTTGCGGCGGAGGAGCAGGAGCTGTTGCCGGTGCCTAACCAGCAGCAGGACCTCAGGGTGATGCTGGACCGGAAACGCAGGGCGGGTAAGGCAGTTACACTGATCACCGGGTTCAAGGGCAGCGATATCGCGCTCGCTGACCTGGCAAAAGTGCTCAAGACCAGATGCGGGGTCGGCGGTTCTGCTAAGGACGGTGAGATCCTGATCCAGGGGGATTTCAGGGACAAGGTGCTGGATATCTTGCTGAAAGAGGGTTACCGGGTGAAAAAATCCGGTGGTTGATTTTGTTGTGTATCTTGCTTGTCATCAAGGTGTTGTGATATAGTGTCCGGTCTACAATAAGTAAAAAAAATCTTGAAAAAGGGTGGTGTTTTCCCTTTTTATCTGCATAACTTTGCTGTACTAACTTATTATCGTTTATATGAGCAAAGCATTTATGCTGACGCCTGATTTGAGCTATCTGAACCTGGTTTCAGATCATGCTTTATATCAGCTCAATGTTCCCCAGCTGGTGGAAGCCGCTTTATTTAACGGAGAAGGCACGCTTTCGGAAAGCGGGGCATTGGCAGTGGATACGGGGAAGTTTACCGGCCGTTCTCCTAAAGACAGGTTCATTGTGGCAGATGAGATCACGCAGGATACGGTGTGGTGGGGTGATGTCAATATTAAATTTGATCCGCTTGGGTTTGATCTTTTGTTTGACCGGGTTACGGAGCATCTTAATGCGCGTAAGTTTTATGTCAGGGATGTGTATGCCTGTGCGGATGAGGCTTATAGAATGAACATCAGGGTGGTGACCGAGACCGCTTACCAGAATCTTTTTGCCAACAACCTTTTTCTGAGGCCTGAGGGTTTGACTGATCGTCCGGAATGGACCATAATTGCTGCGCCGTTCTTTTTCGCGGATCCGGAGCGTGACGGGACCAGGCAGTCTAATTTCTCGATCCTTAACTTTAAAAGGAAGATCATCCTGATCGGTGGTACCGGTTATACGGGGGAGATCAAAAAGGGGATTTTCTCGGTTCTGAATTTTTTGCTTCCGCTGAAAATGAACACGCTCTCTATGCATTGCTCGGTCAATGCCGGCAGGGAAGGGGATACTGCGGTCTTTTTTGGTTTGTCCGGTACGGGGAAAACTACACTTTCTGCGGATCCTGACCGGATGCTGGTCGGTGATGATGAGCATGGATGGGGCAGGGATTCTGTTTTTAATTTTGAAGGGGGCTGCTATGCGAAGTGTGCCGGGTTGAGTGCTGAAAAGGAGCCGCAGATCTATGCTGCGGTCAGGTTTGGTGCGCTGCTGGAGAATATCAATTATTTTCCCGGCACCCGTGAGGTTGATTTTTCCAATATCGTCAAGACGGAGAATACACGTGCCGCCTATCCGGTAGACCATATTGAAAATGCCCTGCTTCCTTCTGTTGCCAGGCCGCCTGAGCATATTTTTTTCCTTACTGCGGATGCTTTTGGTGTCCTGCCGCCCATCGCAAGGCTGGATGAGGGCCAGGCAATGTTTCATTTTATTTCCGGCTATACGGCGAAGATCGCTGGCACGGAGGAGGGGGTGACTGAACCTCAGGTTACTTTTTCGGCTTGTTTTGGGAAGGCTTTCCTGCCTTTGCACCCGGCAAGGTATGCTGCGCTGCTGGGGGATAAGATGCGCGCGCAGGAGGTGAAGGTCTGGCTGGTGAACACGGGCTGGACCGGTGGTGCTTATGGTGTAGGCACAAGGATCAAACTTGCCTATACAAGATCCCTGATCGCGGCTGCCCTGAATGGTGTGCTGGAAGCGGGTGATTTTTTGACGGAGCCTGTTTTCGGTCTCAGGATACCAGTGGCCTGTCCGGGTGTGCCGCAAGAGATCCTGGACCCGAAAAATGCCTGGCCGGATGGGGCTGAATACGACCTTAAAGCGCGGGGGCTATCGATTGCCTTCGTCCATAATTTTAAGCAGTTTGAGGGATATGCTACTGAGGAGATGATGGCTGCCATACCAAAAATGACGGAAAATACGGTCTAAAGCATTTTTTTTACCTTAAAAATTTGCATTTCAGTTTTTTTTTAGTTTTAATTGTGAAAGATTGTCTCAGCAACGAGACAATCTTTTTTAATTATACAGTAATGCGAGGGAGAAAAACGAACGCTGATAAGCGAATTATGAACCTAATGATTATTTAATTTGGAATTAAGATCAAAGTTATAAATTTGTTATTGCAACAATTGTTTATAATCGTCGTTGTGTGTATTACGGAATATTAATCTGAAATTTAAAAAACAAAGTACTAAAAACTAAAAACTAAAAAAATGGCAAACGCACCAAAACCAACAACAGTTAAAAAAGAAGGATCATCTTCAGCTTCAAACTTATTTGCGACCCTGACTATTCCAATTTGTATCATTATCGGGATCTGTGTCTATAAGTTTATTTTTGGAGACAGGGGGAATTTTATCAATGGAGCGGATCCTGATTTGCACGATACCCTTCCATTGCCGGGCAATTACATGGGCATGGCTTACAAGGGAGGTCCTATCGTACCTGTGTTATTGGGAATGTTCCTGATGGTGATCGTGTTTTCAATAGAGCGGACAATTGTGATCAGCAAGGCTACAGGTAAAAGCGGGCTGGACACTTTTGTTAAAAAGATCCAGGCACTGCTGAACTCGAATAACATTGAATCTGCACTTGCGGAATGTGACAAACAACAGGGCTCTGTTGCTAACGTGATCAAGTCTGGCCTGAGAAAGTACCGTGAAATGGAAACTGAGCAGAATATGGATACTGATCAGAAATGTCTTGCGATCCAGAAGGATATTGAAGAAGCAACTACTCTTGAAATGCCGATGCTGGAGCAAAACCTGACCGTAATTGCTACACTGGTTTCTGTAGGTACACTGACCGGTCTGCTTGGTACGGTAACGGGTATGATCAAGGCCTTCGGTGGTTTGGCCAACTCTGGTGCTCCTGACCAGGCTGCTCTTGCAACTGGTATCTCTGAAGCATTGATCAACACGGCTACCGGGATCGGTACTTCAACCTTCTCGATCATCATGTACAACATTCTTACTTCAAGAATCGATAAGTTGACTTATGCGATCGATGAGGCTGGTTTCAGCATCATCCAGACTTATGCCAGTACGCATAAATAATAAATATTATATATTTTTTTCCCGGCTTTATGGAAAACCGGATGAATTAACATCATTAGTAAAAAAGTAGATAATATTTAAGATTATGCCAAGAGCAAAGGTTCAGAGAAAGAGTACTTCGATAGACATGACCGCGATGTGCGACGTGGCTTTCTTATTGCTGACTTTCTTTATTTTAACAGCGACTGCACGCCAGCCTGACCCTCTGGATGTTCAGATTCCGAGTTCGACCTATAAGATCAAGGTGCCGGATAATGATATAGGTATCCTCTCCATTGGTAAGGGTAAGGTGTTTTATGAGATTGTGGGACAGGATGTGAAAAAGGCAACGCTGGAACGCATGAGCAAGGAGTACAATATTCCTTTTACTGAGGACGAGAAAAAACGCTTCAGTGTACTGGGTTCTTTTGGAGTGCCTATCGAGTCATTGAAACAGTTTCTTGCGATGAATGCTGATCAAAGGGACAAGTTCGCGAAAGCGAGTAACGGTATCCCCGCGGATTCGACCAATAATCAGCTGGCGCAATGGATCATGCAAAACCGTCATGCTGTAGCAGAGCTGCACAATACTCCTTTAAGGATCAGTATCAAGGGGGATGCAAAGGAAGAGTATCCGAACATTAAAAAGGTAGTGGATATACTCCAAAAGCAAAAAGTTAACAAATTCAGTTTAATTACTTCGGCCGAAGGCGGAAAATAAAAATAGATTATGGCAGAATTAGACACCTCCAGCGGGGGAGGTAAAAAAGGCGGCGGTAAAGTAAGGACCAAGAAAGCCAATACCAAAGTGGATCTGACCGCAATGGTGGATCTTGCATTCTTGTTGATTACTTTCTTTATGCTGACTACCTCCCTGTCGAAGCCGATTGCAATGGACATTGCAAAGCCGGATGATGAGGATAATGACGTAAGAAATGAACTTCGTGCATCTCAGACCATGACCATTCTTCTGGGATCTAACGATAAGGTGGCATGGTATATGGGTGAGGCGAAAGATGCCAAGCCTGTTATAGAAACCTTTTCTGAAGTAAGGGGGTCATTGTTAAAGAACAAAGAAAATGTTTATAAAAATACAGGCAGGCAAATCGTGATCGTTGTCAAACCAACTGAAGGAGCTTCATATAAGAACTTTGTTGATATAATGGACGAATTAAATATCGCTGCTATCAAAACTGCTCCTGCAATTGATGACGTGAATATTCTCGACAATGAGAAGGCTTTCATGAAAGAAGGCGGTATATTAAAATAATTATAACAGAGAAAATATTAAGCTATGTTTGGTTCAAAAATAGATTTATTTAAAAGGGATTGGCTTGATGTTGTGTTTGCTAATAAAAACAAAAGCTACGGGGCTTATGAACTCCGTCAGCGAAGTGATGCAAATACTACTAAATCATTGCTGATAGCTTCGACAGTTTTTATACTGGCGTTTCTATCTCCAAAAATTGCGGAGCTTTTTAAGCCTGAGGCTCCTAAGGAAGAGGTTGTAAAACAGACTGAGGTCGTTGTGCAGCCGCCACCTCCGGTGAACCCTGAAACACCGCCGCCGCCACCACCTCAGCCACCGCCACCAAAACAGGACCAGGTGAAATTCCCTCCGCCTATTGTAAAGCCGGATGAGCTGGTCCGTGAAGAGGAGCCGGTAACGATCGAGGACCTGAAAAAGGCTGACCCTGGTCAGAAAACGATCGCAGGTGATCCGGATGCGGATATTGTAATTGCTACTGCTGCCGGTGACGGCCCTAAGCAGGCTGCGGTTGTTGAGGATACTAAAGTATATGACTTCGTGAGTCTGGAATCTCCTCCGAGTTTTCCCGGCGGTATCGATAAATTCTATGCCTATGTTCAGAAGGCGGTAAAATACCCGCCTATGGCTCAGGAAAATAATATTCAGGGTAAGGTGTTCTTGTCTTTCGTTGTTGAGAAGGATGGTAGCCTGACCGATATTAAAGTGGAAAGGAAGCTGGGTGGCGGAACTGATGAGGAAGCCATCCGGGTACTTAAAGCAAGTCCCAGATGGATCCCTGGTATTCAGAACGGTAAAAAAGTACGTGTGAAATACAACATTCCAATTAGTTTTACACTGTCTCAGTAAGTGAATGGTTAATTTTAAAGGATTTAGACAGAAATCGCCTCAACAGCGATTTCTGTTTATTTTGGGGCTGGTCATGTTTGTTTTTTATATGGTGCTTGGCATTGGTCTTATTGCCTGGACTGATATGCCTGTGAGCATCGAAAGGAAATACAGGATCATGCTGGGTTGCCTGCTGATCGTATATGCCGGGATCAGGTTTTTGCGGGTATTCAAGCAGGAGAATGAATGATATGAGGAGCACTGCCGGATTGATCTTTTTGATTTTGGTTTTAGCTGCCTGCTCGGGATCTTCTGAAAAGAAGGTTATCCAGGAGACCAGGACTTCTGGTCATGTCAGGATACTCGTTGATGAATCGTTTGCTGATATTATAAGGGATCAGATTGCGGTTTTCAGGAGCGATTATAAGAATGCGAATTTTTTCATCTCGGAGGGAAATGAGAATAAGATCATTCCTGCTTTTTTAAAAGATAGTGCCAGAGTGCTTATTTTATCAAGGATGCTCCGGCCTGAGGAAGACAGGGCATACCGGAATAAGGGAATTATTCCGAAAATATCCAGGTTTGCCATTGATGGCATTGCGCTGATCGTCGCTAAGGATGATCCTGATACCGTGATCACTGCACAACAGGTGATCGATATTTTGAAAGGGAAGCCTGCTGGTTCGAGAAACCTTGTTTTTGATAATGCTTATTCCAGTACGGTCAGGTATTTTAAAGACCTTGCGGGGGTAACTGAGCTTCCAAAGTCGGGCGTGTATACTTTGCAGAACAATAATGACGTTATTAAGTATGTAGGGCAACATAAAAACTTTATTGGAGTACTGGGTGTTAACTGGCTGATAGCAAATGATTCAAGCATGAATGATGCTATTGCCAGGGTGAAAATGATCGGGGTGAAGGCTCAAAAAGGAAAAACGGGTGATGATGCTTTTTATACACCCATCCAGGAAAATCTTATCAGTGGTGCATATCCTTTTTTAAGGAATGTTTATATTGTTGACTGCGAGGGAAGAGATGGCCTGGGCACCGGTTTTGCCAATTGGCTTCTTGGACAGCGGGGTCAGCTGATCGTACTGAAATCGGGTCTTGGACCGCATAAAATGATGCCGCGAGAATTTAACTTGAAAAATAACGACTAAATTTTATATTTGGATATTAAAGCGGGTTGCATATTTTTAATGGATCCCGATTGGATGAGAAAAACTAACTAAAGAATCTGTATGGCAGATTCAGGAAAATTTAAATACTAATATACGAACCATGAAAATGACAAAGAAAGCAATAACCTTAGGTTTAGGTTTAGTGGTGCTGGGTTCTGCCTCTTTTGCTCAGAGTTTAGATGATGCGAAGAAAGCTATAGATGCCGAGCAGTACCAGAAGGCGACCTCAATGCTTAAGGCATTGGTGCAGTCGCAAGGAAAAAAGGGTGAAAATTATTTTTATCTGGGCGATGTTTATTTAAAAAGGGATTATTTGGATTCTGCCCGCGCAGCTTTTACTCAGGGCGTGACTGCTGATGCCAAGAATCCGTTGAATTATGTTGGACTGGGTCAGGCAGACCTGATGTCTAACAATGCCGCTTCTGCAAAGACTAATTTTGATAAAGCGATAGAGGTTTCTTCTAAAAAGGATTATACCCCTTATTTATATACTGGTAAGGCTTATATTGCAATTGACAAGCCTGACTTTGGCGAAGCTTTACCGAATTTGCTAAAGGCGGATGAACTTGACGATAAGGACAAGGATCCGGAGACTTTCCTCGCTTTGGGTGATTTTTATGCGTTGCAGAGAAAGAATTCTGAAGCGTTGCAGAATTACATGAGGGCTTTGAGCCTAAATCCTGCGCTGTACAGGTCTACAGTTCAGATCGGAAGGATGTATAAGGAGTCAAGGGCTTTTGCGGAATCTGAAACTGAACTGAAAAATGTAGTTGCCGCGGATCCTAATTATGGCCCGGCGTATCGTGAGCTTGCTGAGCTTTACAGGCAATGGGCTGATTTTGAGCCTGCCAGTGCGGAGGCTAAGAATGCCGATGCGATCGCCAACTATAAAAAATATCTGGACCTGACTGATAAATCTTATGAATCAAGGATCAGGTATGCGCAGATCTTGTTTTATGCGAAGGATTACAAGAGCCTGGAGCAGGAAACCACGGAACTGGCAACCATGAATCCTAATGATTCTAAAAACCTTGTTGTTCTGAGGCTTCGTGGGTATTCTGCTTTTGAGAACGGGAATTATCCTCAGAGTCTGGAGTTTATGAATGACTTTTTCAGTAAGGTAAAGGATACGACAAGGATCATTCCTGAAGATTATCTGTACCTTGGACAGGCTCAGCTGAAAAACCAGCAGGATAGTATGGGTATCATCAATGTGACCAAGGCGCTGGTCAGGGATTCTTCGAAGTCTGTGATCCTTGCTGACCTGGCAAAATCTTATTATGATGCAAAGGATTATGAGAAGGCGATGAAGACTTATGCGATAGCGAACAGGTTTAATCCGAATGCTAATGGTGCGGGATCTTTGTTGAATTTTTATTATCATGGACTGGCTTCCTACTTTTTCTACGGTGCAGGCTTCAACGCGAATACCAATCCATCTAAGGACATTTTGGTGGCGGCTGATTCTTCATTTGCTACTGTAGCTAAATATGCGCCGACCACTTATGAGGCTTATCTGTGGAGAGCGCGTGTAAATAACCTGAAGGACAGCGATACAGATCCGGTCGGTTTGAAATTGCCATTCTATCAGCAGTATGTGGACTCTCTTGAGCTTCATGTAGATAAACAGACAGCATCGGCAAAGAAAAACATGGTTGAGGCTTATAACCAGATTGCGGGTTTTGCTTCTTATAAAGACGATAAAGAAAAAGCAAAACTGTACTGGGATAAGGCATTGGCCATTGACCCGGCAAATGCGACTGCCGCAGAAGGCATCAAATCTTTGACTGCGCCGGCTCCAAAAGCTCCGGCTAAGAAAAAGTAGTCAAATATTAATTAATGAGTAGGGCAGGGTTGTAATCCTGCCCTTTTTCTTTTATTTTTGCGTGTATAATTCATGCGTTAATGGAAACAGTAAGTACTTCGGTTGATTTTTTACCCATTATATTTCAGGTCCTCGTAGCCCTTGGTTTTGTGGTCGTCACTTTGATCGCAACGCATTACCTTGGCCCAAAAAGAAAAACGGATGATAAGCTCTCTACTTTTGAGGCCGGGATCAAGGTGATCGGCAATGCCCGGCAGCCTTTTTCCATCAAGTATTTTCTGGTAGCGATCTTGTTTGTCCTGTTTGATGTGGAGGTCATTTTTATGTATCCCTGGGCGGTCAATTTCAGGTCGCTTGGCATGTCCGGTATGATCGAGATGTTTGTTTTTATGGGGACGCTGCTGCTGGGTTTTATATATGTCTTAAAAAAGAAGGTTTTAAACTGGAATTAGCCTATTTAGATTGGTTCTAAATGACCTGTGCCTAATTCATTTGCTTTTAAAAATTGTAAATTTGTAGCTCATTCTTATGCGGAATGAGCCTTTTTTGTTTGTATCATGAGTGACATCAATATAGTAGACGCACCCCCGGGTGTTGAGGGATCCGGATTCTTCGCAACTTCTTTAGATAAGGTCATTGGCTTAGCCCGTTCACATTCATTATGGCCGCTGCCTTTTGCAACGTCCTGCTGTGGCATTGAATTTATGGCAACAATGGGTTCTCACTATGATTTTGGGCGTTTTGGCTCGGAAAGATTGAGTTTTTCTCCGCGCCAGGCCGACCTGCTGATGGTGATGGGTACGATCGCAAAGAAAATGGCTCCAGTGCTGAAGCAGGTTTACCTGCAAATGGCCGAACCGAGGTGGGTGATGGCAGTCGGTGCCTGTGCTTCCAGCGGTGGTATCTTTGATACTTATTCCGTACTGCAGGGTATTGATGAGATCATTCCGGTTGATGTTTACGTCCCGGGCTGTCCCCCCCGTCCTGAGGCGATCCTGGATGGATTTGGCAAGATACAGGAACTGGTAAGGAATGAGTCGCTGAGAAGGAGAAATTCTGATCAATATAAGGAAATGCTGGCTTCATACGGGATACAATAATGGCGGAGGTTACGAATCATGAACTGATCACCCTGATGACCGAAAGGTTTGGTGATAAGATAACGGGAGTGAACGAGCCTTATGGATTGCTGACCTTTGAAACGACAAAGGATGTGATCCTTGATGTGCTTGGCTTCCTGAAGGAGAACGCCCTCGCAAATTTTAATTTCCTGACGGATATTACTGCTGTTCATTATCCTGAAAAGAAGCACGGGATCGCAGTGGTCTATCATTTACATAGTATGGTAAAACGTATTAGGATCAGGATAAAGGTATTTATCGATGAGCGGCAGCCGGAGATACCTACCGCAACGGGTCTGTGGCTTGGTGCCAACTGGATGGAACGTGAAACTTATGATCTTTTTGGGGTTAAATTTGAAGGGCATCCTGACCTGAGGAGAATACTGAATATGGATGATCTTGGTGTTCATCCAATGTTGAAACAATATCCCCTGGAAGATCCGAACAGGGTGGACAAAAAGGATGAATACTTTGGCAGGTAATAATATGAATCATAATCAACCGGTATTTACAGATAACGATCCGCAAAATGAATTGGTGACCCTGAACCTGGGGCCTACCCATCCTGCTACCCACGGTGTTTTTCAGAATGTCTTACAACTGGACGGTGAGCGTATTGTGAGTGGCGTGTCTACTATCGGATATATCCACAGGGCTTTTGAGAAAATTGCGGAGCACCGGCCTTTCTACCAGATCACCCCGCTGACTGACCGCCTGAATTATTGTTCTTCTCCGATCAACAATATGGGCTGGCATATGACAGTTGAGAAATTGCTCAACATCAAGACGCCTAAGCGCGTGGATTATCTCAGGGTGATCATTATGGAGTTGTCGCGCATATCTGATCACATTATTTGCAATACGATCATTGCGCAGGATACCGGTGCAACGACCACATTCCTGTATCTTTTTCAGTTCCGGGAGCATATTTATGAGATTTTTGAAGAGATATGTGGTGCAAGGCTGACGACCAACATCGGCCGTATCGGTGGCTTTGAACGCGATTTTAATGATATTTCTTTTGCCAAGATCAATAAGTTCCTGAAGGAGTTTCCTGTGGCTTTACGGGAGTTTGAGAGCTTGCTGAACCGCAACAGGATCTTCATTGACCGTACTTCCAGGGTTGCTGAGGTGAGCCAGGAACAGGCTTTGAGCTATGGCTGGACAGGTCCCTTGCTGAGGGCTACTGGTGTCGATTATGATGTAAGGGTGAGTGATCCTTACAGTTCTTATGATGATTTTGATTTTGAGGTTCCTGTGGGCACCAGCGGTGATATTTATGACCGGTACCTGGTCAGGAATGAGGAGATGTGGCAAAGTGTGCGGCTGATCGAACAGGCGATGGAAAAGATCAGGCATGAGCCTGCGGGTATTTTTCATGCTGATGTCCCTGAGTTTTATCTGCCGGCAAAGGAAGAAGTTTATAACAATATGGAGGCCCTGATCTACCATTTTAAGATCGTCATGGGCGAAATTGATGCGCCGAAGGCGGAAGTGTACCATTCGGTGGAGGGCGGCAATGGTGAACTTGGTTTTTACCTGATCAATGATGGGGGAAGAACGCCTTACCGCCTGCATTTCAGAAGACCTAGTTTTATTAATTACCAGATGTTTGCTCCGATGAGTAAGGGTATGCTGCTGTCAGATGCCATTATCAATATGAGCAGCATGAACATTATTGCAGGAGAGTTAGATGCTTAGAGTAGAAGAACATCAGCCCGTTGAATTTTCACCAGCTTTGATCGCTAAATGCGGTGAGATCGTTAAAAGATATCCTGAAGGAAAGCAAAAGTCTGCTTTGCTGCCGGTACTTCATGAGGTCCAGGCGGAACTGGGCTGGCTCAGTACATCTGCTATGGATAAGGTAGCGGAATACCTGGACATTCTTCCTATTGAGGTCTACGAGGTGGCGTCGTTTTATACCATGTACTTTCTGAAGCCGCAGGGTAAGTATGTGCTGGAGGTTTGCAGGACAGGTCCCTGCTGTCTGGTAGGTGCTGAAAGGATCATGAAGCATATTGAACAAAGGCTTGGGGTTAAGGAAGGTGAGGTGACGCCTGATGGTTTGTTTAGCTGGAGGGGTGTAGAGTGCCTGGCTGCCTGTGGTTATGCCCCGGTTTTACAGATCGGCCCTGAGTATACTTTTTATGAGAACCTGAATGAACAGAAGGTTGATGAATTGATTGAAGACTTACGCAAGAAATAATGGCCCGTAAACTATTATTAGAACATATCAACGTCCCTGGCATCAACACTTTTGATGTCTACCGCGAGAAGGGGGGCTACCGCGCTGTTGAGAAGGCGCTTAAGACCTTTACTCCGGATGAGGTAGTGGAAGAGGTCAAGAAATCGGGCCTTCGGGGCCGTGGTGGCGCCGGTTTTCCAACCGGAATGAAGTGGAGCTTCCTGGCTAAGCCTGAAGGTGTGCCGCGGTACCTGGTCTGCAACGCGGATGAATCCGA
>Ga0222419_100650_pt1 | contig 23361 bp, 20 predicted proteins | sample 1B20Ametagenome_FD_182474 | JGI IMG/M metagenome (GOLD analysis project Ga0222419, IMG submission 182474) | Enriched microbial communities from leaf-cutter ant dump, University of Wisconsin, Madison, United States - 1B20A (version 2) | ecosystem: Environmental > Terrestrial > Nest > Insects nest... | reverse complement strand
CCAGGGCGCCGCCGCTATGCAGCATACGGTACCGCGGTAATACCAGTGGCAGCACGCCATAGCTGATCTTGCTGATATCCAGGCGTCCTTCCAGTGCCCATTGGTTAAGTGTCTGCACGTCTTCAAGGACCACGTCAAAAGTATATTTACCACAGTCTATCTTCCTGTTTACCAGGGCATCGAATATAAAGGTATCATTAGGGCATGGAGAGAATCCAAGTGTAAAGTTCATGTGTCGGAATTGTTTTCAGCACAGCAGCGTGTGTACAAACTGTGTCAGTTGTTCGTTTAAATGATGGATCGCTTCCTGCATTTTCCATTTCGATTTGTCGCGCTCGCCGGCAAAATTAGATACAGCCCGCCATTGCAGGAACGGCACGTTTTCCTGCAGGCATACATAGTGTAATGCGGCGCCCTCCATTGATTCAATAACAGCACCATATTTTTCCTGCAATACCTGTATCCTTTCCGGCCGCGTCGTGATCTCGTTTACACTTACGGCCGTTACCTTGCTCAGCTTTACCTTATCCAGCCAGGTATAATGAGGGTTTGTCAAAACTTTCCCCGTATAAGGCAATGCATCTTCTATCAACTGCATGTCAAACAGATCCCTGAATTCACCTCCTTCTTCCACCCCGGCATCCGCTATTATCTCCTCTTTGATGATCACTACAGCGCCCGGGGGATAAAAAGGATGAAAACTGCCACCGATCCCTGCCTGGATAATGAGGTCGGGCTGGTGGCGGGACAAATACCTGGTGAGGCTATAAGTTGTATGCACCAGTCCTACCCCCGTGATCAGCCTGTCGATGGTACAATCCCGCTTCTGGTATTTCTTTTCTTCGATATACTGAAGAAAAGGTTTTATCTCCATTTCGGTTGCCGCCGCCACAAGAATGTTCATGGGGCAAAGTTCAGCATTTACCGGATTGGAAAGATAAGTTTGCGGAGGTTTTTACCGATATAGTAAATTTGCGGAAATTTTTGTTATGGTGTACCTGACGAGAGTGGAGCATTTTAACGCAGCACACAGGTTATATAACCCCGGCTGGACAATAGAAAAAAACGAAGCGGTTTTTGGCAAATGCGCCAACCAGAACTGGCACGGGCATAATTACGAACTGTATGTGACCGTAAAAGGAAAACCCGACCCTGAAACCGGTTTTCTGATGGACGCCAAGGCACTGAGCCGGTTGATCCATGATCATGTGCTGGAAAAGCTGGACCACCTGAACCTGAATGAAGATGTGGACTTTATGAAGGGGCAGTTATGCTCTACCGAAAACCTGGCAGTGGGAATATGGGATCAACTGAGGGACAAGCTACCTTCTTCCGTGCAACTTCATTGCATCAAGTTATATGAAACCCCCCAGATATTTGTAGAATATTATGGAGAATGATAAGATTCGGGACCTTGACCTTACACAATAAGCCTGAAAAACCCGGCGGTCTTTAAAACGACGCCAGGTTCTTCGGCAGCATGTGAACAATTTATTATGAAGCTTTTACCGGTTGAAAATGCTGTCGTAACGACAATTATACCGGTTATGCCCTTTATTTCGTTTGTTGCAGGGCCGCTTTCAACGCCGGGAAATTCACCTGTACGCCCGGGTTCTCTGTTTCTTCGGCGTAAGCGATATTTCCGTTTTTGTCTACTATTACCACGCCTCTTTTGGCAACGCCTTTATATTCCAGCACAAAGTCTTCCAGGTAAAATCCGTATGCTTTGATCATATCTTTATTAAAATCGGAGAGCAGGTCAAAGTTGATGTTTTGTTGATTTTTGAACTCTGCCAGCGAAAACGGCAGGTCTACGGATACGCCTACTACCGTTGCTCCCAGATCATTGTAAAAGCTAAGCTCGTCTCTGTTGGCGCATAATTGTTCTGTACATACGCCGGTAAAGGCAGCAGGAAAAAAATTAATAACCAGCGTTTTGCCGGCAAAATCTTTAAGGGATACCTCCTTGCGTTCTGTATTGTACAATGTAAAATCAGGCGCTTTTGTTCCAACGTTTATTGCCATATCTAATATTTTTCCTTAAAGGTAGCACATCCTGCCAAATACGCAGCCGGTAATGGCTACTTTTTGCTGTCTGTTGTGTATGTCCAAGAAATAATGATGTAATACCAGCGTGGAAGTGATAAAAAGGTATGGATCACTGTGAGCAGCAATTAAACCGATAATCATTGGGTTGCAACAGAAGACCGGGTCCTTCATAGACACGCAAGGATCATGAAAAAACCCACAGAAGGTTGCAAAAAAGTCTGAAGAGGAAGTTGTTCACGTTCTTCGCACTTCATAGCGGCTTTGTATGAAAGCTGTCACTTATTAAACGACAGTAAGGAACCCGGGCTGAATACCTGATCCCTTTTCCTGCGATAGCGATAAAGGTGCACCAGGGGGACATATTTTATTTTTTTATTCACTAACGGATAAGATCACATGTTTCTGCATGGCATATAAGCCGGCATCAATGTGTAAGATTTTTCCGGAACCTGTTCCGGTATTGCAACGGACTGATATGCTTCCGCTGCCGGAATGTTTTATAAAAATGAGACACATCGCCAAAACCACTGCTGAAGCTTATTTCGGACACGGGCAGGTCGGTATGGATCAGTTGCTGCAGGGCATAGTTGAGACGGTATTCGATGATCATCTCAATAAAAGTTTTTTTGGTGGTCCGCTTAAAAAATTTACAAAAAGCGGCAGTGGTCATGCCAGCCAGCGAAGCGATCTGCTCCAGTGTGATGGACTCCCTGAAATGTTCTACGATGAATGCCATGACCTTATTAATTCTCAGGCTTTCCGCAGATGACCGCGGCAAAGACATGTGTTCCTTGTTCAGCATCACATATTCTTCCGATCCGGCGAGAAAATACATCAGTTCGAGGAAACGGATCATTTTTTTGAAGAGATGTTTCTCCTTGTCTACCTGCTGCAATTGTGCTGCTGCTTCGGTTGCGGTGGCACCCGTAAACTGGATACCGGCATTGCTTTTCTGCAGCAGGCTGTTGATAAAGCTCATCTCGTTTTTTTGAAAGAAGCCGGTGCCAAAACAATCCTCCCGGAATTGCAGGACAAGTGAAGAAGCGTTCTTTTTCCCCTTTACCACATTCTCTGATTTCCAGCAATGGGGCAGATCAGAACCCAGCAGTACTAAATCGCCGGGTGTATAAGGCAACATGCTATTTCCAACATATCGCTTGCCCTGCCCTTTGAGAATAAGTGTCAGCTCAAGTTCGGGATGATAGTGATAGGGCGAAGAAAATGCCTCTTCATTAAACCTGCGTATTAAAAAAGAACCCGACAACGCATGTAATGATTCGAATGTTGGTTTCGGCATGGTGTATTTTGGCTTGTTAGGTTATAAAATATCAGTTTTGGACAAAATATCCCATAATTTAAGCAAATTAGGCATTTTTTTCACCAACTTATATTAGTTATTTTGTTCAATAGTTCACCAGACGAATAAAAATGGAAACGATACAATTGCCTTCACTCAGTGAGACTAAAATTATAGAAGATTCTACTATCCGGGCATTCAGGCAGGACGGTCACACGCTTATTGCCGGCATATTGAATGAAGATGAAATTGCAGCTTACCGGGAGGTGATCAACAACGCCGCATATAAATACAATACCGAAACCCGGGCGATGGAAGATCGGGATACATATGGCAAAGCGTTCTTGCAGATCATGAACCTGTGGGAGGTAGACGAAGCCGTGAAAAAGTTTACCCTGGCGAAACGGTTTGCAAAAATTGCGGCGGATCTGCTGGGAGTAGACAAAGTACGGATCTATCATGACCAGGCGCTTTATAAGGAAGCAGGCGGAGGACTCACGCCATGGCACCAGGATCAATATTACTGGCCGTTGGATACCCCCCAGACTGTGACGATGTGGATGCCGTTGATTGATATTACTGAAGAAATGGGAATGCTCACCTTTGCTTCGGGCACACATAAAAAAGGATTTGTGAAAAGTGTAGCCATATCTGATGAGTCGGAGCAATTGCTGGAGGAGTATGTGAGAGAAAATGGATTTGAAGTAACACGCCCCCGTTCCATGAAAGCAGGTGATGCCACCTGGCATTATGGATGGACATTGCATTGCGCACCAGGCAACGATTCCGCTAATACAAGAGAAGTAATGACTATTATATATTTTGCAGATGGCGCCAGGGTGATCCCTCCCGAAAATGACAACCAGGAAGCCGACAGGCAACGCTGGCTGCGTGGAGCGGAACCAGGTAGTCTTGCTGCATCATCCCTAAACCCTGTAGTATAGTAAAGCTTTGGGCTAACCTTTTCTAATGTATGTAGATGACCTATGAAGGCATGCTGACGATTCCTGATGAGATCCTGGTTATAATATCCGGATTTTATCAGGGAATCGTTTTTTATGCCTGATAGTCATGGATCCCATGAGTCGGGCAGGAGCACAGCCGTAAAAGAATATTATCAAAAAAGCTTACGATCCTTTGATCTCTTAATGGTTTAAATGGCAGCTTCCTGTCGTGCTATACCTCCATCCACTCACTCATTTCCAGCCAGCGCATTTCCTTTTCATCCAGCAATTGTGCAATCTCGCCTATGCGGTTTGAAAGTGTCTGCAGTTCTTCAAAAGGAAGATTACCACCGTTCAGCTTTTCATTGATGGCAGCCTTTTCATCTTCCAGGGTGGTTATGTCTGCCTGTAACATTTCAAATTCCCTTTTCTCTTTGTAGGATGGTTTTCGTTTGATATTTCCCGTTACCTCCTGCGCCGGCGTGGCTACAGCAACAGGTTTGCTTTTTTCCGCATTTTCCTTTTCCTCCTCCTCTTTTGCTTTTCTCCACAAACGGTATTGCGTATAGTTGCCGGGGAAATCAGAGATATCACCGTTGCCTTCAAACACGAAAAGATGATCTGTCAGCCGGTCCATAAAATACCTGTCGTGCGATACAATCAGCAGGCAGCCTTTATAGTCCGACAAAAAATTCTCCAGTACCCCCAGTGTAGGGAGGTCCAGGTCATTGGTCGGCTCATCCAGGATCAAAAAATTGGGATTGCGGAAAAGTATGGACAACAGCAGCAAACGTTTCTTTTCTCCACCGCTCAGCTTGGAGATATACGTATACTGCTGCTCGGGATCGAAGAGAAACAACTGCAGGAACTGTGCCGCGCTCAGAGAGCCGCCGTTAGCCAATGGAAAATTCTCTGCGATATTCTTCACATATTCAATTACCCGCATATCTTCCTTTATCTCCAGTCCCTGCTGCGAATAGTAGCCGAATACGACCGTTTCACCGATATTGATCTTTCCGCTGTCTGCCGGCTCTTTCTCCTGCAGTATATCAAGAAAAGTCGATTTTCCTGCCCCATTCTTCCCGACCACACCCACTCTTTCTCCTTTTGAAAAAGTATAGTCAAAACCTTTCAGGATAGTGAGGTCGCCGTACGCCTTATACACTTTTTTCATCTCTGCCACTTTTCCGCCCAGCCGGTTCATTTTTACCTGCAGCTGCAATTGGTTATCTTCTATCCGTTGCTTTGCCTTTTTCTCAACATCCGTAAATGCGTCAATCCTGCTTTTGGATTTTGTGGTGCGGGCTTTCGGCTGTTTCCTGATCCATTCCAGTTCCTTACGGTAAAGGTTTTTTGCTTTGTCAATGCTGGAGCTTTCCTGCTCAATACGGGCCGCTTTTTTTTCGATATAGTTTTCGTAATCTCCTTTGTGAATATATAAAGTACTGCCCTCCAGTTCCCATATCTCATTGCACACGGCATCCAGGAAATAGCGGTCGTGTGTCACCAGCAGCAGGGTTACTTTTTCCTGGTTCAGGTAATGCTCCAGCCATTCTACGGTCTCCACATCCAGGTGGTTGGTGGGCTCGTCCATGATCAGCAGTACATGCTTGTGCTCAAAGCCGATGTCTATCAGCGTCCTGGCAAGCGCCACTCTTTTACGTTGTCCTCCCGATAAAGTGCCGGCGGCCTGGTGAAACTGGTGGATATTCAGCTTGCCGAGTATCTGTTTCACTTTGCTGTCGAAATCCCAGGCGCCCATTTCATCCATTTTTACAATGGCTTCACCAAGTGCGGTTGCATCACCCGATTCGCTGGCTGCCTCATAATCCCTGATGGCATTGATGACGGGGTGATCATGGTGAAAGATATTGTCCAGCACAGACCTGTCTTCTATGAAAGAAGGCTCCTGTTCAAACAACGCCACCGTCACATCCTTATGGATCCATAAGATTCCTTCTTCCGGTACTTCCTTACCTGCCAGTATTTTCAACAGGGTAGACTTACCCGATCCGTTGCGGGCTACCAGGGCAATTTTATCACCTTCTTTAATATGAAAATCCAGGTCTTTAAAAAGGGGCTTGATTCCGTACGATTTACCCAAACCTTCCGCAGAAACATAATGCATGGCGCAAAGATATACCTTGCCGCCGATCATAAAAGAAACTGTCCCCATCCTTTCTTTTATTAATTTACAGTTATGGAATGGTTCTGGATAATATTAGGGCTTGTTTTAATACTCGTTGGGTTGGCGGGAAGTATATTGCCGGTGCTGCCCGGACCGCCGCTGGCTTATGCCGGTTTGCTCATGCAGCAGTTCCGGGAGCCGGATCCTTTCACTACCCGGTTCCTGGTGGTATGGGGGATCATTACAGCTGTGATTGTAGTGCTGGATTACCTGGTGCCCATATGGGGAACCAAACGGTATGGTGGTACCAAATACGGTATCTGGGGTTGTACCCTGGGGTTTTTGCTTGCTTTCTGGATGGGGCCTGTCGGCATCATTGCCGGGCCTTTTGTCGGTGCCTTTATAGGGGAAATGATAGCGCAACAAAATTCGAAGGTAGCCTTGCGGGCTGCCTGGGGATCTGTTGTAGGGTTCCTGCTGGGTACGGTCATTAAACTGGTGGCCTGCGTAATGATGCTGTATAACTTGATCATGTCTGTAAACTGGAGTCAATAAACTGCTTTTGAGCTTTTTAAGAAGTTCCTGCAGGGGCTCAATGCTCGGCCATCTGTGTCGGCCGGGCCCTGCCGGTTGGTATGCTAACCCGGAACGGGGATTCACTCCTCCTGCTATATCCGGTTGTGAAGACCCTGGGTGAGGCGAGGTATTCACCGTGGCATCTCAATGCCTGGAAATGTGTGTTGTCCGGACCCTGCAGTTGACAAAAAATTAAGTATCTTTAACGCCATGACCCGGAAAGAACTCAATAACGATAAACTGGCACTGGAAGCTGGATATGAGCAGCTTCGCTACATTACCCGGAGACATTTTTTACGGGACAGCATGGGCGGGCTGGGGGCTATTGCTCTTGGCTCTTTTTTGGGGAGTTGCGGACTGAACGCACGCGATAAAGGAATGGCTTCCGGTCTTATAGACAGTGCCAATCCCATGGCGGGACGGTCGCCGATGTTCCCCGGCAAGGCCCGTTCTGTCATATATCTCCACATGGCCGGTGCACCTTCCCAGCTGGAGCTGTTCGATTATAAACCTGACCTGATGAAGCTGGACGGGAAGGAGTGTCCGCAATCCTTGCTGGAAGGAAAACGTTTTGCATTTATCAGGGGTGTTCCGAAAATGCTTGGGCCGGTAGCGAATTTTAAGCAACGGGGAGATAGCGGCGCCTGGGTGTCGGACCATATGCCACACCTGGCAACAGTTGCAGATGAGCTCAGCTTTTTGAAAGCAGTTCAGACAGACCAGTTTAACCATGCGCCGGCGCAATTGCTGATGCATACCGGTTCGGCCCGCCTGGGCAGGCCCAGCATAGGCGCCTGGGCCAGCTACGGACTGGGGACAGAAAACAGCAACCTGCCTGGATTTGTGGTGCTGACATCTGGTGGTAAGAACCCGGACGCCGGAAAAAGCGTATGGGGAAATGGTTTTTTACCTTCTGTTTACCAGGGTGTGCAGTGCCGTTCGGAAGGAGATCCTGTTTTGTTCATCAACAATCCGGATGGTATCAGCAGGGATCTTCGCAGGGCATCCATAGATGCCATCAACGAAGTAAACCAGCAGTCCTTTGAAACTTTCAAGGACCCGGAAATACTGTCGCGTATATCGCAATACGAAATGGCGTATAAGATGCAGATGTCTGTTCCCGAAGCAATGGATATTAACGATGAACCCGCGTACATACACGAAATGTACGGTACCAAACCCGGGGTGGAAAGTTATGCCAACAATTGTTTGCTGGCACGGAAACTGATCGAGAAGGGCGTACGTTATGTGCAATTATTCGACTGGGGCTGGGATTCGCATGGCACTGCTGCCGGGGATTCTTTGGAAATATCTTTTGTGAATAAATGCCGCAGCGTGGACAGGGCTACTACTGCTTTGCTGCTCGACCTGAAGCAGCGGGGACTGCTGGAAGATACACTTGTGATATGGGGGGGCGAATTCGGCCGTACACCCATGCAGGAAAACAGGGAAGGAAAAGAGCAATCTTTCAAGGGAAGGGATCACCACGCAGAGGCATTTACGATATGGATGGCTGGTGGGGGCATCAGGCGGGGCGGTAGCTTTGGCGAAACGGACCCGATCGGGTACAGTCCTATTAGCGGCAGGGTAAGCCCGTTTGATGTGCAGGCAACTATCCTCAACCAGCTGGGTTTTGATCATGAAAAGTTCACTTACCAGTTCCAGGGGCGTCCCTTCCGGCTTACGGATGTGGAGGGAAGGGTGATCAATGAAATTATAGCGTGATCTTAAAACGGGGTACCTGTTTCTCCGGAATATTTTATTTATCTGCATCTTTAATTCTAAAAAAACTGCCTGTAACAGATGGCAATCAACAGACGGAAATTTCTCACTACCAGTGCGGCGTTAGGCGGATGGATGCTGTCGCCGGACCAAAAACCAGATAACTTGAACACGATACATTTTGACATGCCGGCCGACTTTAAGGTAAAGGTAATGGCGACCGACTGGGGCTTTGAAGGAACAAGGGAAGCCTATATTGCAAAAGCAAAAGAAGAAGGATATGATGGTATAGAAATATGGTGGCAGGGAGACAAGCAAAAGCAAACCGAGCTGTTTCAGCTGCTGAAAAAATACAATATGGAAGTTGGCTTTTTGTGTGGTGGTCACCAGTCAGATTTTGCCGCTCATTTTAAACAGTTTGCTGCCATGATCGATGCGGCGACAGGACAAAATCCCGTCCGTCCGTTATATGTGAACTGCCATTCGGGTAAAGATTTTTTCTCTTTTGATGAAAATAAAAAATTCATCGACTATACAGTTGAGGCTTCGCAGAAAAGCGGCATACCGGTAAGTCATGAAACCCACCGGTCGAGGATACTCTATTCCGCACCGGTTGCAAAACAGTTCATGGATGCGATACCGGGGCTGCGGATCACCCTGGACATTTCACATTGGTGTAATGTACATGAATCGTTGCTGGAAGGGCAGGAACGGACAGTGGAAATGGCGCTGCAAAGAGTAGACCATATCCATGCACGGGTGGGGCATCCCGAGGGGCCGCAGGTAAGTGATCCCAGAGCGCCCGAATGGGAAGCCGCATTGAACAAGCATCTTTCCTGGTGGGATAGTGTGGTGGCGTTGAAAATAAAGCAGGGGGTAAAACACATCAGTTTTCTTACTGAATTCGGACCGCCGGATTATATGCCGGTCCTTCCTTATACCCGGCAGCCGTTGGCGGATCAATGGGCGATCAATGTATATATGATGCAATTATTGAAGAAAAGATACTCCGGATAACTTACCTTTTTTGATCATTATGCTGCTGCTTAATATTGCTGGATTTTTAGGACGCTTTCACCCGCTTCTCGTACACCTGCCTATCGGTATGCTGCTGTTGGGGGTGGGCATGCACTGGCTGAGCAGGAAGCCAGGGTATAGGAATCTTCGGCCTGGCATTTCCGTTACATTGTTGCTGGGTGCCCTAAGCGCCGTTTTCTCCTGTATCAGCGGGTGGCTGCTGGCTGGCAGCGGTGAGTATGAGGGATCTACACTGGATCAGCATATGTGGATGGGCATAGCCGTGGCGGTGATATCGATCGTATACTACCTGCTGTATGCAGGCAGGATATCTGTTAGGCTGCCTTCCTATATTCCTTACCTGCTTTCGCTGGTATTGGTGCTGATCCTGAGCATCACGGGGCACCTCGGCGGTACGCTCACACACGGTGAAGGTTACCTGACAGGTGCTTTTGCAGAAAAAGAAGCAGCAATGGAAAAAAAGGTCATACCGGATGTGCAGCAGGCTATGGCGTATGATGATATCATCCAGCCGATGTTGCAGGGTAAATGTTACAGTTGTCACGGCGTTTCCAAACAAAAGGGAAAGCTGCGCCTCGATTCCAGGGAAGCGATACTGAAGGGTGGGGAAGAAGGGGCTGCGCTTGTGCCAGGGAACAGTGATGAAAGCATCCTGTACAAGCGCCTGGTCCTGGATGAAGCGGATAAAAAACATATGCCACCCAAAGGAAAAACACAATTTACCGCATCCGAGATAGAGCTGATGCACTGGTGGATCAATAACGGGGCTGGTTTCGATAAAGCAGTGAAAGAGCTTCCGCAGGATGAAAAAATAGCACCTTTGCTGCTGGCGTTGCAGAGCGGTAACGCTGCACCTTCCAAGCCGGATGTTCCTTCCGATCCTGTTTCTCCGGGTGCGCCGGATGTTATCAATCAACTGAAGGAAGCCGGTGCTACCGTTATTCCTGTTGCTGCAGGCAGCAATTATCTTTCTGTCAATTTTATTTCTTTAAAATCCGTCACAGACGCCGAAATGCAGTTGCTGGAACCTTTGGCGCCACAATTGGTTTGGTTAAAGGCGGGCGGCACCTCCATTACGGACGGATCACTGAAAAGCATTGCAAAGCTCACCAACCTGACCCGCCTGAGCCTGGATAATACCGCCATAACCGATGAAGGCATTCAACAGCTACAGCCGCTGGGCCATCTGTTGTACCTGAATATTGTAGGAACCAGGGTCAGTGCCACCGGGTTGACCAGCCTGAAGCCATTACAAAATTTACAATCCATTTACCTCTACCAGTCTGCCGTGGATCACGCAGACCTGGAAACATTACAAAACACTTTTCCCGGTGTGGTGCTGGATACAGGCGGTTATTCTTTACCGTTGCTGGAAGGAGATACAACTGAAATAAAACCTTAACCCATCCGGTAGCACAGGTACATTTTATTATCCGGGAACACTATTGGTTCCTGTAGTAACCACTGGAAATTAATAATGATCCGTTATCAATTTTATTGAAATGCCATCGATAACAAGTGGTTTGTGAGGACACAAACCACGGCGCGCGTCACGGTTTGTGTCTCCACTGACCGAAAAACGAATTTTGATACCTGTTCATTGTAGCATGCATTAAGCGAAAAGCTTAATGATCCTCAACTTCTTAATGGTTTGCAAAATCAGGTATTGTTTTTATATGGGCTAACTATGATTCCTATCAGTAGGTTACCCGCCTACCTGTATCATTATCATACTTTCATTGTATCAAAACCGTACACTTTTCCTTAGGTGAAATGAGGTAAGTTGTTGATATTTATGTAATTATACTACTGGCACTGATTTTATTCCTTATGCGGTGGTATTCCACTCAGAAAAGATTTATTATGATTGAACTAAAGAATATTTCAAAAACCGTAAATGTAGGTGGCGTGAAAACCTATCTGCTGAAGGATATTGATCTGACCGTGAATGCAGGCGAATTTATATCCGTCATGGGACCGTCCGGTTCAGGCAAATCAACCCTGCTGAATATTATCGGTATGCTGGACGATCCAAGCGAAGGGTATCATTATTTTATGGGAGAGGCAGTTCACCTGTTGAAAGAGAAACAGCGCTCCCAGCTGTATAAAAAGTATATAGGGTTCGTGTTCCAGGCTTATCATCTTATAGATGAGCTGACGGTATATGAAAATATTGAAACTCCCCTGATATATCAGGATATCAAATCCTCCGAAAGAAAAGCGATCGTAAGCGATATCCTGGACCGTTTTCAGATCGTGGGTAAAAAAGACCTGTTTCCCACCCAGCTATCGGGCGGACAACAACAGCTGGTAGGCATTGCCCGGGCGTTGGTATCTAAACCTTCTCTGCTGCTGGCCGACGAACCTACGGGTAACCTGAACTCCCGGCAGGGAGAAGAGATCATGGAACTGTTTAAAAAGCTCAACGAGGAAGAAGGCGTAACCATTATACAGGTGACCCATTCCGAAAAAAATGCAGAATACGGGTCAAGGATTATCAACCTGCTGGACGGTAAAATAGTCGCATAACAGGACCTTTTGTAGATCAGGGCTTATAAAATTTATTACGATGCAAAAAAATGGTGCAGGCATTCTCATATGTTTGGTGTTATCTTTTTTCACGGCTATATCTTTTGGTCAAACCTATTCGCTGCGGCAATGCATAGAAACGGCCCTGGCGAATAACATACCGGTGAAACAAAGCGGGCTGCTGGCTGAATCTGCAAAAGCAGACTGGCACCAGGCCAAGGCAAACCTGCTGCCCAGCCTGAATGGCAGTTGGGACTATGGCTGGAACCAGGGACGTTCTATTAACCCTTTTACAAACGCTTATATCAGTCAGCAATTTTCCGGTTCCGGGGCCGGGTTATCCAGCGGCATTGTGTTGTTCAACGGGTTGCAGTTGCAGAATGTTATCCGGCAAACGGGATATGCTTTCCGGGCAAGCGAACAGGAGTGGCAACAGTCGAAAGACAAGCTGACACTGGATGTGATGCTGGCCTACCTGACGGTGCTGAACAACGAAGATATTTGGGAGACGATGAAAGAGCGCAGGGAAGTGACCTATGAGCAGGTGAAGCGGCTGAATGTGATGTTTGAAAAGGGCGCAACCGCCAGCTATATGTTATCTGACATGAAAGGACAACTGGCGGCAGACGATATTATCCTGGTAAACAATTTCAATGCGTTACAAACAGCCAGGCTGGAGCTGGCGCAACTGATGAATATTCCCTTCAACAAGGATATGAAGCTGGAACGCCTGACAGAAGCGGAATTACTGGAGCTGTATGCTTATGGTGTAGAAGAAATTTATACAAGCTCACTCAACAACCTGGCACAGGTAAAAGCCGTGGACTTACGGGCCAAGAGTGCGCAGAGAGGTGTAGCTGCGGCCAGGGGCGCTTACTTTCCTACCATTTCATTCCAGGGAAGTGTCGGTACAAATTACTCCAGCGTATCTACTACACAGCTTCCCACCACTATAGTAGAAGAACCCACCGGAGGTTATGTAACCATCAACGGCGTTAAGAACCCGGTCATGACCGAGAACCAGCAATACGCTGCCCGGCGTATTTCCTACAACTCCCAGTTTGCCAACAATATAGGTACTTATTACGGCTTCAGGGTAAGCATCCCTGTTTTCAATAATCTGCAAACCTATTCCAACGTCCGCAGGGCGAAGGTCGCTGCCAAAAGCGCTTCCTACGAAGCCGACTATACGAGGCTCGTTCTGAAGCAAAGCATTGAAAAAGCATACCAGGATATGATGGCTTCTTACGAGCGGTATAAGGTATTGCAGCAGCAGGTGCTGGATTATAAGGAGTCGTTCCGCTCTGCCGAAATACGGTTTAACCTGGGTGCTATAGTATCCACCGAATACCTGCTGACAAAGAATAATTACGACCGGGCGCTCATCTCGCTGAAGCAGGTTTGGTATGAGTATATTTTCAGGACCCGTATCCTTGATTTCTACAGGGGGCAGCTGGAGTTTTAAGGGGTATACCTTCATCTTTTACCGGGACTTTGAATTCGGCCAGCTATAATGATCGGGTTATAGCGTTAACCGTAAACTTCTGTTTTATAATGATCCGTTATCGGTTTTATTAAAATGTCATCAATAACAAGGGGGTGACCAAAAAGCCTGTTGAACGTACTGCGAGGAAGGGATCCGGCTATAGGTGGAAAAGCAATCTCTATGAGGTTTGTCGTTCTGTCAACTTTGACGAAGGAAGAATCTACCCTTACTATATTACAGAGGTTTCGTGCTTCACCGCGTGTAAGCCCTTCAGGCTTAAATTGACGGCCATGGTGGAGGCACTGACCGAAAAACTAATTTTGATACCTGTTCATTATTATTTTGTTCCGTCCGGTGACGGGCTTCCATCGGTACCCGGCAAATAAATCTTAACTTTAGCTTTGTATATTCACTTCGACCGGTAGCAGTCCGGACAGGCGGAGATCTGTTTTCTCAGTTACCCGGGGCTTTGGCTCGTTGATAGTTCTTACTGGACAACAGCTCATCAGCAAAAACCGAACGTAAATGGAAAAAATAAAACCCAATATCGCTGCTCAAAGTCCTTTTTCTCAAACATACTTTCATGGAACAAAAGCAGACCTGAAAATTGGAGACCTTATCGAAACGGGTATTCATTCAAACTACGGACAAAATAACAAAGCAAAATACATTTACCTGACAGCTACTCTGGATGCTGCGATTTGGGGGGCGGAACTGGCATTAGGCGGGGGACGGGAAAGAATTTATTTAGTGGAACCAACAGGTGAAATTGAAGACGACCCGAACCTGACTGACAAAAAATTTCCAGGTAATCCAACAAAGTCTTACCGCTCAAAACATCCGTTTAAGGTTGTCGGAGAAATTACCGTTTGGCAGGGTCATTCACCGGAACAGCTCACAGCCATGAAAGACGGGCTTGCTAAACTTGCGGAACAGGGCATTGAGGCAATCGAGGATGAAGAAAAAAATGGCCTCTAACAAACAACCCGTTTTCGGCGGCATTTTGTGACAGCAAAATATTTTGTATGGATATCTGCCTGTGATTAAAATAAACTGTTTGTAAGGAACTGGTACAAATGGTATGGGCAGTTATGTTACCGAATGTTGTTATCCGGTTGTTGAAGATATATCAGGATCGATCAAAATATCAGATAATTAAAAAGCAGACTATGGGAAAAATAATTGCAGCAATTAATATGACACTTGATGGTTTTTGCGACCATACCGCAATAATTCCCGATGAGGAAATACACAAACACTATGCCGACCTGTTAAGTAATGCGGGTACTATTTTGTATGGAAGAATAACATATCAACTGATGGAATATTGGCCAACGGTGGTGAAAGAACCAACAGGCAACAAGTCGATGGACGAGTTCGCAATGACGATGGACAGCATTCCCAAAATTGTTTTTTCCCATTCCTTAAAAAGTGTAGAGTGGGAAAGTGCAAGGTTGGCAGAACGATCGCTTGAAGAAGAAGTCCGGGAACTCAGGGATGCTCATGGTGCCGGGGATAAATGCGTTTTAGTTGGCAGCCGGAGTTTAATTATTAGTTTAATGAAGCTTAATTTAATAGATGAATACCAGCTTTGCGTTCATCCTGTTATAGTTGGAAGCGGTTTGCCATTATTTGAAAATATAAATGATAGAACAGCTTTTAAACTCATAAAGACAAAAATAATGGGTTCCGGTGCAGTCATACTTTATTATAAGCCAACTCAATCCTGAACGCACAAGATGAAAAACGGTAATTCTGTATCATTTCATACAAACCCGCAACGGGCGCCGAGCAGGAGGATGCTGTTCGGCAGCAAAGCGGTTTAGGCGGTCAGCCCTTGCTGTATATCCAGCACTTCTCTTGCAGCCTTTTTTTCCCGGTGCCGTACAATGGTGCTGTCTACTACGGATTTCACGACAACAAGCAATACTGCTATTCCCACAAAGCCCTCACCTGTTTTAAAGAATATAAATCCGCCTGCCATGATCACTACCTGCTGGATCAGGATCCGCACCCAGGGTTGTACAAAAAGCTGGTGCAACGTAGTGCGATGATATTCTCCCGGAAGAATAAATTGCTGGAGCAGCAACACCAGGTGCATAAGGGCAATGCCGGCGAATGCAGCCTGTATTTCAGTTTGAGAGAAAAGAGAAACCAGGTTGTACAGTGCCCGGTCGGGACCTGCAAATAACCCGGGATGGGTATTGGATGCCATTAAAAAAGTAAATATAGATTGTCCCCAGACAAATCCCAGGAATACGACGGCAAACATGGCGACAACAAAAACATTATACAGTTGGTAAACAACCCCGTCCATCCTCATTCTGCTGAGTGTGGACAATTCATCATCGCTGAAATTTTTACTGACTGCAAGCTTTGCTTCTGTTTCATTCCGGGTTCCCCAGAAGCAATGTATCAGCATTTTTAAAATGCAGACCAACCCGATGATCAGGGTTTCGAATATGTAAACGAATACGATTGTTTCCGGGTGCCATCCGAAATACACCAGCCCTGTCAAAAGCCATGCTGCGTTCAGCCAAATCCATATTCCTCCGGTAGATAATAGTCTTGCCATATGTTGTTCGGGTATTGTTCGCTAATATGATCCTATTATGGTATTGCTGTGGAAACATATAGCCGCAGCACATCAGAGGTTAGTTGCAATGATAGCAGGGTAAGCTTTTTATTGAACGCCGGCTGCGCTGTTTTCTTGTGTAGTTGTGAACGTTATGAAACTATAATTGCAGGGAATTGAAATATGGTAAAATATAGATTGCTGATTGCTGATGTTATAATTGCTGATTTATAGCCTCAATCTCTCAATCAAAAATCTCAAAATCAGCAATGTCCTGAAGTTGATTGCTGATTTAATGTGTCAATCTCCCAATCAGACATCCCGGAATCAGAAATATCCTGAAATTGATTGCTGATGGTAATATTGCTGATTTGTAGCATCGATCTCTCAATCAAAAATCTCAAAATCAGCAATGTCCTGAAGTTGATTGCTGATTTGATGTGTCAATCTCCCAGTCAGACATCTCAAAATCAGCAATATTCTTAAGCTGCCGGCTTAATTTTCTTTTTTACCGGGCTCTCCCTTTTTGGTGTTGCTTTTTTTCAACCTCCCTGCTTCAGCCAGTTGCCGGGACAGTACCCACTCAATTTGTCCGTTTACGCTTCTGAACTCATCAGCAGCCCATTTTTCCAATGCCTTATACATGTCTTCTTCTATCCGCAATACGAACGATTTCTTCTGCGCCATGCCATCATTTATTGGTATAAACTACCCGCATTCAGGATCGGGGTTGCTGCTTTTTCTGCACATAATACCACCATCAGGTTGCTTACCATGGCAGCCTTTTTTTCTTCATCCAGGTTTACAATTTCTTTTTTGCTTAATTCAGCCAGCGCCATTTCCACCATACCTACAGCGCCTTCCACTATTTTGGCCCGTGCGGCAACAATGGCAGTAGCCTGCTGACGTTGCAACATGGCACCGGCTATCTCGGGCGCATATGCCAGGTGGCTGATCCGTGCTTCAATTACTTTTATTCCTGCGGCATATAAACGATCGTTCAATTCTTTTTCCAGCAGCTCATTTACTTTTTCGCCGCCATTCCGCAAAGTGATCTCTGCTGTCTGGTCTTCCATTTCGTCGTAAGGGCATGTTGTGGCAAGATGTCTTACAGCGGCTTCACTTTGCACTTCTACATACTGGTGATAAGCTGCTACTTCAAAAGCGGCTTTGTAAGTATCGTTTACCTGCCATACGATCACTGCTGCGATCTCAATGGGGTTTCCCATTTTATCGTTCACTTTCAATTGCTGACCGTTCAGGTTTTGCGCCCGTAATGATATATTGTGGGTGGTATATAGCGGGTTTACCCAAAGCAGCCCGTTTTCTTTTACCGTACCCACATATTTCCCGAAAAAAACACAAACCCTGGAATGATTGGGATTAACGATCATAATACCCTTTAGCAGGAAAATCGCCGATAATACCAGTATCCCCGCTACGATCATTAAAAACAGGTTGCCCATGGCAGCAACGAACATGAAAACACCTCCCAGCAGAAAAACAATGGAGAGGAAGAGCGCAAGATATCCCGATATGGGTTTGATTATTTTTTCCATAAAATTTAAATTGATATTGTTATGATATCAAATATATATCATGTGGATCATATTTTCAAGGAATTGCCTGTATTTTTTTAAGGACAGGCTTTCGGGTTACATTTGTCATATCATTATTTACCCTGGTGAAAAAGCTCAAATCTTCGCAGCCGGGTGGTGGCCTGCGTGTGAGGTCGCTACCTGCCGGCATCTTACCGTCCGGAATATTTGTTTTTGACGCCATTGTTCGTGTTGTGAGTGGGTTGATGCACCGTCTCCGTCAATAATATCTGTTGATATTACTGTTGTTGGTGATGCTACACACGGAGGCGCCCACGAACACTAACGGGACCGGAAAATCCGAAATGTACCCGGACTATCTTTTATCAGCTTATTGTTTTGTAATTTCGATTTCATGTGTGGTATATCGGGCGTCTTCTCCAGGCAGCATCTTGCTGCTGAACATATGCTGTCATCTTTATCAGCTATCAAACATCGGGGTCCCGACGATACATACTTAGCTGCATTGAAGGAGCAACATCCTGTTTTTTTCTCCTGCCATCTTTCCTCAGAGGACATGAAGCAGATATTTGAAGATCCGGGAGACTGCCGGGCGACGGGGTGGATCGGGTATAACCGTCTATCCATCATAGATAGTTCGATAGAAGGAGGAAAACCCCTTTATGATGAAGAACGGGACTGCCTTTTCTTAATGAATGGAGAAGTTTACAATTATAAGTCGCTGGCCCAAACGTTTTTGGAAGGTGAAAAAAGATGGTCCGATACAGACACAGAAGTAGCTTTTCGCCTGTACCTGAAATTGGGAGATGATTTTGTACATCATCTCAGAGGCATGTTCACCATTGTAGCAATACATTCCAAAAGCTATAAAATTAAGATCTGGCGCGACCGTTTCGGTATAAAACCGTTTTATTACACCTTTACCGGGGATCATTTTATTTTTTCCTCGGAGATGACCGGTGTTTTTTCAACAGGCCTGGTAAATATTGATTTCGATAAGGAGCGTCTTGCCCATCAGCTATACCTTACCGGTAGTTTAAGCCCTTCTGCCATTTATAAAGATATCAGGAGCCTGGAGCCGGGATGTTGCCTGGAGGTGGATAGCCGGTCATTTGAGCTTAAAATAGAACGTTACTGGCAGATGGTCTATCAGCCTGCGCCTGACACAATTTCAATAGACGAATTTTTGAATGATATCGGAGAGCTGGCTACTTTGAGCCTTGAAGGGGTAGATGAAACAGATAAAACGCTGATGCTTAGCGGAGGACTTGATTCCGGATTGCTGGCTGCTTTTTTTAAGAGCGCCCGTCGTATGAAAGCATGCACCATTTACAGCGACTTTGGCAGGCAAAGGGATGAACTGGCTTACGCACGGCTGAATGCACAGCATGCCGGAATACCGCTCCTGGAGATCTGGATGCCGGCAGCAATGTCTCCGGAAATGCTGGAGGATTTTTGCCTGGCAGAAGAGGAGCCTAATATTTCGCCCGAACCGGCCTATTTTCTTTCTTCACAAATAAAAAACCAGTCCAGGATCCTGTATAATGCTTTGGGGCCAGATGAGTTGTTTTATGGATATGGTCATTATGTTAAAGCAAGAAAACTGGAATATGCTGTTGGCCTGTTAAGGCTGATACCCGGCAGCTTGTTACCCATGAAAAAAAGGGAGAAGCTGGTTGATCTGCGAAGATATGGCCTGGCGGTCTTTCCGTTTATATCCCGTTCGGTAGCCGGCTGGACGGAAATCAAAAATCTTTTCAGAGAGGAAAATACCCATACCTGGCAACATCCCCTGGAGATAGTATTACAACAGGCGAAAAGCAGCTTCCCTGATTTTGAGAAATGTGATCTCCTGAAACAGATGTCCTACCTGGATATTTACTATTATATTTCTTCTTACCACAGCTTCCGTTCAGATCGCCCGGCAATGTTACATCATATGGAAATGCGTTTTCCCTACCTGGATCACCTGTTTATTCAGAAATACTTTAACATTGCGGGCCTCGACAAAGGCCTGGCATATGGAAATGAAAAGCCATTTTTTCGTAAGCATATTAAGCATGTAATAGATCCTGCCATTCTCACAATGGAAAAAACAGGTTTTGGAATGAATGATAGCTGGCTCAGGTCTTTTCATCCTGATATGATAAAGAACGGTCTTTCCGGCTTGATTCCTGATGAAGCAATTCATAAATTCTGTATCTCACCGGAACGGAGCTGGCTGCTTTTTTCGCTTTCAGGATTGGCAGCCAAATATAATATCAGGTAACACTGTTCACCAGCGAACAAAAACTGTCCGTTTCCGGACGCTTTCAAAATGATCTGCTGTATAATCATTTGATAAATAGATACTTGTGATGGTGGCATAATATTAGGATTGCCTGATGGGCTATAAGTGCATTTCATCAATTTGACCCAAAAATGTCAGGACCATGCTCAGGAGCTATTTCAGGATTGCGTGGCGTAACCTTTTACGCAACAAATCGCATACAGTTATCAATATAACCGGCTTGTCTGTAGGCATCGCCGCATCCTTGCTGATCTTTATAGTGGTCCAGTATGAACTGAGTTATGATACTTTTCAGAAAAATTATCACCGTATATATCGTGTGGTGACGAATACAAAGCACCAGGATGGCAGCGAGGTTTATAACCCCGGTATTCCTACGCCTGCGTATGAGGCGTTGAAAAATGATTTCCCCCAGTTTGAAAAGATAATAGCCTTAAATTCAAATACGGATCACCAGGTAACAGTGTTGGGCGATAATGCTGGTCAGGATGTGAGTAAAAGCAGGAAACTGATTGAAAATGGGTTTATAGTATTTACTCAACCGGATTTTTTCGACATATTCAATGTGCAATGGATAGAAGGCAATGGCGCGGCTCTTAAGGACCCGGAGAATGTGATCATAGACAGGAGCTCTGCCGTAAAATATTTTGGAGCTGCTGACAATGTGGTAGGTAAATACCTTAAAATAGATAACAGCTTACTGGTAAGGGTAACGGGCATCATAGAGGACATTCCCGAAAACTCTGACTTTCCTGTAAAGATGTTTGCATCTTATAAAGCTTTTAAAAATTATCCCGATCTTTTTGGCTATGAAGACAATTGGGGGAACCTGAGCAGTAATCACCAGGTATATGTGTTGATTCCGGAAGCTGCAGATCCGGAAAGCTTTGCATCGCAACTGGATGATTTTTCAAAGAAATACTATACGGTCAATCTTCGTCAGGAACGGTCACAAATGTTGCAGCCGCTGAGCGATATGCACTTCAATGGTCGTTACGAAACAATGGGAGATCATAGTACCAGTAAGCCTGTAATATGGACATTGGCTTTGATCGGTGTGCTGACTGTAGTGATGGCGTCGATCAATTTTATCAACCTGGCTACTGCCCAGGCCGTAGGACGCAGCAAGGAAGTGGGGATCAAAAAAGTGTTGGGAAGCAGTCGTGGGCAATTATTCGTCCAGGTAATGAGTGAAACCTTCCTGGTGGTGCTGATCGCCGTGGTATTGTCGGCAGGATTGGCCTGGGTGGCTATGCCCTGGTTGCATCATGTAGCGAGTGTTCCGGAAGATCTTTCCCTGTTCACCAGGCACTCCCTGCTGCTGCTGGGAGTGGTGACAGTGATTGTTACTTTCCTGGCAGGTATGTATCCTGCCATGATCATATCGGGGTTTAAGCCGGTGCTGGCGTTAAAAAGTAAGATCAATGCTGCAACGGTGGGAGGCATTTCCCTGCGCCGGGCACTGGTAGTCACCCAATTCGGCATATCGCAGATGCTCATCATCGGCACAATAATAGCCGTATCGCAAATGAACTATGTTCGCAATGCCGATCTCGGGTTTAATAAAGAAGCCGTTTGGATATTACCTGCTTTTAGCGATAGCCTCAACCTTCAAAGGATGGCTCCTTTGAAGCAGGAACTCCTTAAAAACCCGGATGTGATCAGTGTGAGTTTTGCCAGCGACGAAGCCTCTTCCGATAATAACTGGAGCGGCAATTTTGCCTTCAACAACAGGGCAGAAGACGAAGCGTATTCCGTATTTATGAAATACGGAGATGCAGACTACGTAAGCACTTTTGGACTGGAAATGATTGCCGGTAACAACTATACACCGAGTGATACCACCAAAGAATTTATCGTAAACGAGGCTTTTGCGCATAAGCTGGGCATTACAGATCCGCGGGAAGTAGTTGGTAAAACCATTCAAATAGGCCAGGGGAACTGGTATCCCATAACCGGCGTTGTAAAAGACTTTAAAATGAATTCGCTGCACAATGAGGTGAAACCGCTTGCCATTACTTCCAGGAAAGATTTCAGCTATGTAATGGCGGTAAAAATGCGGGCCGGCAATCTGGCGAATACCACTGCCGCAGTACAAAAGACCTGGGAAAGAACTTATCCTGAATTTGCATTTAACGCACATTTCTCGGAAGAAACGATCGAACGTTTCTACCGGCAGGAAATGCAGCTCACGCTCCTGTATAAAATTTTTGCCGGCATTGCCATATTTATATCCTGCCTTGGCTTATACGGACTGGTTTCTTATATGGCTGTTCAGAAAACGAAGGAGGTAGGTATACGGAAAGTATTGGGAGCCAGCGTGCAAAATATAGTGGTGATGTTTTCAAAAGAATTTACTGTGCTGATTGCTGTTGCATTTTTATTATCGGCCCCGCTGGCGTGGTATGCCATGAATAACTGGCTGGAAAACTTTGTCTACCGGGTGGATATCGGGATCGGCATATTTGTACTTGCCATACTTGTGTCGCTTATAGTAGCATGGATAACGGTTGGGTATAGGGCCATAAAGGCCGCGTTGGCTAACCCGGTAACCGCATTACGGAGCGAGTAGGCGATTTGAAAATGGGAAAGAAATGTGAAGGTGTGAGAATGTGAAAATCGGGATATGTTTTGTTGATGATGTGGAAGAACTAAAAGCCTGGAATTGTTATATGGTGCCGTCCCTCTCCCGGAAAGAAGAGGAATAAGAGAGGGCGGCTAAAATCAGTAAATCATATATCAGAAATTACAAGTTATGCTTACGAACTATTTAAAGATCGCATGGCGGAATCTATTAAAGAACAGAACTTCTTCTATGATCAATATAGGAGGATTATCCATCGGCATGGCTGTAGCAATGCTTATCGGCTTGTGGATCTGGGATGAGGTAACCTTCGACCGCTACCATGATAATTATGACCAGGTAGCGCAGGTGTACCAGCACCAGACCTGGAACGGGAATGTCTATACCGGACAGGCCCTGCCTTTTCCACTGGGCGAGGAGCTGAGAAGCAGTTACGGCAGCGATTTTAAATATATCGCGATGGCTTCCTGGCAGGGAGATCACCTGCTGAGTAAAGACAATAAGCATCTGAATAAAAACGGTATTTATATCGATAGGGATGGTCCCCGCATTCTTTCTCTGAAAATGGTGAAAGGCACCAATGA
>Ga0222419_100648_pt1 | contig 23520 bp, 24 predicted proteins | sample 1B20Ametagenome_FD_182474 | JGI IMG/M metagenome (GOLD analysis project Ga0222419, IMG submission 182474) | Enriched microbial communities from leaf-cutter ant dump, University of Wisconsin, Madison, United States - 1B20A (version 2) | ecosystem: Environmental > Terrestrial > Nest > Insects nest... | reverse complement strand
TTCGTAATTTGCTCTTAAGTTGTTCATTCTAAATCGTTTTGTAGTTAAAACAATTTACTGATTATCAGTGTAATGAGCAACTTATTTCTCCTTTTTTTATCCCTAAATCATAATGCACAACGGGTTGTTATATAAATTTTACTTCTTCAATATCCGATTGATCTCATTAATCAAAACCGGAAATCCCGGATAGGTCATATCGTGTCCATAACCTTGAAACTCCATTAGCCTGGTATCAGGATGACCGACAATATCAAACATACGTTTAAGATATGCGTTCTCTTCATAACGTCCCAACATTTCCTTTTCACGATCCCCTGTCAGTAAGACGATCGGCGGAGCATCTTTTCTTACCCAAAACAATGGTGAAAGACGATCGATAGTAGGCTGTTTTTCATCTATGCCCAATTCCTTCCTTGCCGTGAAATGGGTAATAGCCTGTCCGCTGAAAGAAATAATACCTGCTATTTGCATGGCATTCATGCCGTATTCCTTAAGATAGTCATGATTTAGACCAATCATTGTCGCTAAATACCCTCCTGCAGAATGTCCAGACACAAACAGTTTATCCTTATTCCCGTTGTATTGATGCGCATTTCTATACACAAAAGATACAGCCTTGGCGGCATCGTGGATAATCTCATCGACCTTTACTTTGGGAGAAAAACGATAACCAACCCCAACAATTACCATTCCCTTCTCTTTCAAATAAGATGGTATTTCCTTCCTACCACCAGTCAATCCACCGCCATGAAACCATATAATAATCGGTTTACGCTCATTCGTTTCCGGATAATAAATATCCAATACACATTGTGAACGCTGATAGTCGTCCGTTGGCTGTTCGTAGTATGAAACGTTTTCTACAGTTTTATAAGTCAACTTTTCCTGTGCTCGGCTAGTGAATACAAGAAACAATAGGGATACGCAAATGCTTGTCAATTTTGTCATGATATCATGTGATTCTTTTCTGACGAAAAATAAGGAAATAGGGTTAAAAAATCAAATTGAGGATAATAAAGTTTAAAAAGCAGTAAAGACAAAGGTCTTTATCCGGGCGAATAAAGACCTTTGCAAACCAATTATTAACCTTGTCGCTAAGACTTAGCGACCAATAAAATTATGATAGTTGAAGTTAAGAAATATTTTCAAAATATGTACCGTATTTTTTTACAAAAAATCAACTATGATCACTCAAATTAACCCAAAAACCCTAATAAGAGCATCAATTGCGATTTTTGGCCTTATGCATCCTTTTATATAAAATATTTTTTGTAACAAATTGTCCATTCGTCTTTAATAGTTTAATAGTCTATGTCAATGATTGAACGCAAAGGAATCATAATGCCGTTTTTTAACTGAATGTAGTTTTCCGTCAAGGACCAAACGGTTGTTTCCACTCTTTTAGGGCCGTCATCGGTTTGAAAAACAATAGTAGTTTTTGATTTAAATTCATTTCCCAAGCGCTGTGCCCCCAATAGCTTGCTATACAAGGCGTTAGATTTGTCCACTTCCGCAGGGATAATTTTATAATCATTAATCCGTTCTTTTTCTATAATTTCTGCAACCATACTTTAATTTTTTTGGCGATAAATAACCTAAAACGCTTCGTAAGTAATATGAATAAATATAAATATTACTACTTTATATTTCATAATTAACAACAAATTATTTACATTATTGCCTAAATAAAACAAAATAATATGCCGTCTGAAATATACTCCAAGACCGTTCAACTGAACTTTACCCAATGCTATGCAAATGGGGCGTTGAAATACAGCGAATTAAGCAATCTATTGCAATTGACTGCTTCCGAACATGCAGAGTTGCTTGGTTTTGGTTATCGCGAGATGGCTCGAAATTTTCAGTCTTGGGTGTTGAGCCGTGTTCGGATAGAAATAGAGGAATTGCCTAAATTTCTGCAGGAAATTACTATCCAAACGTGGATTCAGGATTTTCTAGGCAATAGATCCGTACGCAATTTTGAGGTGTATTTAAATGAACGGAAGATCATCAGTGCTACAACATACTGGGCTGTTTTCAATATCAAAGAAAGAAAATCAGAAAATTTAACAGCTAAGGTTGATCCAAATATAATCCTTCATGAAAAAACGTCTACTCGTATTCCCTTTCAACGTGTCGAGATACAAAGAAGCTATCAACAACAGACAAGATATATTCCGAAATTATCCGATCTCGATATCGTTTATCATGTCAATAATGTGAAATATACCGATTGGTGCCTCGATCAACTATCTGAATCTATTGTATTCAAGGAGGCATTTAAATCCATGGACATCAATTACATCAAAGAATTAACACTTGGACAGGAAGTGGATATTCGCTATACTGTTGGGGACAACCAAATCCATTTTTCCATTAATCGAGGAGATAAAACCATCTTTCTCATGGACATTGTTAAATAAAACGGGGGACTTAGTCCCCCGTTTTTATATTAAGATGCAAAAGCTCTATCTCCTTTTTTATAAGGATAATTGCCGTCATATCTTCCTGGAATTTTCACAAAGCGTAATGCCTGTGTCATACCCACTTCTGAAGTGAAGAAACCTGTCAATGTCAGTTGCTTCAACATATGGAAGAAATGATTGGGCAACTGTTCTACATCCTCTTTCTTTTTACCACTTTTTTCAGCCTCTTCATTTAGAGCCCGTTGTTTATCGCCTCTCTCCTTCTGATATTCTTTTGCTTCCTTATCCCATGAATGGACAAATTGCAATTGTTCTTCTTTGGAAAGCTCCTGAAAGGGTTTGTTAAATTCTTCTTGCGCACGTTTGTCTACGCCGGCCAACCCTTCCACGAAAGCTTTTTGATCTACCGGATCGTAACAATCCCGAATCATGACTGGGATAAACTCGCCCACCCCGGCTTCTTTCGCACCGGGCGTAGACGTTTTGGGTAAGATCGCTTCCGCCAAATCACCAAGCAACTCGGTAGAATCGACTTCAAATAATCCAGCTACATCTTTCGATGCCGGACGAGTACAGCCTTCCAAAAATAAGTTGGCACCAATCACCGAGCCACCTATAATCATAGCAACCCGCTGTATCGCTTCTCTTCTGTTCATCTTGCTCAATTTTTCCTATTACAAATTATATTTAATATCCCAACCTTCACGATATTGACGCTTCACAAACTGATTGACGATATCAAAGTTGGTCACTTTCATTTGATCGTTGTCCCAAAGCAGTTTTAAGTTTCTACCTGGATATCTGTTGTCAACCCGTAAATCAGCACCTCTGATTGCTAAGTTGGCCATCAATAATGCCTCGGTAAGCGGACCAGAGATTTCAAAAGGCGCACTTACTTCCATTTTTCCGTATCCGGCGATACAAGCCTCTACCCATTGTGCATAGTGGCCACTTGCCTTTCCTTCAACACGGGCATATTTTTGTGGAACAGTTTCCTTGCGGGATGTTGGCAATAAACGGGCATTGTCACCATACGTATCAGCCAAAATTTTACCTTTTGTTCCTACCAACAGAATACCGTTACCACCGTCTCCGAAGATCTCATTAGGACCTAATTCATCTGGACGGGCCGGCTGAATACCGCCATCCATCCAGTGTAACGTTACCGGACCATTGGTCTTAGGTGTTTTAGGGAAAGTCATGGTGACATGGCTAGACGGAGGGCAACTTTCTGGGAAATAACCACGTTTAAACTCATCTACATAGACAGTACCTACAGTAGCCTGCACATCTTGTACGTATTTCAAGCCCAAAGTACTGAACGGAACTTCTAACAAGTGACAGCCCATATCTCCTAGTGCACCTGTTCCGTAATCCCACCAACCGCGCCAGTTAAATGGCACCAGTTTATTGACATACTCTTTGTAAGGAGCTGTACCCAACCAAAGGTCCCAATCCAATTCTTTAGGCACTTCAGCTGTTTGCGTAGGCCAAGCAATACCTGATGGCCATACAGGTCTATCCGTCCAGCAATATACTGTATGCACATCACCAATTAAGCCAGCTTCAAACCATTCTTTGATCTCACGTGGACCATCGTTAGAAGCTCCTTGGTTACCCATCTGCGTAACAACCTTATATTTCTTAGCAGCATGCGTTAATACACGTGCTTCCCATACGTCGTGGGTCAACGGCTTTTGTACATATACGTGCTTACCCAATTGCATAGCTGCCAAGGCTTGGATCGCGTGGTTGTGATCTGGAGAAGAAACGGAAACAGCATCGATATGCTTATGCTCCTTATCCAACATCTTACGAAAATCTTTGTAATACTTCGCTTTCGGGAAGTCTTTAATAGCACCTGCGGCACGACGATCATCTACGTCACACAGATAAGCTATGTCTGCCTTACCGCTTTTGTGGAAAGACATGATATCACCGTGTCCTTTACCACCGACACCAATTCCCGCGACGACCAATTTATCAGAAGGAGCTATAAATCCATTTCCACCCAATACATGGCGAGGAACAATCATAAAACCAGCCGCAGCTACCGCTGCCTGCTTTATAAAATTGCGTCGAGAATTATTTGTTTCTTTCATTATTAATTTGTTTTTAAAATGGATGATTATTATAAATTACCTTTTTTTAATTCCTGCACGGCAAAGTCAGCTGCACGAGCCGTCATGGCCATATATGTCAACGAAGGATTCACACATGAAGCTGACGTCATTGCCGCACCGTCTGTAACGAACACATTTTTAGCATCCCATACTTGATTATGCTTGTTTAATACCGAGTTTTTCGGATCTGTACCCATACGGGCAGTCCCCATTTCGTGGATTCCCATACCAAAGTGGTATTCATTATCGTATGTATAGACGTCTTTTACACCAATGCTTTCCAGCATTTCCTTCATCTCTTCTTTCATATCATGGCGCATTTTCTTTTCGTTATCCTTAATTTCCATATCCATGGCCAATACAGGCAATCCCCACTTATCTTTGTTCTCTTTGTCAAGATAAATCCTGTTTTCATGATACGGAAGAATTTCGCCAAAGGCCGTAAAACCAACAGACCAATCTCCTGGTTCCAACATCGCATCTTTCCAATCGCCACCAACACTCATCTCAGCAACTTCACCCCACCAACGCCCTCTGCCTGCTGAACCCTGATAACCGAAGCCACGTAGATAATCACGTTGTTTTGTATCACCTTCCACATTGACAAAGCGGGGAACATATAACCCTGTCGGACGACGTCCAAATATATACTTGTCCTGATAGCCTTCAATACGGCCACCTGCTCCGCAACGGAAATGGTGGTCCATAGCGTTATGGCCCAATTCGCCTGAACTGCTTCCCAAACCACCTTCCCACACGTCAGTAGCCGAATTCATCAATACCCAAGTAGAGTTAAAAGCAGAAGCACAAACAAAGATAACCTTTGCAAAGAACTCATACGTTTGGTTCGTTTCTGCGTCCACAATCTCCACACCTTTGGCCTTTTGCGTATCCTTATCGTAGATAATTTTCGTCACGATGGAAAAAGGACGTAAAGTCAAGTTCCCGGTAGCCATGGCAGGAGGCAATGTGGATGATTGCGTACTGAAGTATGCCCCAAAGTTGCACCCTAGCCAACACTGATTTTGATATTGACAGTTTACACGACCATGATGTGGCTTTGTGATATTGGCCGTACGTCCCATGATAAAATGACGTTTGCCACCGTATTCTTTTTTTAGACGTTCAGCCAAATCTTTTTCCACCACATTGAAATCCATTGCTGGCATAAAATCTCCGTCAGGCAGAACAGCCAAGCCATCCTTGTTTCCAGAGATACCTGCCCAACGCTCTGCATAGCTATACCAAGGCGCAATATCAGCATAGCGAATCGGCCAATCGGTACCATGGCCATCTTTCACGTTTGCTCCAAAATCCAAATCCGAAAGACGATAGCTTTGGCGTCCCCACATCAAGGAACGTCCGCCCACATGATAACCACGAAACCAGTCAAAACGTTTTACTTCTGTATATGGACTTTCTTTTTCATTTACCCAAAAATCAAGGTTCTTCTCGTTCAATGGATAATCTCTTCTCAAAACCGGATAGTCCGCTTCCATTTGTTTGGTACGGCCTCCGCGATGTGGATATTCCCAAGTATTTTTGTTGGCATGGTAATCCTTAACATGTTCGACGTTGCGCCCACGTTCCAACATAATGGTTTTCAATCCCTTTTCTGTCAATTCCTTTGCAGCCCAGCCGCCACTTATCCCCGATCCGATGACTATTGCATCATAAACATTATCTGCCATATCTCTTCTGTGTTTTGTTTTTTTTAAATAGTTTCTGTTTTGTTTTCTACTTTTTCATCTTTAAATAAAAGCAAGAATATCACCATGACCACAAAGGCAATTCCTGCTGGGACAATCCATGTCTGTTGCCAAAATCCCGCAACATCGGTTGTACGAAGATCTTGGTATTTTTCGCCGATAAATCCTGCAACCCAAAAACCAATAAGTTGTCCCACACCATAAGTGGCTAATGTTATCAGTCCTTGTGCGGCACTTTTATATTTTACACCGGCTTTGCTATCGGTATAGATCTGTCCTGACACAAAAAAGAAGTCATAACAAATTCCGTGCAGCGCAATCCCTAAAATCAACATAAAAGACAAATCGCCCGCATTACCATAGGCAAACAACAAATACCGTAGCCCCCAAGCCAGCATCCCTACCAAAATGGTCTTCTTAAAGCCAAACCGTGTAAAGAAAATAGGCAACAATAGCAAGAAAAGAACTTCTGACATCTGTCCTATTGTCATTTTTCCGGTCGGGTCCTTAAGACCGATCTCTGTTAAAAATGGATTGGCGTTGGAATAATAAAAAGCTAATGGAATACAAATAAGGATGGACGAGATGAAAAACACCAAAAAATTTCTATCTTTCAATAGCTTAATGGCATCCAGTCCCACGATAGAGGAAAAAGAAGGCTTCTCGTCCGCATTGGCTTTTACCGGAGGGGTTTTAGGGAGAACAAAGGAAAATAGCCCCAAAACTAAAGATGCTATCGAAGTCATCAAGAAAGTATTTCTCAACGCTCCTTGTGCGGCCCCTTCCGGAGAGTCCCATTTAAACAAATAGCTTATCGACAGTCCTGCTACGATCCACCCTATTGTCCCCCAGATACGGATACTGGAAAACTGTTTCTCTGGATTTGTTAATTGCCGGAAAGAAACAGAATTGACCAGAGCCAAAGTAGGCATATACAAAATCATATAGGCCAAGACATATGGATAAAACACCGTAATATCTGTAGCATTGTACATCTGGAACATCAGAAATGCGCCTATTAAATGCAGTATCCCCAAGATACGCTCGGCATTAAAATACCTGTCGGCTATCATACCGATAATAAATGGTGCGATGATGGCTCCTAATGACTGTGTAGAGAATACGTTGGAAATCTGCAGCGGTTCCGCATTTAAATTTTGGATCAAAAAGGTTCCCAGCGTGACAAACCATGCTCCCCAAATAAAAAACTCAAGGAACATCATGAATGATAATTTAAATCTAATTGATGTTGACATCTTTCTTGTAATAGGTTTATTTTTATAAAGATATTATTTCTCCAAATAAAAATGAAAAAAATTAATGCTAAATTATTTTAGCGTTAAAAATTATCCACTTCTCTATACGCTGCCACCAGCGCTTTCTCGCCTTCCGTTCCCGATTTCGACATGCCATGTTCCATACCGACTATACCCGTATAGCCTTTTTCTTTTAACCATTTGAACACGTTTTTATAGTTTACCTCACCGGTAGTAGGTTCTTTCCGTCCGGGGTTATCTCCCACTTGAATATAGGCAATCTCACTCCAGCACAAATCCATCAAAGGAATCAGGTTTCCTTCGTTTTTTTGTTGATGATAAGCATCATACAAAATCTTGCAGGAAGGACTATTCACCGCTTTACATATTTCATAAGCTTGATCAGTAAAACGCAGAAACAAGTCGGGTGTGTCGCTTAGTGGCTCCAATACCATTGTAATACCATGAGGTTCCAAAATTTCGGCACCTCGCTTTAATCCTTCAATAACATTGGCTGTTTGTACGCCAATGGGCAGATTCCTTTGATAATCACCCGGAACTACGGTCACCCATTTTGCGTTTACCCTTTTGGCAATTTCTACCGAATCACGGCAACCTTTCAAAAAAACATCTACATGCTCCTGTTTGCCTGCGGCCAAAGTATTGGCGCCATTTCCGCCCTTTGGCACAACAAAAACACCCATCCGCATACCTAATTTAGCCAATGTTTCGCCAATTTTCACTTGTTCGTTGACAGATCTCCCAGGCATACCATTGTCTTCGATACTGCGAAAACCCAAGTCATGCATGTATTTTATTTCATCTAAAAAATTTTTCCCCGCAGAAGCCGAAAACATCCCCTGGTGAGGGGCATAATCTAATTTAAAGGTTGTCCCGCTAGTGTTTTTAGATGGATTTGCCATGGTCTCTGTATTTAACAAAATACTGCTTCCTAATAGAGCCGTGCCACTCTTTATAAATGCTGAACGTTTCATATCAATCAGTTAGTTTTTAATGTATTGTGAAAAGCCTTTTGAAAACGCTTCTTTAAATAAATCATTTTCCTTGTATATTATATAAACTTCGATATTTTTTGTGGAATTTGCAAGTTGTAGCCCCTTCTCGACAGACAATGCCATAAAAACATTGTCGTAAGCATCCGCATCCATAGCTGTCTTTGCAATCACAGTTACGCTGGCTATGTTATTTTGTACAGGATACCCCGTTTGAGGATTAATATGATGATGTATCTTTTTTCCTTCCATATCAAAAGATTTTTGATAGTTACCCGAGGTAGTGACTGCTAAGTTCTTTAATTCCAACACCAAAGACCTATTTTCCGTATCAGGTCTTTCAATCCCTACTTGGAAGGGAGTGCGGTCTGCTTTAGTTCCCTTCGTACGTATCTCGCCACCTAACTCCACCAGAAAATTGGTCACTCGTTTAGAAGATAGGAAATCTGCCAATACATCGACTGTATATCCCTGTGCAATGCCATTTAAATCTATGCTCACATTCTTTGATTTCCTGCAGAGCTTTTTTCCGCGAAGCATCAGCTTATCCATACCAACAAACTGCAAAACACTGTCGATTTCATGCTTATGTGGATACTGGTTGATATGCTCGGGACCAAATCCCCAAAGCTGAACCAAAGGTTTAACCGTGACATCAAAAACACCCTTTGATTTCTGATAGATCGCAAGAGATTTTCGAACGACATTAGCCATGTGCGGGTCCATTTCTACGCAATCTTCAGATTGGGTATTGAAATGTGATATTAGTGATTCTTTTCTGTACAGGGACATTGATAAATCAATGACATTTAGCACACTATCAATGTCTTTTTGTATAACAGCAGCATATGGATGATAATACAGAATGTGATAAGTCGTACCCTGCGCTCTCCCCTCCATGACGAATTTGGGTTGCTGTGCATGAACACAACAACCTAATCCCATCAGCATACATATTTGAATCAGTCGCGACAACGTGATCAGATATATAATTCTGTGTTTAATCCCGGAATGGCCACAGGGTATTCTCCGTGCTCGTTGGGCAATATCTTGGGCAATGCATCGAACGCCAACGTTTCGGGCATTAGATCCACGGTAGATAACAAGGCTTCATCCCACTTAATAACTTTACCCGTATAACAAGCAATACGACCGATAATACCAGCCAATGAACTGTACGCGCCATATTCTGCATCGTTAAACTTATATTCACCCTTCGCAATAGCCTCGAACAGCTCCTTATGCTCCTGCTGATAGGCATTCGGATTCCCGGTCGGATCGTGCCTATAGATTTCTTTTCCTTTCGCATCCCATAAAACAGCTTGGTTGCCGGCAGATAGGTACACCTTACCTTTAGTCGCCTGAAAAGTTTCGTCTACGCGGTTGGAGATTCCCTCGAAATGTCGGCATTGGCTATAGACCACTGTGCCGTCATCATATGTCAGTTCAACAGCAAAATTATCGTAGATTTCACCGTATTCTTTTCCAGTACGATGTGCTCGGCTTCCTGTCCCCTGGATAGAAACCGGATATTTTCCCTTGATCCAGTTCGCAATGTCGATATTGTGTACGTGCTGTTCAACGATGTGGTCACCACATAACCAATTAAAATAATACCAATTGCGCATTTGATATTCCATTTCGGTTTGCCCCGGTTTACGTGGCCGTACCCAAACGCCACCACTGTTCCAATACACCTGACCGGAAACGACATCTCCAATAGCCCCATCGTGAATACGCTTAATGGCTTCCCGATAGTTGGTTTGATAACGACGTTGCAAACCGACCACAACATTGAGTTTCTTTTGTTTCGCAATTTCTGCAGCGGCCAATACCCGACGAACTCCCGGAATATCAACAGCTACCGATTTCTCCATAAAAACATGTTTGCCTTGTGCAACAGCCTCCTCAAAATGTAGGGGTCTAAATCCCGGAGGAGTAACTAATAGCACGACATCGGCGTCTTTGATAGCAGCTTTATACGCCTCAAAACCGACATATTTTCGGCTATCCGGTACATCTATTTTATCGCCAAATTTTTCTTTTAATGTGGCATAAGTTGCATCCAAATTATCCTGGAAAGCATCTGCCATTGCTACCAATTTAATATTCTGTCCCGAAGCAAAAGCGTCAAATGTAGCGCCTGTTCCGCGACCACCACAACCAATTAAAGCGATTTTTATCTCGTCGCTTCCAGTTGCAAAAACGTTATTGATCGGTGATGAAGCCAAAACGCCCGCACCGGCCAAAGTCGTGCCGGTCTTAATGAATTCTCTTCTTTTCAGTTTTTCCATTATGAGGTTATAATTGAATGATTTTTAAAAGTCCTTAATAGGTGCCTTATCATAATAGGCCATAATTTCTTCGTGTGAAGGAGGTGTTAGCGGGCGAACAAGCCGCAGGCCTACAAAAGGTGCTTCTGGAAACCACCAATTGGATTTGGGAATTTGTGGATCCAGTTGTTTCCAATGGGGATCAGAGGCTAGTCTTCTTGCGGAACGCACATCTTCAGCTTTGTTTTGGAAAGAACCACCTCTTACGCTATGAGGATACAGTGTTGTGGGAACGGCCACCGGATTAGCTGCTACCTTACCTTCAAACTGTTGATAATAATCCGGAATATATTGATCATAAGTCCATTCTGCCACATTGCCCAACATATCATACAGGCCCCATGTATTCGGTTTTTTGAGTCCTACTTTTGCAGTTAGACCCTTGCTGTTGTCCGAAAACCAAGCATATTCGCCCAATTGGGAAGCATCATCACCAAAATAATATTCCGATGTTGAACCGGCTCGACAGGCATATTCCCATTCAGCCTCCGTTGGGAGCCTGTAGAAGACACCTGTACGCACATATAACCATTTGCAGAACTGTATGGCATTGTAATGGGTCATGGCCAATGCAGGATGCCCTTCTTTCCCCATGCCGAATGTCATATCCAGATAAGGCTTGGTGGGCCGGGTAACAGCATCCACTTCCGGATTTACTTTTCCATCAACAGTTTTGGTAGTTTCAAAATCCTTATATACAAAAGGTTCATACAAATCCCACGTTACTTCAAATGTGCTCATCCAAAAGGGATCGATTTTAACATCGTGTACAGGTTTTTCATCTGCCTTCGAAGATGTTGCACTTCCCATTTTGAATTGTCCGCCAGGAATAGCTTCCATAGAAAATTCCAAACTCGTTCCTTCCAATTTTTGAACGTAACGCTCATGTCTGTCTTGTGCATAAGTAACCAAACCAGACGTTAACAATACACAGGAAACAATTGTCCGTTTTACAAAATTTATATACATTAATTCAGATTTTTATAAATCGGAATTAAATATAGCAATTAAAATATTAAAATTATATTGGAGAAAGGATGACAACAAGTAAGTTACAAAAGGAAATGGATGCACTGGTAAGCTAACCACGTCGTTACCAACCCGATGACAATGCTGAAGCCAATAATGGAATTACCCAATTTCGTGTTAAGTTTGAATTCTTGCAGTATCATGCTGGTAGCTACTAAGCTCGGCATCGCCATCTCAAATGCCGTTATGCGCACAATTTCACCTTGGAATCTCAAAAAGTATAATGCCCCGATCAGTAATAACGGTGCCAAGATGAGTTTGTATAACAGGGAGATACCCATTGTAAAAGCCTCGGATTTAGAAAAGGTCAGCGATAGCTGCATACCAATGGAAAAAAGTGCCAAAGGCGAAACGGTAGAAGATAATTGTCCAAAAAATGGCTTTAAACCATCCATATCTATGAATTTAGGTAACAGCAAAGCCAATATGCAACCAATCAATGGCGGAAATGTCAGGACACGTTTCAGCATATAGGAGACAGGTATTTTGGTGTTTTTACCACCTTGCCCCTGCAGCGCCAAAACCACACCCAAAGTGGAAAGAATAAAAAATGTCATTTGGTCGCAGATGATCGCCCACTTGATCATTTCCCCACCAAAATAGCTTGCGACCAAAGGAAAACCGACAAAAGACGTATTGCTGAGCCCTGATATCAAAATCAAAGTATGGGAGGTCCGTTTGGAGAGGTGCAACTTCTTTTCTAATATTTTAATAAAGATTACCGATCCTAAAAAGATAAACCAAGGTGCAAGCAAGGCAATGAGTATATCCTTATCCCAGTACAGCTCCGGGAGGTACAAAAATGAAGTTGCCGGCAGTCCGACATAGATGACCCACGTGTTGATGGCTTTAAAGCCGTCTTCTTTTACAATTTTAGCTTTTTTCAGGCTATAGCCGGCAAAGAGGCAGAATAGGATAATAAGAAAATTTGACATCGGAAATCCCTAAGCGTTACATAAAAAGTACAATCTGGATAAGTCTATGCGGAAGAGGTTCCCTATTTTGCTAGTTTTCCGATGCTCTTTGCCAAATTTTTATCTACGGTAATGTAACCAGGGTAATATACATTTTTACTCCCTATCTTGATGGAAGGCTTGATTTTCAGCACCAAAAACCCTTCTCCTTTGCGGGTAAAGATTTCGTTAAGGACATGGTCCAATCCCTTTTCCTGCGTTGCGTTGAAAATATTAGCTTTAAATGTTAAGGGGACGACCGTACTCTCTCTGGTCTCCAATCGTATATTCTCGTCCACTGTTCCTTCAAATAAAGGTTTTCCTTGAATCTCAATCAGGTATTTAAAAGAGTTGATAGCCGTTTTAGTCGTATTCGGATTGGAAACTTTCATGTTCACCTGTGCTTCTAGAGGCAAATCTTGCCGTAACAACGCCAAGGCAATACCGGGTAAGGAAGATAGGTTCACACCATCAGGTCCCGTGAACGATTCCAGGGTGCGCCCCGCCAAACGAACATCTTGCAAAGATTCAACCGAATAATCGCATTTGGCCAAAGCCTCTACTTGCGCTTTTTGTGATGCACAACCGGTGAACAGCCATAAAGCCATTAGTACCCCTATAAAACCTGTTTTATTTTTCATCATCTTATTTTTTCTTTTTACCGTCAAAATTATAGGTAACACCCAGTGTAAAAACGGCATTCCCGGCTTTCAAATACGTATTGTCCATGAGATTGAAATTAAACCCGTTGGTATACTGCACCTGAAATCCATTGTTCAATTCCATTCTGGTAAAGAACAACGGCTCGATAAAGAACGCTTCTTCTCTTGGACTTGGCAAATCATTGATAGTAAAATCAGTCATGGAAACACGGCTCAACCGAATAGCTGTACCATAATTTAAATCACGCTTTTTGCCGAATAAATCCAGTTTTCTCTTCCGGGTGGACGAATAATTCACCTGCATGAATATTTTGTCAAAATCCATGGCCCGGGTTTCAACTGGCTCCATGCCCGTTGTGGAAGCCCTTCGATCTACTTCGGTTGAGCTCCCGACGCCATAACCGGCAAATACCTCCAAAACTTGTCTTTGTTCCTTCCCTATTTTGGTAAAATAACCTAATCCGCCTTCGATCAGATGTTGCTGAAACAGCTCGTTACGTCTTTCGCCACCAACGTCCACATAGGACGCATTGGCAATCAAAGCCAGATTATTGGCAAAAGCCACTCCTGCATTTGCACTGACGTTGCCTTTGATGTTACTGTGTACGGCCATATACGCTTCTCCCTTTTCCTTAAACATCGGTGTGGCCGGCACATTGGGCATATAAATGGAGCTGCATCCGCTTGCAACAAAGGCAAGTGGGACAATCAATAGCTGTAGAGATTTCCAACGCATAATCTGTGATTTCAGCCTTATCCAATAATTATTGTGCCAAAAAAGGTTTTACGGTATACAAAACCGAATTAAAATCCGGTTTTTAGATAATTCCAGCTTTCAACAACTCCTGTTCCATTTCCTGTTGCAACTTTAAGGCTTCTTCCCGTGCCTTCTCCGCAAAATCTTTTCCATTGGAAGCATAGATGATGCCACGTGTACTATTGACCAATAGTCCACAGTCTCTGTTCATTCCGTATTGGCAAACCTCTTGGAGTGATCCGCCTTGTGCACCTACTCCCGGCACCAACAAAAAATGATCGGGAGCATGTTCCCGAATTTTTAAGAACGCCTCGCCTCGTGTAGCACCCACCACGTACATGGTGTCCTCCTTTGTGCCCCACGCATTTACTTTATCCAAAACATACTCAAATAACTGTGTGCCGTCCGAATTTTCAAAATTTTGGAAATCCTTGCTCCCCTGATTGGACGTCAAGGCCAAAACAATCGCCCACTTTCCCTCAAAATCCAAAAAGGGGCTGACGGAATCCTGTCCCATGTACGGCGCGACAGTAATGGAATCAAATCCTAATCCAGAAACTTTTTCATCAAAAAAGGCCTGGGCATACATTTTGGAAGTATTGCCAATATCCCCACGCTTGGCATCGGCTATGCTAAAGCAGTTTTCAGGCAGTATCTGCCAAGTTTTCTGCAACGATTGCCAGCCCTTAACGCCATAGCATTCATAAAATGCAATATTAGGTTTGTAGGCCACGCAAAGGTCTTCGGTCGCCTCTATGATTTGCCGATTGAAGGTAAAGATGGGATCTTCTTCATCCAATAAATGTGTCGGTATCTTCGTGATATCGGTATCTAGTCCTACGCACAGAAAGCTCTTCTTTGTCTTAATCTGGGCGATCAGTTCGTCTCGTGTCATAATGGATATGCATATTGCACTTACCTGCGGTAGGCAGGTATTGAGCATTGCCTAATCTTTGTATTCTTTGTTTCTCGTTCCTTACTCCTTGTTCATCAGTTCGGTTAGGAAATCGAAAACTTCCTTCCGAGAATAATCTGCCATTCCCTCATGATGGGCTGCCAAATTGCCTTCTTTGTCGAGAATAACCGTTGCCGGAATGGAGCCCCCCAGCCAACTGCCCGGAATTTGGCTTTCTGGATAGTAGATCGGCAGATCCAGATTGTGTTCCTGTAAAAAAGCATGTGCTTTTTCTTTTGCGTGCTCAATCTCAACCAGCAGAAATTCAATGTTGTCCTTTCCTTTAAATTTATCTTTAAGTACTTCAATGGAAGGCATCTCCGCCTTGCAAGGCGGACACCATGTGGCCCAAAAATTAATAAACACCACTTTTCCTTTCAAATCTGATACTTTAACTAATTCGCCTTTATCATTTGAAAATGTGGTGTTTAAATCAGAGGAAATGACCGTTTGTTGAGATATGTTATCCGACTCTTTTGGTTTTTCCAGATTCGGTTTAAACAGGCCCAACTTCATCAAGCCCTGTTGCATCCAAGCTCTGCTTGTGGGTACTATCAATAGCATAATAAGCAAGGCAAAAATGATATTGCCAACGATCTTCCAGGTTTTCTTTTTATTTTTCATTAGCATAAATTGTTAAACCGCTTTAGGTATCAAATTTCTGTAAAAGTTTCAGTAAGGTAGCAAAATCTTTCGGATAAGGGGCTTCAAAGGCGTATTCTTTTCCATCAAGATGAAAGCTTACTGCCCGTGCATGCAAGGCAAAGCGTTTCATGATAGGTTGCTCTTCCTGATCTTTGCTCATCGTAAAACCTCTCCTTTTCACTTGCGAAAGGTAAACGGGCTTTCCCCTGTACATCGTATCACCCACGATGGCGGCATGCTGTGTGGCCAAGTGAATGCGGATTTGGTGCATCCTGCCTGTGATGGGCTTACATTCTACCAAGGTAAAATGCTGGAAGTACTGAATGGAGTTGAAAATCGTTTCAGCCGGTTTGCCATTGGCCCGATCTATAGAAACATTTTTGTTTCCTTGGTTCAATATGGGTAAATCTACGCGTAGTTCGTCGAACGCGTGCGTACCGCCAATAATGGCATGGTAAATTTTGTTTACACGTCGCCGCTCAAACTCGATGGAAATCAAACGGTATGTTTCTGGATTTTTGGCTAATAACAAGATACCAGAAGTGTCCTTGTCCAAACGATGGCACACCTGCGCATCGGCATAATATTTTTTAGCCAATCTCAGAATATTGATTTCTCCACCCGACCTATCGTCCAAAGACGCCACAAATGGTGGTTTATTGATAACGATTAAATTATCGTCTTCAAAGATGATCAAATCCTGAAATTTAGGGAACTTAAACAAACGGTTGTCCATTTCTTGCATCCTGCAAAAGTACAAAATAATGCTGATAAATGGGTGGAAATAGTTCGGTCTTAGCGTCCTAATATTAATGAACCTTTTGTTGGCTTTCTACTGCAAATAGTTCACGCCATCGCCCCGGTTCGTAAGGACACAAAGAAGGTATTGTTACAGACTATTTTTATACGTCTGTGTGTAGCTCTAAAAATCTTCATGTATATTTGTCCATCTAAACGAAAAAAAATGTCCGTAAACAAAGTAATCAAACGCGTAACGACTAACTCCATTCGCAACATGAAGGCCAACGGTGAGAAAATCAGCATGCTGACCGCTTATGACTATTCTACTGCCAGGGCATTGGACGAGGCCGGGATAGATGTGTTGCTGGTTGGTGACTCTGCTGCAAATGTTTTTGCAGGTTATGAAACGACACTACCGATTACACTGGACCACATGATTTACCATGCCAGTGCAGTGGTAAGGGGTGCCAAACGGGCTCTGGTGCTGGTGGATCTTCCCTTTGGTACGTATCAAGGGACAGCGGAAGATGCTTTTAAAGCTGCGGTACGTATGATGAAGGAGTCTGGAGCACACGCACTCAAACTGGAAGGCGGCACCGAGATATTGGAAAACATCAAAAAAATCGTGGATGCGGGGATTCCGGTATGTGGCCATTTGGGACTGACCCCCCAATCCATCAATAAATTCGGAACTTTTGGTGTACGTGCGCAAGAAGAGGCCGAAGCCCAAAAACTAAAGACCGATGCCCTTGCTCTCCAAAAAGCGGGATGCTTTGCTATCGTATTGGAAAAAATTCCGGCCAAATTAGCGAAAGAGGTAACCGACATGCTGGATATTCCTACGATCGGGATCGGTGCGGGCAATGGTTGCGATGGACAAGTGTTAGTGGTGAACGATATGTTGGGGTTTACCAAGGATTTCAAACCCAAATTCCTGCGCCAATACATGAATCTTTACGGCGATATGATTACGGCAGCTACCCAATATGCGGCTGATGTTAAATCGGGCAACTATCCGAACGAGGATGAGCAATATTAAGCGGTTGCATGTTTAGGTAGTAAGGACGTGAAAAAAGAGAAGCGTAGAACATAATAGGACGATGAAAATACTTTTGATCATTTTTTTGGTTGCTGTATTGGTGTATTTGCTATTCAGGCGGTTCTTTATGCCACAAAAAGGCACAGCGGGCATCATCAACACAACCAACCGTCAGGGATTTTTATTGATCCATACCTCTCCACAAGTGCTGGGCAGGGTTACAAAGAGCACGCTATGGACAGTGGGAACGGGCTTCATCCTCTTTCTGCTCATCTTGGTACTGGGCTTGAAAATAAAAATATTTTGGATTGCGCTGCCCCTCAGTTTTTACCTGATAGCGCAATTATTTGTTTACACGAACCATGTAAAAACTGTTAAAAATCAGCGGATTTATTTTGACCCGCAAACAAGTGAAGTATATGTAGAGCGGCTCCCCGGAATCGGAATGGATTTGCATTTTAACTTACTACGAGATGTCATCGAAATTACCGAAGTCAGATCTGTACAAAAAAATAGAGGGACATTATACGGATATTACCGCCTGCGTTTAAAAAATGATATATTAATAATACCTTATTTGGTAGAACAACATGACCACTCCGGCAATAAAGCATTCTTCGCAAGCATTAACAACAACTTTAAGATAGAGGTAGAAATTAAATTATTTCCAATAATTTAATTTAAATATCTACCCTATTAACCTTTATTATAGGTTTCGTAAATCTGGCGGACATTTTCCTGTTCTTCTGCGCCATTTCGAATACATTTTTCGCGAAAGGCATCGTCCTCTATATTTCTTTCCAGCTGTTTGTTTCGCCATACCTTTGCCAGTGCCAATCGACCGATCCGGGTTTTAGGCAACCCCAGCAATTGGCAAGAATAGTCTCCCAAAAGATAATGGTTGTAAAACAGGTGCACCTCGCGCATCATTTTGCGCATCAGTAGCGATTTGGGATAAAATGCCTGCACAGGCTCTTCCTGCAAGGCTCGAGCGAGTTGCAACGTATCCACATCACCCTCCCTTTGGGTCATCGTCCAATAGTACAGTGCTTTTATGGCCTCAGGCTCATGGTCTGGCAAAAGTTCCACCGGTATACCCAACAAGTAGCTGATGTATTTCCAAAAATGAAACAGGCCCTTTATTTCCTCCTCGCCAGGTTTTATTCCCATGCGCCGAAGGCCAACCAAAAATACTTCTGAAAAACCCAAATGCGTTGCCAACATATCCCAAGTATTGATGGGAATTCCCCATTTTTCTATTTCCCAATCTGTTTTTTCCAATATTTGAACTCGAGAAAAGGAATGAATCATTCGGGTGAGCATCACTTGCTTAAATCCCATACTGGTCGGTCTGAGATTGCCTGGTTTTGTAATTTGCACCCAAAACTCCACAGTATCCGTCAAACGTTTTACAGCGCCCTTTTTCAAAGCTCCGGTATATACCAAAGGTTTATTGATGGCAGCAGACTCATAACCACCCATTAAACAATAGTCACGTAACACAATGAGCGATGAAAGCCCCGGACGCTGGCAGAAACGCTGTCCAACTTCCAGCAAATCCCAATCCAACCAATCTGGTTCTATATTAAAACAACCGAAAAATGCATCCAATACTTCTTTTAGCTCGCTAGGAATTGGAATGCCATCGAGATACTGCAATAAATACGCATTTGCAGCTTTAAAGCCCTGTTTCAAATAGAGTTCCACGGCAACCTTATCACCTGCCTTATCATATTGATAGAGCAAGGGAATAAACTGCTCAGCATCTTCTATCCGGGGCACAATATCCAGTTTATGCAACAATTCGACACCTATCCCTTTTGTCCAATAGTGCCTAAAGGAAGAAGTGTTGATCTTGTACCTATAAGGGAGCTGCAACATATCCGTTAATTATCCAACATCCAGTTAAAATAGTGTGCAGAAGCGTTAAATTCTTCATGTACATAATCAAAATCAAAATCGATATAATCGCTGTTGCACCCCTCAATGTCCGAACAACAGAACCGTCTGTTAATGGTAAAATGTAGGCGAAATGTTCCTGTTCGGTGTTGCTCATTATATGTCCATCCGCTTATGCGAAATTCCCCGATTTCCGGACTACCGTCCTTATCCTTCAACTGGTCAAAGAGAAAGGCCTTTAACCGATTTATTTGTGGATCTGAAAACAGATCTATCAGTGTGTTCGGGTTCTCAATAAGGGAAGAAAACAGTATTTGAGGAATGCTCAGCCTTAAATCAATTGTTGCATCTGTATTCATACGCTATGTTTTTCTCATAAATTTTCCAAAGCGGCATATATTCATTCAATATGTATTCTTGTTGCTTTTGATGCAAACCCAAATAAGCCATCATCGCCATTGCCACGCAATATTCCACAACATCAAGGGAGAAGGCATGCAAAGATTTGCTAAAGGTGATGGCTTCTTTGGTAAGACAAATGGTAAAAGGATTTGTTTTATTTTTCCGGAAAAGAATCGTTGGGACCAAGAGGCAGAGTCTTTCTTCCCATTTCCCTACAAAGTCATGTATGAACGTATTCAGCAATCTTTCCTTTATTTCGTCTATTTGTTTATAAGATAAATTATGACTATTTGAAAAACAATATATTATATCATTTTTTATATAAGGATTACCTGATGGACCAGCCAGCTTAACCGGCCATTTTTTATCAAATATTTCTATAGACGTAATGGTATAATCGATTTCCTTTTTTATTTTTTTCCGGAGCAGACGTTTGACGAACAGCACAATTTCATCTTTTGGAACGTTTGCTTCAACGGCAAGTTTTTTATGCGCTGTCGTCCATTCCAAGACACGTATTCCCTTTCCATCCGAAAGGATTATTTCGACCATATGACCTTCTATTGTCCAAAACATCGACGCAAAATAACGAAAAAACCAGTGGGATGTGATGCAATCGTTACGTTTTTTGCCGTCTAGTTTTATTATGTTTGCATAGGATTAATATAAAATACATTTAATTATGAGAAAAATTCTTGTTCTGTCTACGATTGTGGCGGTAACAGCAGGGTGTAACGGTACACAAGAGCCACACCAGGCGATAAACCTGTCTTACATGGATACGACCGTTCGCCCGCAGGATGATTTTTATCACTATGTGAATGGCAACTGGATGAAAACGGTAGAAATTCCATCCGATAAAGCCCGTTGGGGATCATTTGACGAATTGCGAGAACACACGGATACATCCGTACTGCAAATCCTTAAGGAATCATTGAACGAAACTTTTGAAAAAGGTACTGATGGACAAAAAATAGCGGATCTATACAAATCCTACATCGATTTTGATGCGAGGAATCAACTGGGGATAACGCCTGTAAAGTCTTATTTGGATAAAATCGATGCCATCAACAACTTCGACGATCTATACAACTATTTGATAGAAGTAGGGCCTCAAGGTGGCAATCCGTTCTTCGGCGCATATGTATATGCCCACATGAAAAACAGTGACATCAATGCTGTCTATTTAGGCGGTGGCAACTTGGGTTTGGGTCGATCCTACTATCAAAAAGTGGATGAGAAAAATACGGAAACACTGGGTCAATATGCCACTTTTGTATCCAATTTGTATGGAAAAATCACGGATGATAAAGATTTGAAAGGGCCGAAAATCGTAGCTTTTGAAAAAGAAATTGCTTCTTACTTAAAAACCATTGAAGAGCAACGTGACGCACAAAAGCGCTATAATCCTGTAGCCGTGAGCGATTTAGGCAAGCTGGTGAAGAACATAGACATTGCTCGGTACATCAAGCAATTGGGTTTCACGGCGGATACCGTCATTATCGGCGAGTTGGCATATTATCAAAACTTAGACAAGATCCTTGCGCCCGAAAAATTACCGGAAATTAAGGAATTCTTGAAATTCAATATCATGAACAACGCCACCGGCTATCTCACAAAAGAACTGGATGAACTTGCATTTGATTTCTATGGACGTACCTTACGTGGCCAAAAAGAGCAAAGGGCATTGGACAAACGCGGTTTGGAATTTGTCAACAGTAAAGCGGGTGAGCTTTTGGGGAAATTGTATGTGGCCAAACACTTTCCTCCGGAAGCCAAAGCGGCTTGTGAAGAGATGGTACAGTACCTGATCAAATCGTTCAATGTACATATCAAAGAATTGAATTGGATGTCGGATGCGACAAAAGAAAAAGCCTTGGAAAAACTGTCAAAATTTACGGTAAAAATCGGGTATCCGGACAAATGGAAAGATTATTCCAAACTAACGGTCGGCAATTCCCTTTTTGAAAATGTACAACAAATCAATCAATGGGCATTTGAGGAGAATTTGGCCAAACAGGGAAAACCTGTCGACAAATCGGAATGGGGCATGAGTCCGCAAACCGTTAATGCTTATTACAACCCTTTATTCAACGAGATTGTATTCCCCGCGGCCATCTTACAACCACCTTTCTACGATTACAAAGCGGATGCAGCCATTAACTTCGGTGGTATCGGAGCGGTTATCGGCCACGAGCTATCGCACGGCTTCGATGATTCCGGTTCGCAGTACGACGGCAACGGAAACCTCAACAATTGGTGGACAACGGAGGATAAAGAAAAGTTTGATGCAGCAGCCAATGCTTTAGTTGCTCAATTCGAGGCGTACGAACCTGTACCAGGTGTATTTGTCAATGGACGTTTTACCCTTGGCGAAAATATTGGTGATTTGGGAGGTGCTTCAGTAGCATTCGACGCTTTGAAAATGTATCTGAAGGACAAAGGAAATCCGGAAAAAATCGATGGATTTACACCAGAACAACGGTTTTTCTTGTCGTGGGCAACTATTTGGCGGACGAAAACCACCGATGAGTTTGTGGTCAATCAGGTGAAAACCGATCCACACTCCCCCGCACAATACAGGGCTTTTGCTCCGATTATCAATATGGACGGATTCCATGAGGCTTTTGAAACCAAGCCCGGCGATCGTTTGTATAAAGCAAAAGAAGACCGGATTAAAATCTGGTAATAACCATCATGAACCTGTATCCCTAATGTAGCCGAAGGATACATTGAATAATGCAGACCTATAAGGTTTAGACACCTTATAGGTCTTTTTTATATCCGTCGCTTATACCCCGGCTTATTCATCATATTATCCAAAGAATAATTGCCCGATCCGAAAATCAGAAAGACTAATAACAGCAACAATACCCCTACCGAAAACCACAGTTCAGAATTCATAAAGCTGAATCCGTTGGTGATATTGACAAAAAACACTGCACCAATCAATATCGGCAACTGAAAGACGACAGCCAATCGGGTCTGGAATCCCAGAAGAATAAACAATCCGCCAACCAAATGCGCAAAAACCACATAATGTACAGCGCTCCAAATAGATAGTTGAAAATTAGTTTTCCGAATCAGGTCTGCAACAGCTTCTCTGTCTTCCACAAAGCTCACGCCCTTAACAAAAATGATGATACCCAATATTATCCGCAGGATATCTAGCCATCGCGGATGATGGGTGTCACCCCAACGTTCAATTTTTTGGACAACGTTCATAACGACCTCCTTTTTTATAGATGAAAAGATATATATTCGTTCATTTTGTCAAAATCAAACCTTTTTATATCTTTTACCCACAAAAATTGTGCTGTTTTTATAAAAAGCCATTTTATTTTCACAACTTGAGATTAGGGCGTTAATATCAAGTTTGGCATTAAGGTGGGTTGATGGGTATTATTTTTTTGACTGCTGTTAATGCACACCATAAAAAACACCTTTCATAACCCGTTGTGCATTATGATTTAGGGATAAAAAAAGGAGAAATAAGTTGCTCATTACACTGATAATCAGTAAATTGTTTTAACTACAAAACGATTTAGAATGAACAACTTAAGAGCAAATTACGA
>Ga0222419_100647_pt1 | contig 23562 bp, 23 predicted proteins | sample 1B20Ametagenome_FD_182474 | JGI IMG/M metagenome (GOLD analysis project Ga0222419, IMG submission 182474) | Enriched microbial communities from leaf-cutter ant dump, University of Wisconsin, Madison, United States - 1B20A (version 2) | ecosystem: Environmental > Terrestrial > Nest > Insects nest... | reverse complement strand
GAATCAGGTTGAACGCCTGGAAGATGAAACCGATCTTCTCGTTGCGGATCTTCGAGCGGGCGTTGTCGTCGAGGTTGCTGACCTCGATCCCGTCCAGGTGGTACTGCCCGCCGCTGAAGGTTTCCAGCAGGCCGGCGATGGTCAGGAAGGTGGTCTTGCCCGAACCGGACGGACCGGTCACGGCAACGAACTCGCCCTCCTTCACGTCGATGTTGAAATCGCGCAGCGCATAGGTCTCCACCACTTCGGTGCGGTAGACCTTGGACAGGTGGGTCATCTTGAGCATGGCTGGTCTCTCTTTTGTTCCGGTTGGATGGGGTGTCGTTGCGTGGAGCTCGGGGTTGTCTGGGTTGTTGAGGGAATAGGGAGTGGGGAATGGGGAATGGGAAGAGCAACAGCGTGCGGGTTGGCGGCTTTTCTATTCCCTATTCCCTTCTTCCCATTCCCAACTCCCTATTCCCTCGCGTCAGCGACTGATAGCCACCTTCGCGGCGCCCTTGAAGCTGTCGGTGCCGGAGATGACGATGCGGTCGCCTTCCTTCAGGCCTTCGAGGATCTCGACTTTGTCGATGCTGCTGGTACCGACGCGGATCGGAGTCTTGGTGGCGATGCCGTCGCGCACGACGTAGGCGTAGTTGCCGCCGGATTCGTCGACGAAGGAACCGCGCTGAACGGTGAGCACGTTGTCGCGCTTGTCCAGCAGCACGCGTACCGACAGGCGCTGGTTCTGGCGCAACTGCTTGGGCGTGTCGCCCTCGAAGCGCAGGCGGGCACCGACCTGGCCGTTGACCACCTCGGGCGAGATCGCGCTGACCAGACCCTTCCAGGTCTTGCCGTTGCCGCTGATCTCGCCGGTCATGCCGATGCCCAGTTCGCGGGCATAGCTTTCCGGCACCTGCATCTCCACTTCCAGCGCGCTGAGATCAATCACGCTGAGCAGTTGCGCGTCCTTGGCCACGGTGGCGCGTTCGGCGATGAACAGTTGGCCGACCTGGCCATCCACCGGCGACTTCACGTCGAGGTCGTCGACCTGGCGCTGCAGGTCCTGCACCAGCAGCAGCTGGCGCTCGTGGGCGAGTTTCTTGGACTGGATGTCGAAGTTGAGGCTGGCGTTGTCCATGCCGAGATCGGCCTCGGCGTGCTGCAGGGTGATCCGGGCTTTTTCCAGTTCGTCCTTGGAACGGTCCACGTCCATGCCCGGCACGGCACCCTTGTCGAAGGCTTTCTCGTTGCGGTCCAGATCGCGTTCGGCCGCCTTCGCCTCGATCTTGGCGTTGTCGTAGGCCTTCTGCAGCTCGCCGCGCTGTTTGCGGGCGTCGATCTGCGCGCGCTGGTATTCCACCTCCATCGCGTCGGCGTTGCTCTGCTCCTGCGCCAGCTTGTTGGTCAGCTCGGGACTGACGATGGTGGCCAGTACCTGATCCTTCTTCACCGTGTCGCCGGCGTGCACCTTCAGCGTCACCGCGCCACCGGAAGTGGCGTACAGGGTCGGGCTGACCGCTGCCACCACTTTGCCTTCGGCGGAGATGTCGTTGACGAACTCGCCACGCTGCACTTCGGCAAAGGCCAGCCGCGAACTGCTGACCGAACTGGAAGCGGAGAACAATCGGCCGATCCCCGGCGCCAGCCAGACCAGAAGTACCAGCACGAGCACACCCGCGCCAATGAACATCACCCGGCGCTTGCGGTTGGGTTTGACCTGGACCAGGCGGTCCTGTGCGGAGGTGTCGCGAATCATCGAAAAGTCCCTGACCGCGTGCAATGCGGCCCCACCAAGGACTTGGCAATTAGCGTGCCAACACGACAGAGCTCAATAAATCACATAATTTCAATTGCTTGCATCATGAGCATGCAGCAAGGCAAGTGTCCGCGGACAACCAACGGACACCCGGACGACAGTGTCCGCAGCCTCGCAACAGGCTTTCAGCCATCGATCGCCAACTGCAACGGCACCGCCTCGGCGCGTGCTATCTGGCCAGCCAGCCGCCGGCTCAATGGCGACACCGGAACCACGTCATCCGCGCCGAGAACGCGCAGGCCGGCCAGTCCACGCAGATGGAAACGCAGCACCCGGGCACTGGCCGGGCGCACATGCCCGACGCCGTGTGCGGGCTTTGCCGCAGTCATCGTCCGGGCGCATTCCAGCAAGGCATCCCACGCGAAATAGTCGGTATCCGGCAGCAGATGCAGGCAGGCCAGGCGGTGATGTTTGCGGTCCACGCATTCAATCCACTCACGCGGCCCTTCGACCGTGATCGTGCTGGCCGCCACCAGCCGGCAAGTCTGCAGCAGGGGAAGCAGCGACGGCGATTCGACCAGCATCCCCACCGGCATGTCCCGTGCCGGCTTCGCCGCCATCGGCATGTACAACACGTTGCCCAACGCCGGCAGGCTCTCGAACAGGCACGCGGGGGTGACCCGCACATCGCAACGGCAGACTGCGGCATGGCCGGCGAACGGCCAGCGCTGCCGCAGCCACGGGACTGAAAGGCCGAACATCGACATCTCCGGGGGCGATCGTCCGCCCGCACAGCGGGGCGGACGCAAGGGAGACCCGGCCGGACCGGGCCGGGGCGATTTACTTGGTGAGGATCAACTTGTCGTTGCGGGTCAGGCGCAGGTGGTACTCGCTGCCCTGGTGCCGGATCACCAGTTCGCGGGCGCCATCCCGCAGCAACTGGCTGGACAGCACATGACGGGGCACAGTGTCATCCGGCGTGAATACCGGGTCAGGCAAGCGGGTGGACCGCGACGGCAAGGGTCGGCTCAGGGAGAGGACAGACATCGGAGGCTCCGCGGAAAGTCGGTGACGCCATGATGATAATGATTCTCATTTGAGAGTCAATCACCCATGCCGCCGCCCTCCCCCGGTCCGGTTCAGGACGCCTCGACCAAGGCGCGGATCCGCTGCGCCACCGGGGCGTCCAGCCGCGGCAGCAACTCCATCGCATCGAGGTTCTGCGCCAGTTGCCCACGCTTGCTGGCCCCCAGCATCACCGTGGACACGTGCGGATTGAGCAGGCACCAGGCGATCGCCAGCTGGGCCAGCGGCACGCCCAGTTCATCGGCCACCGGCTGCAGTGCGCGCACCTTGCCCAGTCGCTCGTCACCCTCGCCCAGCACGTTTTCACGCAACCATTCGTAGCCCGGCTGGGCCAGACGCGAATCGGCCGGCACGCCGTTGTTGTATTTGCCGCTGAGCAGGCCCGAGGCCAGCGGCGACCAGATCGTGGTGCCCATGCCGTAGGCCTCGTACAGCGGCGCGTATTCCACCTCGACCCGCTCGCGATGCAGCAGGTTGTACTGCGGTTGCTCCATCACCGGTGCGTACAGATGGTTCTCGCGGGCAACCCGGTGAGCCTCGTGGATCTCGTCGGCCGACCATTCGCTGGTGCCCCAGTACAGCACCTTGCCCTGGCGCACCAGCGTGTCCATCGCCGCCACGGTTTCCACGATCGGCGTGTCCGGATCGGAGCGATGGCAGAAGTACAGGTCGAGATAGTCCACCCGCAGGCGCTGCAGCGCCTGGTGGCAGGCGTCCAACACGTGCTTGCGCGACAGGCCGCGCTGGGTCGGCAGCGGCTGCTCGACCGCACCGAAGAACACCTTGCTGGAAACACAATAGCTGTCACGCGGGAAGCGCAGGTCGGCCAGCACATCGCCCATCACCTGCTCGGCCACGCCGTTGTTGTAGGTCTCGGCGTTGTCGAAGAAATTCACCCCGCGATCGTGCGCCAGCGCCAGCATCTCGCGCGCCTCGCCCCTGCCGACCTGCTTGCCGAAGGTGACCCAGGCGCCGAACGAAAGCGCGGAAAGCTGCAGGCCGGAGGTACCAAGGCGACGGTATTGCATGGGGAGACTCCTGATCGGGTGACAAGTGAGGACCGCATCGCACCTGTGCGGCAAGGCACGTCACGGGTCGGCAAGCGTAGTGCCACCCCCTGCGGGGTGCCAGTTCAGCTACCGCGGCCCGCCGCTGCTGCGGCGTGTTTTCCATGGTGGCTGGCCACCATCGCGGCCCCCTTCGTCACGATTCTGCGCAAGCTGCACGAGGTCCGTTATCTGTGGCAGCGCCCGCTGCAACTGGACAACCGCAAACTCGTCCAACTGCTCGGCAGCGAGCCCCATACCCCGTTGCCCCGGGCGGTCGCCACCACCTTGCAAGGCCTTGGCCGCGCATGCCCGTCAACGAACCATGAAGCTGGCCCGACGCTCCGCACGCGGCTCCCTGCTGCCGCGGCGGCGGCACGCAACTACACGCGCCAGAAAACCAGCAGCAGCGACAACACCAGCGCCGCCATCACACCGGCCACCACATCGTCCACCATCACGCCGAAGCCGCCCTTCACGCGCCGGTCGATCCAGCCGATCGGCCACGGCTTCCACACGTCGAACAAGCGGAACAGGCCGAAGCCGACCAGGATCATCCACCAGGGTGCCGGCATCAGCAGCAGCGGAAACAGGGCCAGCCACTGGCCGATGAACTCGTCCCACACGAGGCTGCGGTGGTCGTCCACGCCCAGCGTCCTGCTGGACACATCGCAGGCCCATACGCCGACGACGAAACCGACGACCAGCAGCAGCAGCCAGGCCCATGGCGGCATGTCGCGCAGCCACCACCACGGCAGCAGTGCGGCCAGCGAACCAGCGGTGCCCTGCGCCTTGGGCGTCAGGCCCGAGCCGAAGCCGCAGGCCAGCCATCCGGCGGGGGTGGCCAGCAGGCGCTTGCGCTGTTCGGCGGTGAGTACCTTGCGACTGATCTCAATCATGGGCGAAATGATCCCAGCCCGAACGCGGTGAATCCAGCCACGAGCCATCCTCGGCCCGCACGCGAACCCCTTCGCCCTCGACCACGCGACCGATCCGCGTGGCGCCACAACCGAGCCGTGCCAGATCAGCCTGCACCTCGGCCAACCGCGCCGGCGGCACGGTGAAGCACAGTTCGTAGTCCTCGCCACCGGCCAGCGCGAAGTCGCGGGATGTCGCCTCGTCAAACGCATCGAGCAGGGCCGGCGAGCGCGGCAGCCAGGCGCTCTCGATCTCCACCCCCACGCCGCTGGCCACACAGATATGCGCCAGGTCGGCCAGCAGGCCATCGGAAACATCCAGACAGGCATTGGCGATACCGCGCAACGCGAGGCCTGCCGCCACCCGCGGCACCGGGCGCAGCTGCCGCCCGAGCAGATGATCCCGATGTGCATCGGGCATGTCCGGCGGCACGCCCTGCTGCAACAGGCGCAGCCCGGCGGCGGCATCGCCCAGCGTGCCGGTGACCAGCACCACATCACCGGCCTGCGCGCCGCTTCGGGTCAGCGCCTGCCCCGGTGGCACGAATCCGTGCACGGCCACGCTGAGTGTCAGCGGCCCGCGCGTGGTATCGCCACCGACCAGCGCCAGCCGGTACGGCTGTGCCAGCTGCGCGAAACCTTCGGCTAAACCGTCGATGAAAGCGGCATCGGAGGCCGGCATGCTCAAGGCCAGCAACGCCCAGGCCGGGCTGGCACCCATCGCGGCCAGATCGGAGAGATTCACCGCCAATGCTTTCCAGCCCACGTCGGCCGGTACCGCGTCACGGAAAAAGTGCACGCCCTCGACCAGGGTGTCGATCGCCACCGCCAGCTCCTGCCCTGCCGGCACGGCCAGTACCGCAGCGTCGTCGCCGATACCCAGCCGCACATCGTCACGCGATTGTGCGGTGCGTTCACGGAGGCGCTCGATCAGTCGGAATTCCATCGCGGCTCCCGTCAGGCTTCGTCGCGTACATAGACCTGCACGCGGTCACCGTACAGCGCTGCATGACCATGCAGATGGAAGCCTGCACCCACGGCCAGACGGATCGAAGCCGTGTTGTCCGGGTCGATGATGCAGGCCGCACGATGCGTGCCGAAACGTTCCCGTCCCCAGGCCAGCACGGCGGCAAGAGCCTCCCGCGCCATGCCTTTGCCCTGCGCCTCGCGGGCCAGTACCCAACCCAGCTCGGGCATACCTTCGAGCGGCGGCTCCATCGTCCGCTTGAAATCGCCGTAGCCGATATCACCGACCAGCCGGCCGGTGGCTTTTTCCTCGATCGCCCAGTAGCCGTAGCCGAGCATCACCCACAGGCCGGGATGACGCAGCAGGCGCAGCCAGGACTCCTCCCGGGTGGAAGGCCGGCCACTGATGTAACGAACCACGTCTGGATCACCCCAGATCGCGGCGAATGTCTCGAAGTCGTCGACGCGATGACCGCGCAGACGCAGCCGTGCGGTTTCCAGCACAGGCACGGCCACGGTGCCCGTACCCGCCATCAACCGCGCTTTTCCACGCTGCGCAGTTCGCCGGCCAGCTTGTCCAGCACGCCGTTGACGTAGCTGTGGCCATGGTCGGCGCCGAAGCGCTTGGTGACCTCGATCGCCTCGTTGATCACCACGCGGTAGGGCACGTCGGGGCGGAACTTCAGCTCGTAGGCGGCCAGCCGCAAAGCGGCGCGCTCGATCGGGTCGATCTGGGCCACGTCGCGGTCGATGTGCGGGCGCAGGGCTTCATCCAGCACATCAACGTGCTTCTCGACGCCGTGCAGCAGGTCCTCGAAGTACTCGAGGTCGGCCACTTCCATGTCCTGCTCATGGCGGAATTGCTCGATCACCGCATTCATGTGGCTGCCCGAGAGCTGCCACGCATACAGTGCCTGCAGCGCACGGCGACGCGCCCGCGAACGGGCGGCCAGATCGATGCCTTGCGGGGCGACGTGGGCCATCACAGCTGTCCGTACAGGTTGACCATTTCCAGCGCGGCGACCGCCGCGTCGGCACCCTTGTTGCCGGCCTTGGTGCCCGAGCGCTCGATCGCCTGCTCGATGCTGTCGGTAGTCAGTACGCCGAACGCCACCGGCACGCCGGAACCGTACGCCGCCTGGGCCAGACCCTTGGCGCATTCACCGGCGACGTAGTCGAAGTGCGGCGTGGAACCGCGGATCACCGCGCCCAGCGCGATCACCGCTGCGTACTTGCCGGAGTGCGCCAGCTTGTGGGCGGCCAGCGCGATTTCCCACGCGCCCGGTACGCGGACCAGATCAATGTCCTCGTCCTTCACGCCGTGGCGGACCAGCGCGTCACGCGCACCAGCCACCAGCGGTTCGACGACGAAGCCGTTGAAACGGCCGGCGACGATGACAAAACGGCCCTTGGGCGTGGCGAAATCGCCTTCGATGATGTTCATGCGGAATGTTCCTTGGATGGACCTGCGGCCCATGCGGGCCGGCTATTTTACGGGTTTGCGCCCCGCCCTGCTCGCAAGTACGGGTAGTCGCGGATTTCCAGCCGCGCCCGGCCATCGGCCACGCGCAGCCGGGCCGGCGCGCCGAACGGCAGGGTGAACTTGTCCGGCTCATGGCCGGTCGGCAGGCCGCCGACCTGGGGCACGCCGCTGGCGCGGTGGATCTGCGCGAAGCTGGCAGCGAGGTCATAGCCGTTGTCATAGTCACTGGCGCGGCAGCGGCTGAAATTGCCCAGCAGCAGCGCACGCTGGCGCCCGAGCACGCCGGACAAGTGCAACTGGTACAGCAGCCGCTCGATCCGGAACGGTGGCTCGCCGACGTCCTCGATGAACAGGATGCCGCCGTCGATGCGCGGGAAGTACGGCGTACCGAGCAGGCTGCACAACACCGCCAGATTGCCGCCCCACAGCGGGCCTTCCACGTCCAGCGCGGTGTCGGCGTCGGTGCTCCAGACCAGTTCGGATGTCGGCGTGGTCACCGTGCTCCAGAAATGCTGCCAGGTGAATTCGCTGAGGGTTTCGGCGCCAAAATCCGCACCCAGCATCGGGCCGCTGAAACTGGTCAGGCCAGCCTTGGCATGCAACGCCAGCTGCACCGCGGTGAAATCACTGTAGCCGACCAGCAGGGCATCGCCACCGCCCAGCCGCTCGCGCAGCGCGTCGTAATGCAGCGATTCCAGCAACCGGCTGGCGCCGTAGCCGCCGCGGATCGCCAGCGCGATGTCGGGCAGGGTTTCCAGCGTGGCCAACGCATTCAGATCCGCCGCCCGCTCCGCATCGCTGCCGGCATAACGCTGCTCGCTGCGCTCCAGCACCTCCAGCGCTTCCACCTCGCAGCCCGCATCGCGCAGACGTGCCACGCCACGCGCCATTGCCGCATGGTCGTGCGGGTAGCCGGAGGGAGCGATCAGGCGGATGCGTGTGGACATGGGGCTGGCATTCATGGGGATCGGATCAGGCATCGTAAACCAGTGCTGAGTATGGCCACCTACACGTATTCGACAACCTCCAGCCCGAAGCCGGCCAGGCCGACCATCTTGCGCGGCGTGCCCAGCACGCGCAGTTGGCGCACGCCGAGATCGGCGAGGATCTGGGCACCGAGGCCAAGCTGGCGCCATTCCTGCTGCTGGGCCTCTTCCGGTTCCTGCTGCACCGGCTGGCGCTGCAGGCGGGCCAGCAGAGCATCCGGGGTGTCCTCGCCGGACAGCACCAGCAGCACGCCACGATCCTCGTCTGCGATGCGGCGCAGTGCAGCGGTGACGGTCAGGCCCAGATCGTCGCGCTGCAGATGCAGCACGTCGGACAAGGTATTGCGCACGTGCACGCGGCTGAGCACCGGCGCACCGTCGTCCACCGCACCACGCACCAGGGCGAAGTGCAGGCCGCGGCGGATCACGTCGCGATACGCCACCAGCCGGAAGCTGCCGAACTCGGTCTGCACGTCTTCCTCATGCACGCGCTGCACGGTCTTTTCGGTTTCCAGCCGGTAGCGGATCAGGTCGGCGATGGAGCCGATCTTCAGACCGTGTTTCTTCGCGAAGACTTCCAGCTCGGGCCGACGCGCCATCGAGCCGTCCTCGTGCAGCACCTCGATCAGCACCGCCGACGGCTCCAGCCCGGCCAGCGCGGCGAGATCGCAGCCGGCCTCGGTGTGGCCGGCGCGGGTCAGCACGCCGCCGGGCTGGGCGGTGAGCGGGAAGACGTGGCCGGGCTGGGACAGATCCTGCGGCTTCGCATCGCTCTTCACCGCCACCTGGATGGTGCGCGCGCGGTCATGCGCCGAGATGCCGGTGGTGACGCCTTCGGCGGCCTCGATCGAAACGGTGAAATTGGTGTGGTACGGCGAGGTGTTGTCGCTGACCATCGGGCGCAGGCCGAGCTGGCGCGTGCGCTGCTCGGTCAGCGTCAGGCACAGCAGGCCACGCGCCTCGCGCACCATGAAGTTGACGTCTTCCGGCCGCACCATCTGTGCGGCCATCACGATGTCGCCCTCGTTCTCGCGATCTTCGTCGTCGAGGATCACGACCATGCGGCCGGCGCGGATGTCATCGAGGATTTCGGGGATGGTGTTGAATGCCATGGGAGTATCCGGAATGCGGGATTTGTCCGTCATTCCAGCGAAAGCTGGAATCCAGCGCCTCCGGTTCTCGCAGAGATTGGCGAGCAACAGGAGGCAAAGACACTGGATTCCAGCTTGCGCCGGAATGACGGTGGGGAGGGTCAGGCGAAGCCGTGCTCTTTGAGGAAATTCTCGTCGAGCTTCGAGGCGCCGCCACCGATCAGGCTTTCGACGTAGCGGGCGATCACGTCCACCTCGATGTTCACCGCATCGCCGCTGCGGCGGGCGTGGAAGGCGGTGTGCTCGACGGTGTGGGGAATCAGGTTGACGCCGAAGCGCAGGCCGTTGACCTCGTTGACGGTGAGGCTGGTGCCGTCGATGCAGATCGAGCCTTTCGCGGCAATGTAGCGCGCCAGGTTCGCCGGCACTTCGAAGGTCCAGCGCTGCGAGCGGCCGTCCGGGGTGATCGAGACCACCTTGCCGAGGCCGTCGACGTGGCCGGAAACCAGATGCCCGCCGAGACGATCGGCCAGACGCAGCGCCTTTTCCAGATTCACCGGATCGCCCGGCTTGAGCTGGCCCAGCGAGGTCAGCGACAGGGTTTCGTTGGAGACATCGGCGCTGAAGCCGCGCGCCTCCAAAGTCACCGCGGTCAGGCAGACGCCGGAGACGGCGATCGAGTCGCCCAGCTGCACGTCGGACAGGTCAAGATCGGCGGTATCCACGTGCAGGCGCACGTCGCCGCCACGCGGCTCAAGCCGCGCCACGCGGCCCACGGCCTGGATGATCCCGGTGAACATCAGCGCGACTCCCGGCAGGAGACGGAAGAGGAAACCACTGCAATGAACCGCATGAAACGTTCTCCGCATGAAAAGACGGGAACGCCCCAAGGCATGAGGCAGGCACGCGGCATCACTGCCGCCGCCTTGCCGTCTTCTTTCATCCGGACTGTGCGCCGCACCGGCAAACCGGCACTGCGTGAACCGTCGGCTCCGGCATTCGACCGGATCTGCTGACCTCCCGGAACCCCGGAAGCGCTCGCGGGCTCGCCTCTTTCGAAGCCTACCGCCGGTGGGGAATTCCACCCCGCCCTGAAGACGTCGTGGTACTGCCAGCCGAAGCCAGCCGCTGAATTCTAGCACCACTACCCAAGTCACCCCGGGGGAAACAGCGTTTCCCGGGCCGGCACAATCGTCACGGAAGCACGCCTTCCCGAAAGGCTCTTGCTCTGAAGCTTCGAAAGCATCGCCTGCGATGCGTGTCCCTACCCTCGCTTCGTGCGCAGGGCGGGCATTGCCCGCGCGTGGCCACCCGCACGCATTGTCGGGCGATGCCCGACCTACGCGATAACGGGCTTCCTCCGAAGTGACCCTGGCCCCGTTATTGGCCTTGGCTTCAAAGCCTCAAAAGCCTCACCTGCAAGCAGGCTCCTGCAGGACATCGCCCGCGAACGGGCTCACTCAGCGCCCGCGGTAGTGGCGCAGCACCTGGTCCATCACCCGGCTGGTGCGCGCGGCGCTGGCCGGGGTGGAAGGACAGGCGCCGGCTTGCCCGGTCAGCTCGGCCACCACCGTCTCGATCAGCGGCTGCTGGATATGCACCGGATTGTCGACGTGGAACTCCCGCACGCCAGCCGCGGTTTCCAACCGGATCGGGCCGTCGCCGAAGGTGGCGAAGGACAGCTGGCCGCGCTCGCCGACCACCTCGATCAGATCGTGGTGACGCCAGCTGCCGAACTGCCACAGGCCGGTGCCGGGCAGGCCGTTGCCGAAGACGAAGGACATCGCCACGCTGTCCTCCGGCTCGTAGGCACCGAGCTGGTTGCTGGCGTGGCCGCCGACCGAGGCAATCGGGCCGAACAGCCAGTCCAGGATGTCCAGCGTGTGGCAACCGATATCGACGAAGACGCCGCCACCGGAAATCTCCGGACGCACGTGCCAGGGCAGATTGGCCGGATCGTGGTAGCGCGGATGATGTGGCTGGTGCAGCACCGTGCTCACCAGTCGCGGCACGCCGATCAGCGCCTCGTCGAACAGCAGCTCGCGCACCTTGCGGAAACGCGGCAGCGCACGGCGGTAATAGGCCACGAACACGGGCACATTCGCCGCCTCGCCGGCAGCGATGATCCGCTCGCATTCGGCGGCATCCATCGCCATCGGCTTCTCGATGTACACCGGCTTGCCCGCGGCAATCGCCATCAATGCGTACTGCATGTGGCTGGACGGCGGCGTGGCGACGTAGACGGCGTCGACTTCCGCATCGGCGACCAGTGCCGCCGCGTCGTCGTACCAGCGTGGCACGCCGTGGCGCTGCGCGTAGTCACGCGCCTTGTCGCCGTCGCGGCGCATCACCGCCACCAGCGAGGAATTGGCCACCTTGTTGAAGGCCGGGCCGCTCTTCAGCTCGGTCACCGCGCCGCAGCCGATGATGCCCCAGCGCACTGCCGTCAGTTTCGCCATGCCACTTCGCCCTTCAGTGCGGACGCAGCCGCAGGCGGGTGTCGTCACCGAGCTGACGCCGGTCGAGCACGCGCAGTTGCCAGCGTTCGGCCATGTCGGCCAGCGGCGGCAGTTCCAGCAGCGGACGCGCGGTGCTGCCCAGCAACACCGGCGCGATGTAAAGCAGCAACTCGTCGACCAGGCCCTGCGCGAACAACGCGCCACACAGGGTCGGGCCGGCCTCGACATGCAGTTCGTTGATGTCCTGCCGCCCCAGCATGTCCAGCAGCACACCGAGGTCGGGACGGCCATCGGCAGCGGCAGGCACCTCGGTGAACGTCGCGCCACGAGCAGCCAGCGCATCGTGTTGCGCGTCACGCGTGCCCGGCAGGCTGACCAGTTGCACCGGCGAAGCGCTGTCGTTGAACAGCACGGCGGTCGCCGGTGTGCGCAGCCGGCTGTCCAGCACCACCCGCGTGGGCGCGGCGAACGGCACGTCCTCCGGCAGCCGCACGGTCAGCCGCGGATCGTCCGCCAGCAGCGTGCCGACACCGGTGAGAATCGCCGAGCTGCGTGCCCGCCAGCGCTGCACGTCATCGCGTGCCGCCGCACCGGTGATCCACTTGGACGAGCCATCGGCCAGCGCAGTGCGGCCGTCCAGACTCATCGCCAACTTCACCCGCACGAACGGACGGCCACGTTCGATGCGACTGAAGAATCCGACGTTGAGCTCGCGCGCCTCATCGCGCATCAGGCCGTGGTCCACCACGATGCCGGCGGCACGCAGTTTCTCCATGCCGCGTCCCGCCACTTGCGGAAACGGATCTTCCGCCGCCACCACCACCCGCGTCACGCCGGCGGCGACCAGCGCATCAGCGCACGGTGGCGTGCGGCCGTGATGGGCGCAGGGCTCGAGAGTCACGTAGGCGGTGGCGCCACGGGCTCGACCGCCAGCCTCGCCCAGCGCGAACACCTCCGCATGCGGGCCGCCGGCACGACGGTGCCAGCCGGTACCGACCACCGTTTCACCATGAGCGATCACGCAGCCCACGCGGGGATTGGGCTGCGTGCCGTACAGGCCGTGCGCGGCCAGCCGCAGCGCGTGTGCCATGTGCAGGTGATCGACAGCGGTGAAGCTCATGACGGCGTGCTCCCGGCCGTGGAACGGAGTGCTTGGAAACTCAACTCTTCTGCCGGCCATGCGGCTCGCCCGCGTCGCCGCCACCCAGCAACGACAGCTGCAGCTTCTCCAGCTCGGGCAGGTCGCGCTCCAGCTTCTCGATTTCCTCGCGGAACGCCTGCACGTCCTCGAACTTGCGGTAGACCGAAGCGAAGCGCACGTAGGCCACCTGATCCAGCTTCTTCAGCTCGCGCATCACCAGCTCGCCGATCTGCCGCGACGGCACCTCGCGCTCGCTGCTGCGGCGCAGGTCATTGATGATCGCCCGCACCGCGGTGTCCACCGCATCGCTGGGCACCGGCCGCTTCTGCAGCGCCCGCTCGAAACTGACCCGCAGCTTGCGCTCGTCGAACATCTCGCGCCGCTCGCCGCTCTTCACGATCGCCGGCAGCTTCAGCTCCGCCGTCTCGTAGGTATTGAACCGCTCCCCGCACTGCGGACACTCCCGCCGCCGCCGCACGGTCGCCCCGTCTTCGGTCAACCGGGAATCGATCACCCGGGTGTCTTCATGCTGGCAGAAAGGACAGTGCATTTTTTTGCAGGGAATCGGGAATGGGGAATGGGGAACAGGAAGAGCAAAAGCGAAAAGCTGCGGGAACCCGGCTTTCCGATTCCCTATTCCCTACTCCCCATTCCCGGCTTCATCAGCCATACACCGGAAACTTGGCGCACTGCGCGGTCACCTTGGCGCGGACGGCGGTGATCACCGCTTCGTCTTCCGGGGCGTCGAGGACGTCGCAGATCCAGCCGGCCAGTTCGATGCAGTCGGCTTCCTGGTAGCCGCGGGTGGTGACGGCGGGGGTGCCGATGCGCAGGCCGGAGGTGACGAAGGGCTTCTGCGGGTCGTTCGGCACGGCGTTCTTGTTGACCGTGATGTGGGCCTTGCCCAGCGCGGCCTCGGCGGCCTTGCCGGTGACGCCCTTGCCGATCATGTCGATCAGCATCAGGTGGTTGTCGGTGCCGCCGGAAACGATCTTGTAGCCGCGCGCGATGATGGTCTTCGCCATCGCCTGCGCGTTCTTCACCACCTGCTGCTGGTAGACCTTGAACGCGGGATCCAGCGCTTCCTTGAAGGCCACCGCCTTGGCCGCGATCACGTGCATCAGCGGGCCGCCCTGGATGCCGGGGAACACGATCGACTGCAGCTTCTTCTCGATCTCCTCGCCGGCGCCCTTGGCCACGATGATGCCGCCGCGCGGGCCGCGCAGGGTCTTGTGGGTGGTCGAGGTGACCACGTGCGCATGCGGCAGCGGGCTGGGATACACGCCGGCGGCGACCAGGCCGGCGACGTGCGCCATGTCCACGAACAGGTACGCACCGACCTTGTCGGCGATGGCGCGGAAGCGCGCCCAGTCCATCACCTGCGAATAGGCGCTGAAGCCGGCCACGATCATCTTCGGCTTGTGTTCGACGGCGAGGCGCTCGACCTCGTCCATGTCGACGATGCCGTTGTCGTCCACGCCATACTGCACGGCGTTGAACAGCTTGCCGGAGGCGTTGACCTTGGCGCCGTGGGTCAGGTGGCCGCCATGCGCCAGGCTCATGCCCAGGATGGTGTCACCCGGCTGCAGCAGTGCGAGGTAGACCGCCTGGTTGGCCTGCGAGCCGGAATGCGGCTGCACGTTGGCGTAATCGCAATCGAACAGCTTCTTGAGCCGCTCGATCGCCAGCTTCTCGGCCACGTCCACGTACTCGCAGCCACCGTAGTAGCGCTTGCCCGGATAGCCTTCGGCGTACTTGTTGGTCAGCTTCGAACCCTGCGCCTCCATCACCCGCGGGCTGGCGTAGTTCTCCGAGGCGATCAGCTCGACGTGATCCTCCTGGCGGCGACCTTCATCGGCAATGGCCTGGGCCAGCTCGGGATCGTAACTGGCGATGGTGTCGTGCTTCGGGAACATCGAAGACCTCACTTGGAGTGGCGAAGGGGCGAACACGAAATTGTAACCTTGACCCGGGCAAGCGGCCAGCCAGTGCGGCTGGCATGCCTTCCGGCAGATTCATGTATGTACAACAGCCCCCTAATCTGCAGCGAATACTGTCAAAAGCCCGGGGATTCGCCATGCCCTGCCTGCCCGACGTCGTGCGCCTGACACTCGCGCCTGATTGCCTGCCTCGCTCTCATGCTGCCTGCGGCCGCGCCGGCAACCGCCAATGACGCTTCCGGCGTGGGCATCGCCGCCATCCGGGTCACCGACCCGGTCAGCAGGCAACCGGCCGATGGCTTCGTGTTCTACCCCTCCTCGCCGGCGCTGGCCAAGGACATTCCCGCGCTGTGCCAGGCCCCGCCCGGCGTGGATCGCGCCCGCTGGCACCGGCAGATCAATGTCGACGCGCTGGCCTTCTTCCGTCAGACGTTGGGCGTGGCCACGCCCTGATTGATACGCCGGCCGCCGTGCAACACGGCCACCATCGCGTAGCTGATGATCATCAGCAGCAGCCACGAGCCCAGTTTGGCCAACGGCACCAGCTGCCAGCCGTCGCGCTGGCTGGGGTACATCCAGGCCTGGGTCAGCGTGCCGACGTTCTCGGCCAGCCAGATGAACAGCGCCACCAGCACGAAGCCCAGCAGCAGCGGCATGCGCCGGTGTACCCGGCGGATGCGGAAGTGCACCCAAGTGCGGCCGAACAGCAACGCCAGCAGCACGAACAGCAGCCAGCGCAGGTCCGACAGGTAGTGGTGAGTGAAGAAGTTCACGTAGATCGCCGCCGCCAGCAGCATCGTCGCCCACAGCGGCGGATGGCGGGTGAAGCGGAAGTCGAACAGCCGCCACACCCGTGCGATGTAGCTGCCCACCGACGCGTACATGAAGCCGGTGAACAGCGGCACTGCGCCAATGTGCAGCAGCGACGGCTGCGGGTAGGTCCATGAACCCACCGAGGTCTTGAACAGCTCCATCGCCGTGCCGACCACGTGGAACAGCACGATCACTTGCGCCTCACGCCAGCTCTCCAGCCGGAACGCCAGCAGGCCGACCTGGATCGCCAACGCCGACAGGGTCAGGAAGTCGTAGCGGTACAGCGGCGCGTTGTCCGGATACCAACGCCAGGTCGCCAGCAACAGCGCCACCATCAGCCCGCCGAACAGACAGGCCGAAGCCTGCTTCACCCCGAAACAGACGAACTCGTGCAACACCACCGCCCAGCGCCCGTTGCCCCGCGCCCAGCGCGCTGTGCGCCGGTCCAGCCCCCGCATCCATCCCGCCACCGCCAGATCCACGCCCATCGCTCCGTCCTCCAGGCCAATGACACAGCATGGCCGGCACTTCTGGCATCCATGGAGCGGAAACGTGGCCGCAAGGCGGGCAATGCCCGCTGCCCGCGAGGCGAGGAGTGAGAGACAAGCCGGCGTATTCCCCGCCGACGAACCCATCGACGGGCCGCCCCGCGCCTCCGGTACCGAACTGCGGCTCCAGCTATAATGAGCAGTTTCCAGCGTACCCCTCGCCTGCATCCGCCCTCGCGTGGAGGCGGCGCGGCACACCCCTTCGGAGGCTCCATGCAGTACATCTACACCATGAACGGGGTCAGCAAGATCGTTCCCCCGAAGCGCCAGATCATCAAGGACATCTCGCTCAGTTTCTTCCCCGGCGCCAAGATCGGCCTGCTCGGCCTGAACGGCGCGGGCAAGTCCACCGTGCTGAAGATCATGGCCGGCGTGGACACCGACTTCCAGGGCGAGGCACGGCCGCAGCCCGGCATCAAGGTCGGTTATCTGGCGCAGGAGCCGCAGCTGGCCCCTGACAAGACCGTGCGTGAAGCGGTCGAGGAAGGCGTGTCGGAAATTCTCGATGCGCAGAAGCGCCTGGAAGAGGTGTACGCCGCCTACGCCGAGGAAGACGCCGATTTCGACGCGCTGGCCAAGGAGCAGGAGAAGCTCGAGAACCTGCTGGCCGCCAATGATGCCCACGCGCTGGAACGCCAGCTGGAAGTAGCCGCCGACGCGCTGCGCCTGCCGCCGTGGGACGCCAAGATCGGGCCGCTGTCCGGTGGCGAGAAGCGCCGCGTGGCACTGTGCCGCCTGCTGCTGTCCAAGCCGGACATGCTGCTGCTGGACGAGCCCACCAACCATCTGGACGCCGAGTCGGTGGACTGGCTGGAGCAGTTCCTGCACGACTATCCCGGCACCGTGGTGGCGGTCACCCATGACCGCTACTTCCTCGACAACGCCGCCGAATGGATCCTCGAACTCGACCGCGGCCGCGGCATTCCGTGGAAGGGCAACTACACCGAGTGGCTGGAACAGAAGGACCAGCGCCTGAAGCAGGAAGCGCAGCAGGAGAAGTCGCGCCAGAAGGCGATCGCCAAGGAGCTGGAGTGGGTGCGTTCGGCGGCCAAGGGTCGCCAGTCCAAGGGCAAGGCCCGCCTCAACCGCTTCGAGGAACTGAACTCGGTCGAGTACCAGCAGCGCAACGAGACCAACGAGATCTTCATTCCGCCGGGCGAGCGCCTGGGTCAGGAAGTGATCGAGTTCAAGAACGTCAGCAAGTCGTTCGGTGACCGCCTGCTGATCGATGACCTGTCGTTCAAGATCCCGCCGGGCGCCATCGTCGGCGTGATCGGCCCGAACGGCGCCGGCAAGTCCACGCTGATGAAGATGATCACCGGCAAGGAGCAGCCGGACAGTGGCGAGGTGAAACTCGGCCATACCGTGAAGCTGGCCTACGTCGACCAGTCGCGCGGCATGCTCGACGACAAGAACAACGTGTGGCAGGAAGTCTCCGGCGGTCTGGACATCCTCACCATCGGCAACTTCGAGATCCAGTCGCGCGCCTACATCGGCCGCTTCAACTTCAAGGGCACCGACCAGCAGAAGATCGTCGGCAACCTGTCCGGCGGTGAACGCGGTCGCCTGCACCTGGCCAAGACCCTGCTGCAGGGCGGCAACGTGCTGCTGCTGGACGAACCGTCCAACGACCTGGACGTGGAAACCCTGCGCGCACTGGAAGACGCGATGCTGGAATTCCCCGGCTGCGCGATGGTGATCTCGCATGACCGCTGGTTCCTCGACCGCATCGCCACCCACATCATCGCCTTCGAGGGCGACTCCCACGTGGAATTCTTCCCCGGCAACTACAACGAGTACGAAGCCGACAAGAAGCGCCGCTTGGGCGATGACGCGGGTCCGAAGCGGGTCAAGTACAAGAAGCTCGCCTGACGAGAGCGAGGAGTGAGTGGAGAGGAGTGAGGAGTGAGTAAAGGGCGTCGGCCCGCACGCGCTCCTCCACTTTCTCCTGCTCCCTTCGCCAAGGTGCGGTGACGCTCCTGCTTTTCTCTCACTCCTCACTCCTCTCCACTCACTTCTCGCCCCACGGAATTCCCATGTCCTTCATGCAAACCCTGCAGGCCGCGTGGCGGCGAAACGATTCGCTGGTTTGCGTGGGGCTGGATCCGGAGCTGGCGAAGCTGCCGGCGCATCTGCGTGACAAGCCGGATGCGGTGTTCGAGTTCTGCACGGCCATCGTCGATGCCACCGCCGATCTGGTCTGCGCCTACAAGCCACAGATCGCGCACTTCGCCGCGCTGCGTGCCGAGGATGCGCTGGAGCGGCTGATCACCCACATACACGACAGACATCCGGGCATTCCGGTGATTCTCGACGCCAAGCGCGGCGACATCGGCTCCACTGCCCAGCATTACGTCACCGAGGCGTTCGACCGCTTCCGCGCCGACGCGGTGACGCTGAACCCGTACATGGGCCGCGACTCGATCCAGCCCTTCCTGGACCGTGCCGACAAGGGCGTGATCCTGCTGTGCCGCACATCCAACCCGGGCGGCGCGGATTTCCAGGCGCTGGATTGCAGCGGCCTGCCGCTGTACCTGCGCGTGGCCGAAACCATCGCCCGCGACTGGAACGTCCACGGCAACTGCGCCCTGGTCACCGGCGCCACCTGGCCGGAGGAAATCCGCCAGGTACGAGCGCTGGTCGGCGACATGCCGCTGCTGGTGCCGGGCATCGGCGCGCAGGGCGGCGACATCGAGGCGGTGATGCAGGCCGGCCGCACAGCCGACGGCACCGGCCTGATGATCAACTCCTCGCGCGGCATCATCTACGCCGGCCACGGCGAGGACTTCGCCCAGGCCGCGCGCGCAGCCACCGAGGAACTGCGGCAGGCGATCAACCACTGCCGCTGAGCCATCGGCAAACGCCTGCGGGCCTGCAGTAGTACGCTGCAAGTCCGCCACGGCAACGGGAGGCGGGGTCGATGGCCTCGTGGATCCGTGACGGATACCTCCTCACACGGGGATCCCCGCATGTCCGAACCGACACCGATCCGCACGGAAGACTTCCAGCGCCTGCAGCAGCAGGTGGCGCGCCTGCGCATGCTGGTCATCACCGCCTTGCTGGCGGTGATCGCACTGGCCTCCATGTCGATGCTGCGCAAACCCACCCCACCCGACCCGGTATTGCGCACGCAAGGCCTGGTGATCACCGACGCCGAAGGCCACGACCGCATCCTGATCGGCGCGCCGACACCGGCCAGCAAGGGCCGCAAGCGCACCGACGATGCCTCCGACGGCATCCTGTTCCTCGACGCCACCGGTGCCGACCGCCTCGCACTGGGCCAGATGCCCGCACCCTTCATCAACGGCAAAAGCTACCCGCGCATCGGCGACGGTAACAACTACGGCATGGTGCTGTTCGACACCAAGGGTAACGAGCGCGGCGGCATGGGTTTCCTCGGCATGGGCCGCGCAGTCCTCGGGCTGGACCGGGCCACCGCGCCGTACGACGCGATCGGCATGATGGTCGATGACACCGAGGGCTTCGCCGGCATGATCATCAACTACGGCGATCCCAAGGCGAAGAACACCGGCATCGAACTGGGCACCGACGCCAACAGTGCGCACATCAAGGTCTACGGCAAGGACGGCCTGCCCCGCGCGCAACTGGAATCCGACGGCAACAGCCGACCCGCCTGGCGCTTCGACGACGCCGAGTCGGCCAAGGCCGAAGCGGATGCCGCCAAGGCCGCCGCCGCGGAAAAGCAAACCCCCTGAGCAGGGCCCCTTGCAGGGCGGGTATGGCCCGCGGCTTTTCGCGCCCCCCACTCCGCGCGGGCGATGCCCACCCCACGTTGTTGGCATTCGATGCACGGGGCGGGCATTGCCCGCCCTGTGACCGAAGCGTGGGCAGATACCGTCTTGCCTGAGCGAGGGCCAGACGGCATCTACAGGGGCTGTGCGTGTGGAACGGGCGCTCGCAAGCGTTCTCGCAGCCAGCGCTCCACCGCTTCACCCAGCAACCAGCGCCGGCAGATACCACAGCCCGCCAGGCACGGGATCGCCGTCCCACGCCTTGAGCGCGGCCGCCACCACGAACATCCGGCTCAGGCAGACCTCGTCCCTCCAGCGGCACAGCAGGTTGGTGCCGGGGCCGCGCGCCAATGCGCTTTTCGCGCCCCGGCTTCCTGCAGCCCACTCTCTCGCGATATCGAACGGCGCCGGTGGCGGCGTACCACGCTGCCAGCAAGGCGCCGATGACGGCACTTGACGCACCCTCTTTTTTATTGTCATCTATTACGACACTAATGGTGTCGATATGAAACTGAGCCTGCAACAACTGAGCGAGCAGACCGGCATCCCGGCGCGCTCGATCCGCTTCTACATCCAAAAAGGCCTGCTGCCCCGGCCGCAGGGTGAGACGCGTGCCGCCACTTACTCCGAGCAGCATCTGGCCAGCCTGCTGCGCATCCGCCAGTGGCAGCAGAGCGGATTGTCGCTGGAGGCCATCGGCGAGCTGCTGCAGGCGCGAAGTGAACCGCCGCTGGCACCGGCCCGGCCTGGCGCGATCGAGGTGCGCTCGCATCTGGTGATCGCCGACGGCATCGAGTTGTCGGTCGCGCCTGAACGCGCCGGCCTGTCCCAGGCGCAACTGCGCCAGCTGTTCCATGCCATCCGGCAAACCTGTGCCGAGCTGCTTGAAGCGCCGGCACCATCCAACGATTAGAGGTCCGCATGCCCATCCACTCCCGCAAGCTACGAACCAGTTCCTCGCCACTGGCCAGCAGCCACCTCGACGTACGCATCGTCGATCTGGTCGCCGAGCAGGTGCTTACCCACCGTTTCGAGAATCAGGGCGAGAGGCCGCTGGAAGTGGTCTACAGCTTTCCGCTGCCGCTGGATGCCGCCTTCATGGGGCTGACCGCGACGCTCGCCGGGCAGACTCATCACGCCGAGATTCATGCCCGTGCCCAGGCCGAGCAGCGTTACGACGACGCCATTGCCGACGGCGATGCCGCGGTCCTGCTGACCACGCCCGAACCCGGCCTGCTGTGCGTGAGCCTGGGCAACCTGCTGCCCGGACAACAGGGCGAGATTGCCCTGCGTTTCGCCACCACGCTGCGCGTGAGTCGCGGCGAGGCGCGCTACAGCCTGCCGCTGGTGCATCGCCCGCGCTATGGCCACTGGCGGCTTGATGCGCTGGAAACCCCGCATGCCGATTTCGCGGTGGAGCATCCGCTGACCGCACACATCGAGGTGACCGGCCTGCTGGCCCGCGCCACCACCCGCTGCAACAGCCACGGCACCCGTTTCAGGCAAACCGCCGGATCCACGCAGATGGACATTGATGCCGCGATGCTTGATCGCGATCTGGTGCTGGATTTCGCGCTCGACACGGCACTGCCGCCCACGGTGCGGCTGGTCCGCGATGGCGAGCACAACCTCGCCCTCGCCAACCTGATCCTGCCCTTGCGCGACAGCAACCCGCTGCCGCTGGACCTGTGCCTGCTGCTGGACGGCTCCGGCTCGATGAACGGCGATGCCATCGTGCAGTCACGCCGCGCACTGGCCGCAACGGTTGACGCGCTGACCGACAGCGACCGGCTGCAGGTGATCCGCTTCGGCAGCGACCACGCCGCCTGGTTCCGTCGCCCGTTGAAGATGACCCCGATAGTGCGCCGGACCGCGCTTGAACTGGTCGACACGGTGGCGGCCGACCTCGGCGGCACCGAGATGGGCACCGCGCTGGACGCCGCCATCGCGCAGTTCGGCAAGGCCGACGACAAACGCAGCCGCGCCGTCATCCTGATCACCGACGGCGCCGTGCAACCTGCCGACATCGAGCCGGCGCGGCAGACGGCGCAAAAGCACGGCATCCGGGTTTTCGTGATCGCCGTGGGCAGCGCCGCCGGTACCGAAGTATTGACGCCATTGGCCGACAGCACCGGAGCGATGCTGGAGCGCGCCATTCCCGGCGAACCGATCGATGTCTGTGCGCAACGCCAGTTGCACCGTGCCCGCGAACAGAGTGCACTCGAACTGGAACCGCACTGGCCCGAAGGCGCGCTATCTCTGGCCGGCAACCCCGCCTATCCGGGCGACGCGATCACCGTAGCGGCCCTGCTTCCGGCATCAGCGACAGGCGAGCTGCGACTGGCCATTCCGGCGTTGTCCTTCGCCACCACCCTGGCACTGCCCGAAGCCACCGAAGCCGCGCCCTTGCGGGCCTTGCTGGGCCAGCGTCGCCACGACGCGGCCAACTCCAGCGAACGCGCCGCGCTCGCCCTGCACTACGGCTTGCTGACCGGCGACACCGCCGCCGTGCTGGTCCACGAATACACCGACGAGGAACGCCCGCAGACCCTGCCACAGGTTGCCCAGGTGGCTTCGATGCTGCCCGCCGGCATGCTTGATCACGGCCCATGCCTGTCCATGCGCGCCGCCCCCGCCAGCATCTTCTCCCGACACGCCAAAGCCTTCGTCAGCGACAACGGTCCCACCGACTACCTCGACATGCCTGCCTTCCTCCGCCGCACCGATGTCGGCAAGAGCGTGCCTCCGGTGATGCCCGCACTGCCCCGGGAACAGCTCCACGCGCTGTACTCGCTCCTGCTCCGGCAGTTGGCAGACACCCGGCTCGACCTCGATCAGGCCATCGCGGAACTGCCCGACGACCAGGGACTCCTGCAACCGTGGCTGGACTGGCTCACGCACGAAACAGGCTGCCCCGTCGAGGCTCCCGATCTGCTGCTGGCGCTGCAACTGACTCTCGACGAGCCACCGCTGGACGACACGCAAGAAGCCCATCTCGCCCGCATCCTGCAGGGCCGGTCTGCACGTGACGTCGACGCGCTGGGCAATGCCATCGGCCAAACCCTCTGCTGACATTGGCGCTCACACGGACCAAGCAGGCACCGGCCACTCAAGACATCGCGATACGCCGCCACCGTCGCGGGCCATGTCCGCTCTGCGCAGCGCGAAAACCTCCCTGCACGACCGCCAGCAAGACGGCCACCCGACGACGACTTCAGTCGTCGCCGGGCTCCATGTCGGGAAACAGCACGTCGGTGTAGCCGAACTTGCTGAAAATCGGTGATGCGTGACGGATACAGGCGACCGATCAGATGATCGCATTCGTGCCGCACCACGCGGGCATGGAAGCCCTCGGCGCGGCGGTCGATCGGCTGCCCCTGCGGATCGATGCCTTCATAGCATGCGCAAGGCGGGCATCGCCCACGGCTCTTGCACCGGCGTGCGGTAGAGCCGGCACACCGAAGACCGCACGCATTGTCGGGCGGTGCCCGACCTGCAAGCTTCATGAAGCTCGCAAGCAGGCTTCCGGGCCTCACGCATGGCAGGGCGGGCATCGCCCGCGGCTCTTGCACCGGCGTGCGGTAGAGCCGGTATAC
>Ga0222419_100646_pt1 | contig 23636 bp, 14 predicted proteins | sample 1B20Ametagenome_FD_182474 | JGI IMG/M metagenome (GOLD analysis project Ga0222419, IMG submission 182474) | Enriched microbial communities from leaf-cutter ant dump, University of Wisconsin, Madison, United States - 1B20A (version 2) | ecosystem: Environmental > Terrestrial > Nest > Insects nest... | reverse complement strand
AGCTACCGCGTGAACCAGACCGGTGCACAGGGGACGATCGCCTCCGGCGGGACGATCGGCGGCCTCAGCAACGGCACGTCGTACACCGTGAACGTGTGGGCGACGAGCTCGGTGCAGGGCGTCTCTCCCGGTGCCGAGGCGACCTCGACCGCGGCGATCCCGTTCGGCAAGCCGGTCATCACGCTGCAGGGCATCGACCGGCAGCAGGGAGGCGTGCGATTCCGGTGGACCGTGTCCGAGAACGGACGGACGATCACCGCCGCCAGTTACGGTGGCGCCGGCAGCAACGAGCAGACCGTCGGAGGGCTCGCAGCGAACCAGCGCACGTCGATCACCGTGTCGTACACGAACGAGGCGGGCACCAGCTCGGCGACCTGGGAAGGACGAGCGGCGGCGAATCCGCAGCTCAACGTGTCGAAGGGATCCGCCGGCAACAACGCCGGATGCACGAGCGGAGCATGCCGCTATATCAAGGTCACAGCGACCGGATTCGAGCCCAACAGCTCCTACAGCGGCGTCACCTGGACCGACTGCGCGGGATACGGCAATGAGTGCACGGGGGGAAGCTCGATGCCGTCGAGCATGACCGCGGGCGGGTTCTCGTTCAGCACGGACGACAACGGCAACGCCACGGTCAACGCGAACCTGTTCGGCTTCCCAGGGTCGAACGTCTGGGCCAAGGTCGGCGGCGTCGAATCCAACCATCTCAACTGGTAAGCACAAGGAACGTCACATGACACTCACACAGGAACAGGCGACCTGGTTCGCCGGCACGTTCGCCGCCCTCAGCGAGAACGTCGGACGCGCCGTGCTCGGCAAGCAGGAGGTCATCCGCCTGGTGCTCACGGCGCTCGTCGCGGACGGGCACGTGCTACTCGAGGACGCTCCGGGAACGGGCAAGACGCAGCTCGCGAAGGCGATCGCGGCGACCGTGCAGGGCACGCATGCCCGCATCCAGTTCACGCCCGACATGCTCCCCTCCGACGTCACGGGCATCACGATCTACGACCAGAAGGAGCACCGCTTCGAGTTCCACCGCGGTCCGGTGTTCGCGTCGATCGTGCTGGCCGACGAGATCAACCGGGCGTCGCCGAAGACGCAGTCCGCGCTGCTCGAGGTGATGGAGGAGGGGCGGGTCACGGTCGACGGCGTCTCGCACGACGCGGGCCGGCCGTTCATGGTGATCGCGACGCAGAACCCGATCGAGCAGGCGGGCACGTACAAGCTGCCGGAGGCGCAGCTGGACCGCTTCCTGATCAAGACGTCGATCGGCTACCCCGATCTGAACGCGGCGGCAGAGGTGCTGCGCGGCTCGGCGACGAAGAACCGCGCAGCCGACCTGCAGCCTGTGATCACGACGGATGCCGTCGCCGACCTCACCGCGCTGCTGTCCACCGTGCACGTCGACGACGCGCTGCTCTACTACGTGGCGCAGCTCGCCGAGGAGACCCGCAGCGACCCGAACACGCGTCTCGGCGTGTCGGTGCGAGGCACGCTCGCGATGATGCGTGCCGCGAAGGTGTGGGCCGCGTCCGAGGGGCGCACCTACGTCGTCCCCGACGACATCAAGGCGCTGGCGGTCCCGGTGTGGGCGCACCGCCTCGTGATGGACCCCGAGGCCGAGTTCACGGGTGTCGCGGCCTCCGACGTGGTCGCCCGCGTGCTCGCCGACGTCGCCGCGCCCCTCTCCCGAGTCGGGGCCTGATGACGGCCGCCCCCGCTCCCGGTCTGTCCGCGCCGCCGCGCGTGCAGGCGGGCGCGCGTGCGCTCGCGGGCCTGCGCGGCGCGGGGGAGCGGCTCGGCGCGCTCGGCTCGCGGGCGGGGCGGATCGCGAGGCCGCTGCGCATCGGCACGCCGCTGGGCTGGGCGCTCGCCGCCGCGGCCGCGCTCGCCGCGGTGCTCGGCCTGACGTTCGGCTGGGCCGAGTTCCTCGCGATCGCGGTGGCCGTCGTGATCCTCATCGTCTCGGCCGTGCCCTTCGTGGTCGGCCGCACGCAGTACGCGGTGCGGGTCGAGCTCGCCTCGCCCCGCGTCGTCGTGGGCGAGTCGGCCGTCGGCCGGCTCGTGGTGCGCAACGTCGCCAGGGGCGTGTCGCCCGCGGCCTGGCTGCTGCTGCCGGTCGGTGCGGTGCGGGCGCGGTTCCGGATGCCGCGGCTCGCGCACGACGCCGAGCACGAGGACCTGTTCCAGGTGCCGACGAACCGTCGCGCCGTGCTCACGGTCGGCCCGGCCACCTCGCTGCGCTCCGACCCCCTCGGGCTGCTGCGCCGGGAGATGAGCTGGACCGAACCGGTCGAGCTGTACGTGCACCCGCGCACCGTCGTGCTCGACGGCGACACCACCGGTCTGGTGCGCGACCTGGAGGGGCTCCCCACCCAGCAGCTCGCCGACGACGACATCTCCTTCCACGCGCTGCGCGAGTACTCCCCCGGAGACGATCTGCGCTACGTGCACTGGAAGTCCACGGCCCGCACGCAGAAGACCATGATCCGCCAGTTCGAGCAGACCCGCCGGTCGCAGCTCGTGGTCGCGCTGTCGACGCGGGAGGACGAGTACGCCGGCGAGGAGGACTTCGAGCTCGCGGTGTCGGTCGCGGCGTCCGTCGCGGCGTCCGCGATGCGCGACGGCAAGGACGTCACCCTGCTCACATCCTCCGAGGTCTTCGCCGAGCCGACCCCGATGCGCCTCCTCGATCGGCTGTCCGCCGTCGAGCGCACGGGCTCGGCCCCCGGGATCGAGTCGCTCGGCCGCTCGGTGGCCGCCAAGACGCCCGGCGCGTCGGTCGTGACGTTCGTCACGGGAGCTATGACCGAGGTGACGCGCCTCAACGCGGCATCCGTGCGCGTGCCCGTCACCGCGCGCGCCGCCGGCCTCCGGGTGCTGCCCGGCGAGCGTCTCGCCCGGCACCTGATCGGGGGCTTCGCGACCGTCGACGTGCCCGATCTCGCCTCGTTGCGCGCCGCGATCAGGGCGGTGAGCTCGTGAGGCGCGGCTGGGCGATCGACACCGCCGCGATCGTCGCGCTCTCGGCCCTCGCCGTGGCGCCCATGGCGGCGGCGTTCCTCGACGGCGGCTTCTGGATCGCGCTGGCGGCTGGCGTCATGCTCGGCGGCGGACTGGCGGTCGCGGGTGCGTGGCGCCGCTGGCGGATGCTCAGCATCGCCGCTCTCACGGTCATCGCCTACTTCGTGTTCGGCGCCGCGGTGGCCTTCCGCGAGGAGGTGCTGTTCGGGTTCGTCCCCACGCTCGACGTGCTGCTGCAGCTCGCGCTCTCCGTCGCCCGGGTGTGGAAGCAGATGCTCACGCTCCCCGCGCCGTTCACCGGGTTCGCGCAGCTGGCCGCGGGTCCGTTCATCCTCGCGCTGGTCACCGTCGTGATCGCGCTGAGCATCGCCCTGCGCGCGCGCCGCCCCGCGTTCGCGCTGATCCCGCCGGCGGCCTCGCTGCTGCTGTCGACGGCGTTCAGCACCTATCTCGGCTTCCTGCCCGCGGCCGTCGGAGCGCTCTTCGTCGCGATCGCGGTCGGCTGGGTCGTCTGGCGTGCGCAGGCCGCGCGCGCCGCGGAGGGGGCGGAGCTGCTCATCGGCGGTGCGGGCGAGCCGGGAACGCGTCCGGCCGCGGCGCTCACGGCCGCGGCCCTCGTCGTCGTGGCGGCCGTGGGCGGCGGAGCCGTCGCCGCGGCCGCCGCCGGCGAGCGCGACGTGCTGCGCGATCACGTCGTGCCCCCGCTCGAGCTGCACGACTACGCGTCTCCGCTCATGGACTTCCGCAAGCTCGTGCGCGACGGCGAGGACTCGACGCTGTTCACGGTGGCGGGACTGCCGGACGGCGCGTCCATCCGCCTCGCCACCCTCGACCTGTACGACGGCATCGTCTACAAGGTCTCGGGCAGCGGCGGCTCCGGCGCCGGGGTCTTCTCCCGTGTCGGCCGCGAGATCGCCACGGACGCGACGGGCGCCGCGGCCCAGGTCACCGTCACGATCGACGAGCTGTCCGGCGTCTGGATGCCCACTGTCGGCTATCTCGACGGCATCCGCCTCGACGACACGATGCCCGCCGACGCCCTGCACTACAACACCGCCACCGGCACCGCCGTGCTGACCACCGGGGTGCGCGCGGGCGAGACCTACGTCCTCGACGCCGTCGTCCCCGCGTCGCCCACGGACGCCGAGCTGGCCGGCCACGAGATCGCCGACATCGGCACCCCGGCGCCCGAGCGGATGCCCGACGGCGTGCAGGCCGCCCTGGCCGACATCGTCGCCGACGCCACCACGCCGGTCGAGCAGCTGCGCGCGATCGAGAAGTTCTTCCAGGAGGGCTACTTCAGCGACGGTCTGGAGGGCCAGACGCCGTCGCGCTCCGGGCACGGGGTGGGCCGGCTCGACCAGATGCTCGCCGCGCAGCAGATGGTGGGGGACGACGAGCAGTACGCGGTGTCGATGGCGCTCGCCGTGTCGCAGCTCGGAATCCCGGTGCGCGTGGTGATGGGCTTCCAGCCGGCCGGCTCGGGCGACGCCGTCGCGGTCACCGGCGACGACGTGCACGCATGGGTGGAGGTGCCCTTCGCCGGGCTCGGCTGGGTCGCCTTCAGCCCGACCCCGCCGGACGACCGGGTGCCGCTCGAAGAGACGCCGCAGCCGAAGCAGAAGCCGCGCGTGCAGGTCGCGCAGCCCCCGGACAACCCCCAGGAGCCGGCCGAACTGCCGCCGGCGCCGCCCGTCGAGGAGTCTCAGGACGGGGAGCAGCCCGTCGACCTCGCCTGGCTGTGGGCGACGCTGCAGATCGGCGGCATCGCGCTGCTGGTGCTCGCCGTGCTGCTCGGCCCGTCGATCGTGCTCGCGGTGCTGAGAAGACGACGCAGGGGCCGGCGCTCGGCGGAGGGCAGCACGGTCGACCGGGTCGACGGCGGCTGGCACGAGCTCATCGACGCGGCGGGCGACGTCGGCCAGCGGCTCCCCGACGGCGCCACGCGGCGCGAGCAGGGCGCGTTCATCGACGAGCGGGTCCCCGGCACCGCCATCGCCTCGCTGGCGGTCAGAGCGGATGCCGCGGTCTTCGGCCATGCGGCGCCCACCGAGACCGAGGCCGAGCAGTACTGGGCGGACATGGACGAGGCCCGCAGGCTCATCGAGCAGGCCGTGCCCTGGCATCGGCGGGCGCGGGCGCGGCTGTTCCCGGCATCCGTCCTCGGCGCGCTCCGCGGACGGCTGATCCCCGCGAGGAGGCGGCGATGACGGGCCGCTGGGGTGTCGGGCTCGCCTGGGGCTCGTGCACCGACACGGGGCTGCGGCGCAGGGCGAACGAGGACTCGTTCATCGCGGAGCCGCCGCTGTTCCTCGTCGCGGACGGCATGGGCGGTCACGAGGGCGGTGCCGAGGCGAGCGCCAGGGCGATCGCGAGCTTCCGCGAGCTCGCCGGGCGCCCCGCGGACCTCGACGAGGTGCAGCGCGCGTTCGAGAGGGCCGTGCAGGGCGTCGACGAGATCGAGACGGAGAGCTTCGCCGCGGGGACCACGCTCTCGGGCGCGGTCGTCTGCGAGCAGGGCGGCGTGCCCTACTGGCTGATCGTGAACGTCGGCGATTCGCGCACCTACCGCCTGATCGGCGGGCGGCTGCTGCAGGTCAGCGTCGACCACTCGGCCGTGCAGGCCCTGATCGACCGCGGCGAGATCACCGAGGCGGATGCCGAGCGGCATCCGCAGCGCAGCGTGATCACCCGGGCGCTGGGGGCCGGCTCGACCGCAACCCCCGACTACTGGCTGCTGCCGATCGTCGACGGCGAGCGCCTGCTCGTCTGCTCGGACGGACTGACCAAGGAGCTGGGCACCGACGACATCGAGCGGGTGCTCGTCGAGGAGGCGTCGCCCCAGGCCGCCGCGACCCGGCTCGTGCACCAGGCTCTGCTGCACGGAGGGCGCGACAACGTCACGGTCGTCGTGGCGGACGCCACGGGCGTGGTCGCCGAGGACGACGATCCGACCTCGGACGCGGAGCTGCAGGACACCCGACCCACCGCGGGACGGCAGGAGGGAGCGAGCGATGCTCACATACAGCAGGGGTGAATGGAACGCCGTGGTCACGCCGCTCGGGGCGGCGCTGTTCGCCGAGGACATGCCGACGGGCGCGCTGGGCGAGATCTGGCAGGCCCTCGGGGCCGATCCCGGTCCCGGTGCGGTCATCGGCGGGCTGATCGGCTCCTTCGGCTCGTCGCTGAGCGTGCTGCCGTCGTTCGCCGCCGCCTTCTACGACGTCGCCGCCGGGGAGGTGCGGCTCATGGTGCGCGGCTCCGCCAGGGCGCGCGTGACCGACACCGCCGGCGTGGAGCAGGAGGTCGCGGGGCTCGGGGTGTCGACCTGGACGGAACGGGCCGTCGCGAACCCCGCGAAGGTCGAGCTGCGCGGCGCCGGGGACGATGGCGTCGTGCTGCCGCTGCGCGACGGCGTGGTCGCCGCGGGACGCCTGACCTGGGTGATCGTCGAGGCCGGTGGGGGGATCGGCGCTTCGCGGGCCGCTGAGCCTGTCGAAGCGTCCGGGGGCCCTTCGGCGAGCTCGGGGACCCCGGAGATCGGCTCGGCGACTCCGTCGTGGGTCGCTGAGCCTGTCGAAGCGTCGGGGGGCCCTTCGACGAGCTCAGGGACCCAGGATGCGAGCTCGGGGACCCAGGATGCGAGCTCAGGGACCCAGCTTGTGAGCTCGGGGACCCAAGAGGTGGGCCCAGGGACACAGGGGGCCGGCTCGGAGACCCGGCCGGAGGCGCGCGAGGTCGTCGACGAGACGATGACGCCGCCGCTCGACCACACGCACGCGGAGCCCGAGATCGAGGCGACGACGGGATACGACGACCTCGTGTTCGGCGAGACGAGGCTGGGCACCGTCGAGGACGCGGCCGTGCGCGAGGCCGCGGCGGAGATCGAGATCGTCGACCCGCTCGCGGCCCCGGAACAGCCGCCCGCAGAAGAACCGGCGCCCGAACCGACGCCCGAACCGACACCCGAACCCGCCCCTCGCACGTCGCTGATCACCGGCATCCCCGGCGCCGCTGCCCCCGTTCCTCCGCAGCCCGCCGTCCTTGCTCCGCCCGCGACGACGGCGGGTCACGGCGATCACGACGGCGAGACGGTGTCGGCCGAGCACGTCGCCGCCCTCTCCGCGCAGCTCGCGGCGGCATCCGCCCCGACCCCGCCCGCGGCGACCACGAGAGCCGTGCCGACGCTCGTGGTGTCGACGGGAGAGCGCGTCTCCCTCGACCGCAGCGCCGTCGTCGGACGCCGTCCGCGGGCGGTCCGCGCGACCGGGGCCATCCCGCACCTGGTCGCGGTGCCGAGCCCGAACCAGGACATCTCGCGCAACCACGTCGAGCTGCGGGCCGAGGGCGCCGACATCGTCGCCACCGATCTCGGCACGACCAACGGCACCTGGCTGCTGCGCACCGGCGTCGACCCCGTACGGCTGCAGCCCGGAGACGCAGCCCTGCTCGTCACCGGCGACCGGCTCGACCTGGGCGAGGGCGTCGTGCTCTCCTTCGAGGGGCTGTGATGAGCAGAAGGCCGCCCTCCACCCCGCCCGACATCCCCGGCTTCGACAGCATCCGCCTGCTCGGATCCGGCGGCTTCGCCGACGTGTTCCTCTATCAGCAGCAGCACCCCCGCCGTCAGGTCGCGGTCAAGGTACTGCTCAAGGAGCGGATGGCGGCGTCGACCGTCGCGAGCTTCACCGAAGAGGCCAACCTGATGGCGCAGCTGGCGACGCATCCGTCGATCGTCGCCGTGTACCAGGCCGGAGTGTCCGACGACGGCCGCCCGTACCTGGTGATGGAGTTCTGCTCCAAGCCGAACCTGCAGGCGCGGCACCGGCGCGAGCGGTTCTCCGAGGCGGAGACCCTGCGCGTCGGCATCCAGATCGCCGGCGCCGTCGAGACGGCGCATCGCGCCGGCATCCTGCACCGCGACATCAAGCCGGCCAACATCCTCGTCACCGAGTACGGGCGCCCCAGCCTCACCGACTTCGGCATCTCGACGGTGGGCGGCGAGGGCGAGGCCCTCGGCATGAGCATCCCCTGGTCCCCGCCCGAGGTGCTCGCCGACCCGACGCGGAGCTCGCCGGCATCCGACGTGTACTCCCTCGCTGCGACGCTGTACACCCTGCTGACCAACCGGAGCCCCTTCGAGATCGCCGGGGCGTCGAACGGCGAGATCGACGTGATCTCGCGCATCCAGTCGATGCCCCTGCCCGCGGTCGGACGTCCCGACGTCTCGCCGTCGCTCGAGGCGGTGCTGTCGCGCGCGATGTCGAAGGATCCCGGGACGCGGCCGCAGTCGGCCATCGAGTTCGCCCGCGCGCTGCAGAAGGTGCAGATCGAGCTGGGCATGCAGGCGACCCCGATCGACGTCATCGAAGACGACTTCGCCGCGATCGAGGACGACGACGAGGCCGAGGAGACGCGGTTCAGCGGCGTCCGCCGCATCGACGCGCAGCCGGCGCCCCCGCTCGACGACGCCACGCGGACGCCGCCGGAGCACACGGCGCAGCGCTCCCCGGAGCCCGTCGGCGCCGGGACGACCGTGCCCGCCGCCGCTGCGCACCGTCCCCCGCCCGCGCTGCCGATCCCGTCGGCGCCGGCGCTCGACGAGACGGTGCGTCGTGAGGTCGCGGACTCGCCCGTCGCCGATGCGGATGCCGCGCCCTCGCGCTCGCGCAGAGGACTCGTCATCGGGGTGGTCGCCGGTCTCGTGCTCGCCCTCGCGGTCGCCGGGATCGGCGTGGCCGCGGCCCTCGGCGGAGCCGCGCCGACCGCGGAGAAGACGCCGACCAGCGCCCCGGTCGACCTCGACGAGGGGATGCCGGCCGAGATCGCCGGGCTGTCCGGACAGGTCGAGGGCGCCGACGTCACCTTCACCTGGACGAACCCCGATCCGCAGGAGGGCGACAGCTACCGCTGGCGGCAGGTCAAGGCGGGGGAGGCCTTCGCCTTCGCGGCCGTCGACGACACCGCCGTCACGCTCCCCGCGGACGCGTCGGGCACCACGTGCATCGAGGTGCTGCTCGTGCGGGCGAACGGGGCGGCCGCAGAGGCCGGAGTGGAGGCATGCGCACCATGACGACGCGCGATGAACCGGAGGCGCTCGCCGCCTCATCGCAGATCAGCGCCGACCCGCCCGTGCAGGTCGAGTACTGCGGCGAGTGGCATCCGCTCACCCCCGGGGACTCGTTCACGATCGGCCGGGACGCCGACCTGAACGTCGACGACAACCCGTTCCTGCATCGGCGGCTGCTCGAGATCCGCGAGACGGACGGCCTGTGGATCCTCGCCAACGTCGGATCGCGTCTCACCGTCACCGTGACCGACGGGGCGGGCCGGCTGCAGTCCTGGCTGGCGCCCGGCGCCCGGCTGCCGCTGGTCTTCGGCCTCACCACGATCGTGTTCACGGCGGGCCCGACCACCTACGAGCTGTCGATCCACATGGTCGAGCCGGCGTTCGCCGAGACGGTGACGACCTCGCTCGGGGGATCGACCACGATCGGCGACATCTCGCTGACGCCCACGCAGAAGCTGGTGATCCTCGCGCTCGCCGAGTCGATGCTGCTGCGCGAGGGCGGCGGCATGGGCGGCATCCCGACCGGCGCGCAGGCGGCCGCCCGCCTGGGCTGGAACGTCACGCGCTTCAACCGCAAGCTCGACAACGTGTGCGACAAGTTCGACCGTCTCGGCGTGCGCGGACTGCGCGGCGGGGTGCGCTCCTACGCCACGAACCGTCGGATCCGCCTCGTCGAGTACGCGATCGCCGCGCGCATCGTGACCCGCGCCGATCTGCCCCTGCTCGACGCCCAGTCCGAGGACACCCTGTGAAGCTGAAGCTCACCCTGCAGCGAGCCGCCGGGCGTGTGGACCTCGCGGTCACCGCGGATGCGACGGCGACCGTGGGCGACGTCGCGCGGCTGCTGCTCGAGGGCGATCCGGCCGGCCGGCGGGTCCCGGCATCCGCCCCGTCCACCCTGCGGATCCTCGACGCCGCTGCGCAGAGCGGCGGGCGGGTGCTCACCGGATCCGCCACGGTCGCCGACGCCGGCCTGCTCTCGGGCATGCACGTCGAGGTGGTGGCCGACGTCGCGCAGGACCACGCCAGGGCGGATGCGGGGGCGCCGGCGGTCGCGAAGCTGATCGTGAGCGCCGGGCCTGACGCCGGGCGGGAGTTCGGGCTCCCCGCGGGCGCCACCGTGGTCGGGCGCGACCGCGACGCGGGCGTGCGCCTGAGCGACCCGATGGTGTCGAAGCGGCACGCCCGCATCAACGTCGCGGAGACCATCGAGATCATCGACCTCGGCTCCGCCAACGGCATCCTCATCGGCGACGAGGTGGTGCAGCGGGCGGTGCTCGCCCCCGGCGACACCGTGGCGATCGGCGACACGGTGCTGTCGGCGGTGCGGCTGCAGCAGTCCGCCGACGCCGGCGTCACGCAGATCGACCACATCCGCTCGCCTCGCGTCGTCCCGCTGTACCCCGGCGAGGAGTTCGAGGCGCCGGAGGCGCCCTCCCTGCCCGACGCGGTGCGGCTCCCGTACCTGGCTCTGGCGGCGCCCCTGATCATGGGCGCCGTGCTGTGGGCGATCACGCAGCAGGTGCTCGGGGTCGTCATGATGGCGATGAGCCCGCTGCTGCTGATCGGCGGATTCGTCGACCAGAAGATGTCGCAGCGACGCAGGATGAAGGCCGAGCGCAGGGTCTTCGAGCAGTCGGTGGCGCGCCTGCGCGACCGGCTCGACTCCGCGCGGACCGACGAGCGCCGGGTGCGGCAGGACGAGCTGCCGACTCTCGCGCAGCTGCGCGACGACGCGGTGCGGCTCGGACCGCTGCTGTGGACCGAGCGCCCGGAGTCGGCCACCTTCCTCGCCGTGAACGCGGGCAGCGGCCGAGACCGCTCGCGCAACCGGGTCGTGCTCGCGCATCCCGCCGCGTCCCTGCCCGACTGCCTCGCGGTGCTCGACGATCTGGTCGACGACTTCGCGCACATCGACGACGTGCCCGTCGCGCTGGCGCTGCGCGAGTCCGGATCGATCGGGGTGACGGGTCCCGGGGCCGCCGGCGTCGCCCGCGGCGTGGTCTATCAGCTGGCGGCCCGGCACTCGCCGTCCGAGCTGGTGATCGGGGCGATCGTGCCGGCATCCGCCCGTGCGGACTGGCAGTGGCTCTCCTGGCTGCCGCACACCAGCTCGGCGCAGAGCCCGGTCGGCGGCGGCATGCTCGCCGACGGCCGCGGCGCCGCCTCTCGTCTGCTGTCCCGCATCGAGGCGCTCGTGGACGCCCGTCTCGACGGCGAGCCCGGGCTGCGCAGCCTGGTCGACCCTGCACAGCGCGACGAGATCCCCGCGCCGGTCGTTCCCGCCGTGGTGCTCGTCGTCGAGCACGACGCACCGGTCGATCGCGCACGGCTCACGCGGGTGCTCGAGCGGGGACCGGATGCCGGTGTGCACGTCGTGTGGCGCGCTCCGCGCCCGGAGCAGCTGCCGGCGGCCTGCCGCAGCTTCATCGACATCACCGCGGCCGGAGGGCGTGCGGCGCAGGTGCGGCGGGGCGAGACGGCGGCCCCGGTCGCGCTCGAGGAGCTCGACGCGCAGACGGCCGAGTACCTGGCCAGGCAGCTCGCCCCCGTCGTCGACGTGGGCGCCCCGGACGCCGACGACTCGGATCTGCCGCGCTCGGTGGCGCTGCCCGGGCTGATCGGCGCCGAGGTGCTCGACGAGGCGGATGCCGTGATCGAGCGGTGGACGCAGAACGACTCGATCACGCCCCGCGACGGCAGAGCGCCGGCGCCCCGAAAGCGCGAGGGCAACCTGCGGGCGGTGTTCGGCCACGCCGGATCCGAGCCGTTCTCGCTCGATCTGCGCAGCGACGGCCCGCACGCGCTCGTGGGCGGCACGACGGGAGCGGGCAAGAGCGAGTTCCTGCAGGCCTGGGTGCTGGGCATGGCGGCGGCGCACAGCCCCGACCGGCTCACCTTCCTGTTCGTGGACTACAAGGGCGGGTCGGCCTTCGCCGACTGCGTCGACCTGCCGCACACGGTGGGGCTCGTGACCGACCTGTCGCCGCACATGGTGCGTCGCGCGCTCACCTCGCTCCGCGCGGAGCTGAGGTACCGCGAGCACCTCCTGAACGCCGCGGGGGCGAAGGACCTGGCGACCCTGGAGAAGCGCGGAGACCCGGGCTGTCCGCCGAGCCTGGTCATCGTCGTCGACGAGTTCGCCGCCCTGGTGCAGGAGGTGCCCGAGTTCGTCGACGGCGTCGTCGACGTCGCCCAGCGCGGGCGCTCGCTCGGCCTGCACCTGGTGCTCGCCACGCAGCGGCCGGCCGGCGTCATCAAGGACAACCTGCGCGCGAACACCAACCTGCGCATCGCGCTGCGGATGGCGGATGCCGAGGACTCGCTCGACATCCTGGGCGACCGGATGGCCGCGTACTTCGACCCGTCGGTGCCCGGCCGCGGGGCGGCGAAGACCGGGCCCGGACGGATCACGACCTTCCAGACCGGGTATGCCGGCGGGCACACGACGGGGGAGCCGCCCGCGCCCCGCATCGACGTCGAGGAGCTCGATTTCGGCGCCGGCGCGGTGTGGGAGCCGCCGCAGCAGGAGGCGGTCGTCGTGCGCGCGCCCGGGCCCAGCGACATCACCCGGATCGTCGCGACCGTGCGCGATGCGGCATCCCGCTCCGGCATCCCGCCCGTGCGCCGGCCCTGGCTCGACGAGCTCGCGCCGATCTACCGCTTCGACATGCTGCCCAACCCGCGCACCGACGAGAAGCTGCCGCTCGGCGTCCTGGACCATCCGGAGAGCCAGTCGCAGCCGACGATCTTCTACGAGCCCGACACCGACGGCAACCTCGCGATCTTCGGCACCGGCGGCTCGGGCAAGAGCACGGCCCTGCGGACCCTCGCGGTCGCCGCGGGGGTGACCGAGAGGCACGGCGGGCCGACGCACGTCTACGGGCTCGACTTCGGCTCGCGCGGGCTCAGCATGCTCGAGGAGCTGCCGCACGTCGGCGCCATCGTGTCGGGCGACGACGAGGAGCGGGTGATCCGGATGATCCGGATGCTGCGCGACCTCGTCGACGAGCGCACCGCGCGCTACGCGGCGGTGCGGGCCGGCACGATCGGCGAGTACCGCGCGCTCGCCGGGGCTCCGGACGAGGCGCGCATCCTGTTCCTCGTCGACGGCATCGGCGTGTTCAAGGAGCAGTACGAGTTCGGAGCCGCGAACCTCGCTCCCTGGTTCACCGCCTTCGCGCAGATCGCCGCGGACGGACGCGGCGTCGGCGTGCACGTGGTGGTCGCGGGTGATCGGCCGGGCTCGCTGCCGACGTCGATCGCGTCGACCGTGCAGCGCCGGATCGTGCTGCGGATGGCGAACGAGGACGAGTACCTGATGCTGGGCGTCGCGCGCGACGTGCTCGGCAGCTCCTCGCCCCCGGGGCGCGGCATCGTCTCCGGCAACGAGGTGCAGCTCGCGATCCTCGGCGAGAGCGGGAACGTGGCGGTGCAGGCGCGCGAGATGCAGCGGCTCGCGCGCTCGCTCGGCCGCAGCTCCTCGACGCGTCCCGCCCCTGTGCGGCGGCTGCCCGAGCAGGTCGCGCTGGCGGATCTGCCGATCGGATCGGCGGATGCTCCGGTCATCGGCCTGGACGACGGCACCCTGATGGCGGCGAGCATGGCGGCGAAGGGAGCCCTGCTGCTCGCGGGGCCTCCCGGCAGCGGCCGATCGACGGCGCTCGCGACCGCCGCGGCGGCCGTGCAGCGCGCGAACCCGACGCTGCCGATCGTGCTGCTCGCGCCGCGGCGCTCGACGCTCGCCCACCGATCGTGGACGCACAGCGCGCAGGGCGCAGACCGGGTGCTCGAGCTGGCAGGCCAGCTGATCGGGAAGATCGAGTCCGGCTCGCGCGTGGCGCTGTTCATCGAGGCGCTGCCGGACTTCACCGGCACCGAGGCGGAGTACGAGCTCGACCGGCTCGTGCGCACCGCGGTGCGCGAGGACATGCTCGTCGTCGGCGAGGGCGAGGTGTCGACCTGGTCGCAGGCGTACACGCTCGCGCAGCCCTTCAAGGCCGCGCGGCGAGGACTGCTCCTCGCACCGGGGGAGATGGACGGCGACATGCTCACCGGAACGCCGCTCGGCCGGTTGCGGAGGGCCGACTTCCCGCCGGGACGAGGCTTCCTGATCGCCGGCGGAAGAGCGGCGAAAGTCCAGATCGCGCAGGAATAGCACGACATGGTCAATGTTCCCCATCGACGGCGTCCGCGCCCCGCCAATACGTTGACCACATCGCACACGGCGACACAGACCGGGCCGAACGGGTCGGCCGGAGGAGAAGGAGAAGGACATGGCAGTTTGGGGTCTCGACGTCCAGCAGGTACGTCAGCTCAGCACGCAGCTCAATCAGAAGGCGTCGGACATCGACAGCATCCTCACCACCCTGACGAGCGCGCTCAACGGCACGCAGTGGGAGGGACCCGACGCCACGCAGTTCCGCAACGACTGGACCGGTCAGCACACCTCGTCGCTGCGCCAGGTCGCCCAGGCGCTCCGCGACGCCGCATCCAAGGCTCAGCAGAACGCGACCGCGCAGGAGCAGACGTCCAACTCCTGACGCTCTGCTCCGGGGCCGCTCAGCCCGGCGGTCTCGGAGCATCTCAGGCCTGAGGGGAACAGATCATGGCCACGATGCACGGCGCGGATGTCGCGCAGCTGCGACAGCTGGCGGCGCAGTTCGACGCCAAGGCGCAGGCTCTCGACGCGAACCGGATGACCGTCGGCAACGCGATCCAGGTGAGCGCGTGGGTCGGCCCGGTCGCGGTGCGGTTCCGTCACACCTGGGAGTCGGACTACAGCCGCAAGCTGCACGACGCGGCCTCGCGGCTGCGGGATGCCGCGACCAGTCTTCGCGCGAACGCCGACGACCAGGAGCGCACCAGTGCCGTGGATGCGGGCGGCGGGGTGGGCGGCTCTGGCGGCGGTTTCGTCGATCACGACGCAGAGCACAAAGAACTTGGACCGGCACCGACCTCGACCGCAGGGATCTACCACACCCTTCACGGCATGGATGGGACGGACGGGGTCCGGATACAGGTGGTCCGCGGCGACGACGGCCAGGAACGCATCATCGTCTACATCAACGGAACCGGGGCCGACAGCGATGGCAGATTCTCGCTCGGCGCCAATCTGACCTTGATGGCGGGAGGCGAGACGCAGTCACTCGCCCACGTGCGCGAGTTGCTGAGAGATGCGGCGGCGGCCCATCCCGGCGCGGAAGTCATGTTGGCCGGATACAGCCAGGGTGGGATCGTCGCACAGAGACTCGCGCAGGAGGGCGACTTCAACGTTTCGACAGTGGTGACCTTCGGGTCGCCTCGGCTGCCGGATAGCCGGCTGGGGGATGTCGATGTCGTTCGTCTCGAGCACAACGGAGACGGCATACCGAGCACGGATGGAGAGGGTGCGCTGACGGGGCTCGTCGACGCCACGAACGCGGCGAATGCACAGCGAGCCGGTGGCTCGGATGTCGTCTTCCGCGGGGGCAACTTCTTTCAAGGTGGGGGACAGCTCGGTTCCGTCGCGCCCTTCATCCCAGGAAACGACAACGCGCATTTCGATCAGGGCGACTACAGCTGGCTTTCCGATCAGTTCGACAGCAGCACGCGCTCCGTGGACGTTCGCGGTCAGAACGCACTGCGGCGCTTCGGCGGTGTCGTCGTCGACGACAAGCAGTAGGGCGAGATGCACATGATCCACCAGTCGTACCGGAGCATGCATGCGCAGCTCTACACCGCCAGAGTCCAGCGACACCTCTGAGACAAGGAGCCAGACATGGGAAAGCCGCACAAGCTCGCGAACGCGAGGATCGAGATCGACACGGCGCTGCCGCCGGCTCGGGCGATCGACGTCGCCCGTCAGGCCGTCGGGACGCAGCGTGCCCTGAAGATCACCGGCGAGGGCGAGGGGGTGCTTCGCGTGCAGGTGAACCAGGGGCTGATCAGCGCCCCGGTCATGACCTTCACGGTGTCGGCCACCTCGAACGGCGGGCGCACGAGCGTGGTCAGCGCGATCGACGAGTACCGGACGTCCCAGACGACGGTCTACTTCGTCCCCGTGACCTCGAAGTCGATGGAGGGCATCGGCGTCTACCGCCGCTTCATGGTGAGCTTCGGCCAGGCGATGCAGGCCTCGGACCCGTCGGCCCAGATCCAGATGATCGAGCGCGATCTGCCGGGCGGCCCCGCCCCGGCCCCCGTCGGCGGGAGCGCCCCCGTTCCGCTCCCGGCCGTTCCGCTCCCGGCAGTCGTGCCGGAACCCGTTCCGCAGCCTCCGGCCGCTCCCGTCGCGGAGCCGGTCGTCCCCGTAGCGGCGGCCCCTGCAGCCGCGGCCCCTGCAGCGGCGGCCCCTGCGGCTGTTCCGGCTTCGGCTCCCGCGGCCGTGCCCTCGGCATCCGTCCCCCCGGCGCCGTTCGCGCCCGCCCCCGCCGCGGGGGCGCCGCTGCTGAGCGAGTCCAACGCGCGCATCGTGCAGATCGTCGGCGGTGTCATCCTCGTCGCCGGTCTCATCTTCTGGTACGCGACGCCGTCGAACGTGACCGTGGGACCGCTGCTCGTCATCCTGCTCGGCGCGGTCGTCGCGGGCGTCGGGTTCATCATCGGCCGCAACGCCGGTCGCGCCGCGGCCGACGAGCTGGCTGCGAAGCTGCGCAACGAGCGGGCGATGGCGGGGATCTCCCCGACGGCGCCGGTCGTCCCGCTTCCTCCGTCCGCGCCCGCCGTGCCGATGCCGCCGGCGACCGCCGCGGCTGTTCCCCTCCCGGCCGGCGACCAGGCCGTCCCGGCGCCCACGGCACCGGCCCCCACGCCTCCGCACCTCTCGGCGATTCCGCCGGTCCCGCTGCCGACGGGCGTTCCCCGTCCCTCCGAGCCCGTGGCCTCCGCCTCTGACGGCGCCCCGGTCGTGCATGCGGATCCGATCCCGCAGCCGACGGCTCCACCGCCGACGGCTCCACCGCCGACGGCTCCACCGCAGTCGGCTCCACCGCAGCCGCCGTCCGAGGCATCCGCCGGTCCGATCCGATCGATCCCCGGGCTCGCGCCGAGCGCTGCGCCCGCCCCCGCTCCTGCTCCGGCGGCGGCAGCTCCCACACCGACGCCGGCCCCGGCCTCAGCGCCGACCGCCGTCCCCGCACCGGAGCTCGACGACCTCGATGCGACGCGGATCTCTCCGGTCCAGTCTCAGGTGGAGTGGGAGCTCGTCCTCGCCGACGGGAGGCGGCTGGCCGTGGCATCCGCTCTCCGGATCGGGCGCGATCCGATCGCCGATCCTGCGCTGCCCGGAACCGTCCTCGTCTCGATCGACGACCCGGCGAAGTCGCTGTCGAAGACGCACGCGCAGCTCGAGGCGGGGCCCGGTGTCGTCGTCGTCACCGACCTGCACTCCACGAACGGCACGAGGGTGGGCACCGTCGCCGACGGCGAGACGCGTCTCGCCCCCGAGATCGGGCATCGCATCACCGGCGACGCCGAGATCGCCTTCGGCGACTACGTCGTGCGGCTGCAGCGGCAGGCGGCGCTCTGATGGACGTCACCGCTGAACTCTCCGATCCGGCGACGCCGGCGCTGCGCCTCGCGCACATCGCGCAGGCGCATCCCGAGCACGCGGCCGCCATCGCGCAGCATCCGAACGCCTATCCCGAGCTGGTCGCATGGGCGCACGAGGTGCAGGCGCCGATCCGCCCGGTCGTCCCCGCTCATGCGCCCGCCAGGCTTCCCCAGGCGCCTCGGTACGCGCGCATCGCCTGGGCCGTCGCGGCGGGGCTGTTCATCGTGCCGTCCTTCGTGACGGCTCTGGTGTTCACGCTCGTTCCCGGCAGCTACGGTTTCCTGAGCCCCGAGTACGGCAGCGGATTCGAACTCTGGATCGGCAGTGGTCAGACGCGGATCAACGTGCTCGTCGCCCTGATGCTGCTCGGGTTCCCCGCCGCCCTGGTCGGTGCGATCGGCGCGCCGACGGCAGCGCGGCGGACGTGGGCGATCGTGACCTGGTTCCTGGCGCTCGTCCTGGAGTTCCTGCCGCTCTTCGCAGGCTGGGTCGAGCTTCCCGTGCCGCTGGCTCCGCAGCCGCTCGTGACGTTCGCAATGCCGCTGGTGGTCGTCGGCCTGGTCTCCAGCATGCTGATGCTCACGGCCTGGATCCTCAGCTGGCCGCTCAGCGGCCGCGCCTTCATCGTCTTCGGCGTCCTGGTCGTGACCACGGCGCTGGTATGGCTGCTGACCCCGACCTTCTACGGCGGCATCGTCGGCACGCTGGTGAACGTCTTCGCCCGCCTGATCGTTCCCGTGGGAATCATCCTGCTCGCGCTGCGCCTGTCCGCGTCGGCGCAGCGGAGCAGCGCGTCGTCGTCGGCATCCGCATCCCTCGGGGCGGAGGGCTCCTCGAAGACGAACACGATGGCGATCCTGTCGCTCGTGTTCGCGTTCTTCGTGTCGGTCCTGGCCGTGGTGTTCGGCCACGTGGCGCTCGGTCAGATCCGGCGCACGGGCGAGTCCGGTCGCGGCATGGCGATCGCCGGCCTCGTGCTCGGATACATCGGCCTCGTCGCCGGTGCGATCGTCGTGATCGTCTGGGCCGTCGCCTTCGGCGCGCTCATGAGCTACCGGGGCTACTGATGAACAGAGCGGTCGTCTGGACGCTCTCCGGCGTCGCCGCCGTCGGCCTCGTCGGCACGGGCGTCGCGTCGTGGGCGCTGATGCAGCCCTCGGCTCCCGCGGGGTCGTCCGACGACACTCCCGCGGAGGGCATCGTCGTCGACGCCGCCGAGGTCCCCGCCCTGTACACCGGCGACGAGCTGGAGTGGCTGATCCCGCCCGACGACGTGCTGGCCGGGCTCGTGGGTGCCTCGGGGTTCGAGGGGATCCAGGCCTCGTACAGCAACGTCGGGGAATCCGAGGGGCTGAACACGACGCCGACGGAGTGCGCGGGACTGATCCTCGAGGATCTCTCGGGCGTCGTCGGCTCGCGCTGGGAGCGCTTCTCGGTCGACGGCGGCAGCGGCTCGGTCCGTGTGCTGCAGTTCGGATCCCCCGAGAACGCGGAGGCCTGGTCGTCGGCGCTGGAGCTCGACGGGGCCTGCTCCTCGTTCCAGCAGCTGTACGGCGACGAGCCGTATGCGGACTACACCTACGAGGTGCTGGCGGAGTCGGCCGGGGATCTGGCTCGGGTGCAGGTCAGCCGGCTCGATCAGGACCAGACCGGCGAGTGGGACTACGACAGCATCGAGGCCCGCATGGTGCATGGCAACGTCGTCGTGATGGTCACGGTCGGCTACCAGCAGACGGTCGACATCGATGCGGACGCGCTCGCCGCGGCGCTGCTGCAGCAGAGCGACGACGCGCACGCCACGCTGGCCCGGCAGCTGCGCTGACCGTTCACTGCCGGTACATCGGCGGCTGATCCCAGTACAGGTCGCCCTGCTGGTGGTTCGCCTGGATCACGAGACGAGGCTCGCTGAGGTCGTGCGCGTAGTCGTTCTCGCACCCGGGCCAACCCCAGTCGACGACATGCGCGCAGTCGCCCTCGACGCCCTCGGGGTAGTAGCTGAATCCCATCGTGGCGGCGGTGATGCAGTCGCCGTCGTACTCCGGTTCCAGGCAGATGCCGTAGTAGAGCACGCCGTCTTCGCCGGCGGAGCCGCCGGTCATCGGCGCCGCGTTCGGATACTCCGCCAGCAGATCCTTCAGGCTGAAGCACTGGCTCGGGTCCTCGCGCTGGCACCATGTGCCCTGCAGCTCGGCGGGGAAGGCGCTGAAGTCGAGGGCGGCAGGCGCATCGAAGTTGATGTCGGCGCGGGTCGAGTCGGTGAGCGTGATCGCCGCGACGACGGCGGACCCGCCCCAGGACTCGCTGAACGAGACGACCTGTCCGGTGCGCGCGGCGATGATGTAGCTGTGCAGGCCCGCCGCCTGGATGTCGTAGTCGGTGCCACCGGGGATGTAGTTGTAGACGGTCTGCATGGTGTCGCCGATGCGGATGCCGCGGATGTGCGGCAGGGCCGGACCCTGCGACAGGTCCTCCTCGTAGCCGTCCACCGGCCGGACGACGACCTTCGAGACGGTGCCGTCGGCGATCTCGACCGACAGCCACCGTGCGGAGGCGAGCGGGTGCCAGGCGGCCGCCGCCGTCTCGTCGGCCGGGACGAAGTCGCCGGCCTCCGGAAGCACCGCCCGCACCTCGTCCACCGTCATGCCGAGCCGGATCGGCCCGACCGCGTCGAAGGTGATCTCCCAGGAGGAGTAGCCGCCGGAGAGGCTCGCCGGCAGGCACGAGCACAGCACGATGCGCGTGATCGTGCCGTTGCCGTACACCCGGTACGCGTACGGGCTGTCGGAGGAGAGCCGGTACACCCGGTAGGCGCCGTCGGCGTCCTCTCCGCTGTCGACCGGCTCGCCGTAGACCTCGTTCGCGGTCTGCGTCTTCGCGCCCAGGGCGATGCCGTCGAGCGTCGCGACCTCGTCGTCCTTCGGGGAGATCGAGGCGAGGGCGCCGGACCGGAACTCCAGGGCGCCGAGGCCGCAGTCGACGTAGACGTACTCGACGCCGTCGACCGTCTTCTCGTCGATCACCTCGAACCCGTCGACGCGCGCTTCGACCTCGGCGAGGGTCATGCCCAGGCGGATGCCGCGGTAGCCGCTGTCGCTGAGCATGGCCGCCGTGTCTGTGCCGCCGGCCCGGGCGATGCGCGAGCTGAGCTGCTGCACGTTGGCGGCCGAGACGTAGCCGCCCCCGCCCACGCGGCCGATGCACTCGAGCTGCTGCTGCGCGGCCTCGTCGTCGTCGATCGCGAATCCGACGGCGTGGATCGTGAGCTCGGGGTTCGCGCCCCGCAGCTCGGAGGCGACCTCGCAGGCGGGCGGGGGAGAGCAGGTGTCGACGCCGTCGGAGACGACCACGATCGTGCCGGGGCCGTCGGCGGGCAGCAGGGAGGCGGCGGTGCGCATCGAGGGCCCGAGAGGGGTGAACCCGGATGCCGTCACCGCGTCGACGGCCTTGGTCAGCGCCTTGCGGTCGAGCGGGCCGAGCGGCTGCAGGGTCTTCACGTCCTGGCACCCTGCGGCCCGCTCGCTGTCGTCGTTGCCGGTACCCGTGCCGAACACGAGCATCCCGACCTCGGAGTCGTCGGGAAGCAGCGCGATGGCCTTCGTCATGGCCTCCTGCGCATCCTGCATGCGGGAGCGCCCCGTGCTCGTCTCGCGCACCATCGAACCGGAGGCATCGAGGATCAGGATCACCGGTCCGGTCTCGGCCGAGCTCGACTCGACGAGGTCGGCGGCCCCGGAGGCGGTGTCGGTGTAGGGGAGGACCGTGCCGGATGCGGCGTCCTGGCCGCCTGAGCCCGTGCCGCTCTGGGTCTCTGAGCCGCTCTGGGTCTCTGAGCCGCCCTGGGTCTCTGAGCCGTCTTGGGTCTCTGAGCCGCCTTGGGTCCCTGAGCCTGTCGAAGGGGCCTGCTGCAGCGCCCGCGTGATCGCGAACGCGCCGGTGACTCCCGCGCTGCCGACGAGCAGCGCGGCGACGACGGCCAGAGAGACGAGGAGGATCCCCGGTCGTCTCCGCGGCGATGCGGCCGGCTGCTCTGCGGCCGCCGGGGCGGGCGCGGGTGCTGCCGCGGCCCACGTCGCCCCCGCGGAGGCTGCGGCGCTCGTCGTTGCTGCGGCTGCGGATGCATCCGCATCGGCAGTCGCGGCAGCATCCGCAGCCGCGGGGTTCGCGGTGCTCGCCGACAGGGCCGCGGCAGCTGCGGCGGAGTACTGCTGGATCCATTGCACGAGCTCGGGATATGCCTGCGGATGCTGCGCGGCCAGCGGCCCGAGCTGGGGATGCTGCTGCACGATGTGCGCGAGGGCGACGGCATCCGTTGCCGGATCCGTCAGGGCCTGGCGCGCGGAATTCTCGTCGATCACGGCTCCTCCTGCCGCCAGCCTATTGTCGGCGGTTCTCCGCATCGATGGGCGATTTTCCCCATCGAGGCCGCCATCGAGCGAGCGCACCACGCGCATAGCCGTTCGGCGAGCGCAGCGGTCCCTGGTTGCTGAGCGAGCAGCTGTCTCCCTTGGCCGTTGAGCGAGCGCAGCGAGACGAAACGCGCGCGTCACCCGGTGCGGGCGTGTGCGTGTCCGAGGGACCGGAGGGTGGGCCTGGGCGTGCGCCACTGTTGGTCGGGGTCCCACCAGGCGGGTCCGCGGATCTGGGGGATGCCGCCTGTCATGCGGATCTCCCACCCCGAGTATTCGAGGGAGCGGTGGTGGTACCAGCACAGGGGTACCCCGTTGTCGGTGTGGGTGGGTCCGCCATGGGCGTGCTCGGTGATGTGGTGGATCTCGCACCAGGATGCCGGGACGTGGCATCCGGGGATCAGGCACTCCCGGTCGCGGGCGACGATCGCGCGGCGTTGATGGGCGTTGAACACCCGGTCCGTGACCGTGATCCCCACGATCCGCCCCTCATCGAACAACACCCGCTGGATCGCGCCGGTGCAGGCGGTGTGCGCCGCGACGGCCGCGGAGACCGGCACATCGATGCCGGGGATCCACGCCCACCCGCTCATGCTGCCGAACGCCCCGGCCGCGTCGGACGCCCCGAACTCCCCGGACATGCCGAACGCCCCGTGCGCACCGAACGTTGTCCCTGTGGCGGTCATGTCTTTCGCGTCCACGTGCACGACGAGTGTCCGCGCCGCCCCGCCCAGCCGCGGCATGTCGTCGTGCCGGGCAGCGATCCCGAGGGCCGCTGCGAGCGCGTCGTGGCGTTTCTGTGCCGGGGTGCGCGGGTCGATCACGCACCTCGGGTCACTGTTGAACGGGTCGCTGTCGGCATCCGTCTTACTGTCGACGAACGAGACTCCGGGCGCCGGCGCACCACCCACCTTCGGGTTGGTGAACGTGTCGAAGATCAACTGCAGCTGCGCGGCGACTTCGGCGGTGAGGTTCCCGCGGATCGGGAACACGCCGTCGCGTTCCCGGCCCAGGGTCAACGATCGCGATTGCTGCGCGGCCCGGTCCGAGGGCTCGGCCCCGTCGGGGTCCAACGCCATCGCGAGGATCGTCGCGGTCTGCCGCAGGTCCTCCGGCGTCATCGCCGGACCCGCACCCACACCCGGCTGCTCCGCCGTGGCCGGGGCGGCCTCGTCACTCGCGGGCGCGAAGCCGCGGGCGTATCCGGCGAGGACACCATCAGCCCACAGACGCTCACCCTCGCTGATCCGGTACTTCGCCCGCTCCAACGGCCCCGTCGCCGCCAGCAGCCCCGACACCGACAGGTCTCCGTCCAGGACCGCCTCCCGCAGTGCCAGCCACCGTGCCGGAAGACGCTCCCCGGAGACCAGACTCACCTCCCGCCCCACCACGCCCGCGGCCCGCACGAGTATCGACGCCTCCCGCGCGTCCACGCGCAGTACCCGCTGCAGCAACTCGTTCACACCCCGGCATCCGAACCGGTGCCCGAACTCCGCATCCGCTGTCGCGACCGTCTCGACCACGGCGGCATCCGCCAGCCGGGTCACCTCCCCCAGATCCCGCAGCAGGACAGCCCGGTCATGATCACCCAGCCCCGCGAGAG
>Ga0222419_100645_pt1 | contig 23710 bp, 13 predicted proteins | sample 1B20Ametagenome_FD_182474 | JGI IMG/M metagenome (GOLD analysis project Ga0222419, IMG submission 182474) | Enriched microbial communities from leaf-cutter ant dump, University of Wisconsin, Madison, United States - 1B20A (version 2) | ecosystem: Environmental > Terrestrial > Nest > Insects nest... | reverse complement strand
AAAATCAATCTGGTCATGATCGAAAAGACCGACGCCCAGGGGCGTTTTAAATTTAAGAACCTGGTGATCACCGAAGGACTGCGGTTCTCCGTCCATGGCAGAAAGAGGAACAACGGCCAGAGACTTGAAGTGCTTCTGGATAAATTCCCCTTACAGAAACTGACCCCCAATACCAATTTACCGGATGCCGAAACCGACCTCAGGAAAGTCAGGAAAACAGTCCCGAAAAAACCTACGCCGGAAGAGGAAGCCAGGGAGCAGGCCAGGCGCATCACCGGCAGACTGCTTAAAGAAGTAAAGATCAAAGCCAGGCCGGTGATGCCAGGACTTAATACGATCAAAGGATACATCACAGAGACCATCATCTTTAATGAGCAGGATTCAGGTAAAACCATATTCAAGGCGCTGAAAGACAGGAATCTGCAAAACATGACCTTCCAAAAATGGTCTGCCTATCTTGACCATAAGCCTATGGGAGTACTGATCAACGACCGGGTTTACCGGGGAGATGCGGTCAAAGACGTATTTCAGTGGGACGTTGAAGATGCGGTCAAAGTAGATATTGTGCGTGAATCTGAAGCAGTCAGACCCACGCTGTTCATTTATACCAGGAGCATCTATGTCGCAGTCCCGATAGACCCTTTAGACCCCTATTCAGAAAATCAATGGAACCCGCAAATGGTCAATATCTTCCCCAGGGGCTTTGACAAGGTAAGGGAATTTTATGCGCCAAAGTATGACGTCCCATTGGCGGAAGGTGCGCCGAAAGACCTGCGGACAACCATCTACTGGAACCCGTCAGTGATCGTTAACGGACAGAAAAGGGAAATCAGTTTTTATAACGGTGACCGGAAAGGCCGTTACCGGGTAGTCGTGGAAGGGATCAATGCAGACGGGTTGCTGGGCAGGCAGGTTTGTCATTACAAGGTGGAATAAAATTCTTTTGTTATCTTGGATTTATTTTTTTAACACCTGTCAACCAAATTTATATCTGTTCATGAAAATATTCCCGATAGCCCTGCTGCTGGTATTTGCCCTGCATTGCAGCGCCCAGACCAAAATTGCCTGTATCGGCGCCAGCATCACCTATGGACACGGCATCCCGGAAAGGGAAAAATACTCATTTCCCGGACAGCTCCAGGCGCTCCTTGGCCCTGCTTACCAGGTCAGCAATTATGGAGTAAGCGGCACTACACTTCTGGCAAAAGGCGACAATCCTTATGTCAAGACGGCGCAGTACCGGCAGGCCCTGAGCAGCAATCCGGATATTGTATTCATCGATCTGGGAGGCAATGACAGCAAGTTGATCAACAGGGTACATCTGAATGAATACGAAAACGATTATAAAGAGATGATCATGGCTTTTTCGACATTGCCATCTCATCCGCGCATCATCATTATGCTGCCTATGGTGTCCTTTGTCAAAGACAGCACCGGCATCTGGGATCCGGTCATCGTCAACCGGATCGCTCCCCTGGCCAGAAAGGTAGCCTATGATACCGGCCTTGAAGTACTGGACATGCACCAGTTGCTGGTTGACCAGCCTAAACTGGTTCCCGACCTGATCCATCCGGATGCAGCGGGTTCAGCCATTCTCGCCAGAAGATTATATGAAACCATTATTGCAAAGCGCGACCTGCAATTTGATGTTTTTAAAGGTCTTGGCGTGATCAAAGGCGTAAAGGGCTTTGACGGCAGCATCGTCCAGCAGAAAATTGATTCTTTTTATGGCTATGCCTGTACTACATTTACCCTGAACAGGCGGGAATGCAAAGTTGTAAAACCCAAGTGGGCGGCCCAGGGCCATCCCTACATCTGGAGGGCACGTTTCTGGGGGCATGAACCCCAGGCAGACATTGCCTTGCTGGAAAGGGGTTATCATGTGGTATACTGTGATGCCTCAGAATTATTGGGCAATAAAGAAGCCGTACAGCTATGGAACACCTTTTACGCTTTGCTAAAAAAGGCAGGACTTGCGAAAAAGGCCGCTTTGGAAGGCATGAGCAGGGGTGGGGTCTACGTGTACAACTGGGCTGCTGAAAACCCGGAAAAAGTAGCCTGTGCCTATGTAGACAATCCGGTACTGGATCTGAAGACCTGGCCCGGAAGCAGGGAAAATGCCGTCCAGTATAAAAATGAACACGATCAGTTCATGAAAGACTACGGACTGAACAGCCAGGAGCAGGTCGCTGCATTCAAAGGCAGCCCCATAGACAAGATCAAAGCGATCGTCAAAGGAGGCTATCCCAGCCTGATCCTCTGTGCGGATGCGGATGAAGCCGTATCGCCCGAAACCAATACCCTGTTATTTGAAAAGAAGGTCAAAGCAGCAGGCGGAAGCATCACGGTGTATCATAAGCCCGGCGCTAAACACCACCCGCACAGTCTGCCCAATCCCAAAGTTATTGTTGATTTTGTTGTTCAATCCACTTCCGGGCATTGACAAAAGCTTCCATCCAGGGCGTGACCTCATCCCTGCGTCCCTTTGGATAATTAGCCCAATGCCACTGGAATACGGAACGTTCGATATGCGGCATCATGACCAGGTGGCGGCCCGTCTCATCACACAGCATTGCCGTGTTGTAATCTGAACCGTTCGGGCTGGCAGGGTAGCTGTCATACGCATATTTGGAGACAATCCGGTACCTGCTTTCCTCATAAGGCAACTGGAACCTGCCTTCGCCATGAGAGACCCAGACGCCAATCGTACTGCCCGCCAGGCTGGACATCATGACTGAATTGTTTTCCTGAACGGTCAGTGAAGTAAAGATACTCTCATGCTTGCCGCTCCTGTTGTGCAGCATCTTTGGCTTTTCGGCATGGTCCGGATTGATCATGCCCAGCTCTATGAACAGCTGGCAGCCATTGCAGATCCCCACAGAGAGGGTATCCGGGCGGCTGAAGAAGTTTTCCAGGGCAATACGCGCCTTTTCATTGTACATAAAAGCACCCGCCCAGCCCTTTGCCGAGCCCAGTACATCAGAATTGGAAAACCCGCCCACGGCACCGATGAACTGGATGTCTTCCAGTGTCTCACGGCCTGATATCAGGTCAGTCATGTGTACGTCTTTTACATCAAAACCGGCAAGATACATGGCATTGGCCAGTTCACGTTCCGAGTTGCTGCCTTTTTCACGCAATACAGCCGCTTTAGGTCTTAATCTGCTTTCATCGATCACCGGTCTTTTGCCATCAAACTGCTCCGGAAATTTATATTTCAGTACCTGCTGCTTATAATTTTTGTAACGTTCCCTGGCCTGGACCGCACCACTCTGCCGGATATCCAGCAGGTAAGAGGTCTTAAACCAGGTATCCCTGAGCTGGTCAATGTCCAGATCAAGTGCAGCGGAGCCGCCATTGCTGATCTCCAGCCAGGCCTGACCGCTTACCTGCCCTATTTTATGGAATACCACACCTGCACCTGACAATGCCGCTTCTACAGCTGCCTCCTGTCCGGAGACTGTCTGAAATACCAGACCGGCATTCTCTGCAAACAACACCCTGACCAGATCCTGTTCACCAAGAGTGCTCAGATCTATCACAGCACCCAGTTCCCGGTCTGCAAAGCACATTTCCAGAAGTGTAGTGATCAGGCCGCCACTGCCTACATCATGGCCTGCCCCGAGCTTCCCGGCCGCGATCAATTGCTGTAAAACATTGAAAGCTTTTTTCAGCTGCTCTGCATCCTTTAAATCCGGAGCTTCCGAACCGATCCTGTTCAGGACCTGTGCAAAAGAAGAACCGCCCAGCTTATAACTATCGGCAGAAAGGTTGATGTAATAGATCAGGCCGCCATCCTTTTGCAGGACGGGTTCCACGACTTTTGTAATGTCTTCACAATGACCGGCAGCAGAAATGATGACTGTGCCTGGGGCAATGACCTCATCATTTTTATATTTTTGCTTCATGGACAGCGAATCCTTGCCGGTCGGAATGTTGATGCCCAGCGCGATCGCAAAGTCCGAGCAAGCTTTGACCGCCTCGTACAATCTGGCATCCTCACCCTCGTTCTTGCAGGCCCACATCCAGTTGGCCGATAGGGAAACGCTCTTCAGGCCATCTTTCAGCGGCGCCCAGACAATATTGGACAAGGATTCAGCAATGGCGTTCCGGCTGCCTGCAGCTGCATCGATCAGCGCGGTCAGCGGCGAATGTCCAATGGAAGTTGCAATGCCATCCTTACCCTTAAAATCCAGCGCCATGACCCCGCAATTGTTCAGCGGAAGCTGCAAAGGACCCGTACATTGTTGTTTGGCCACACGGCCGCCCACACAACGGTCCACCTTATTGGTCAGCCAGTCCTTGCAGGCCACCGCTTCCAGCTGGAGCACCTGCTCCAGGTATTCCTCAATTCTGGCCGCATCGTAAACCACCGGCTCATAAGCCCGGTCTACGGTCTTGTCCTCCATGATGAACTTAGGACTGCTGCCAAACATATCCTTCAGCTCCAGGTCCATTGGTTTGACCCCGGTACTTGCCGACTCAAAGGTAAAACGGTGATCGCCGGTCACCGTGCCCACCGTGTACATCGGCGAACGCTCCCGGTCGGCGATCTTTTGCAGGGTCTCCATGTCTTTCTGGCCGATCACCAGGCCCATACGCTCCTGGGATTCATTGCCGATGATCTCCTTGGAAGACAAAGTAGGATCACCGACAGGCAGTTTATCCAGGTCTATCTTGCCGCCGGTCTCCTCAACCAGTTCAGAAAGGCAGTTCAGGTGGCCACCTGCCCCGTGATCATGAATCGAAATGATGGTATTATCATCGCTTTCCACCATGCCGCGGACCGCATTAGCAGCCCTTTTCTGCATTTCAGGATTGGAACGCTGAACCGCATTCAATTCAATACCGGTACCGAGTTCACCAGTGTCAGCAGAAGAAACCGCTGCGCCGCCCATCCCGATTCTGTAATTCTCACCGCCCAGTACCACAATCTTGTCACCGGCAGCCGGTGTATGTTTTTTGGCCTGGCTGGCTTTGCCATAACCGATACCGCCAGCCAGCATGATCACTTTATCATAGCCCAGCTTGCGGCCTTTTTCTTCATGTTCAAAGGTCAGCACCGAACCCGTGATCAGCGGCTGGCCAAACTTGTTGCCAAAATCAGTAGCCCCGTTGGAAGCCTTGATCAGGATGTCCATAGGCGTCTGGTACAGCCATTGCCGTTCTTCTACGCCTTTCTCCCAGGGCCGGTTTTCCTCCAGGCGGGAAAGTGCAGTCATATATACTGCTGTGCCCGCCAGGGGCAGGGAGCCCTGACCACCTGCCAGCCTGTCCCTGATCTCACCCCCGGAACCTGTCGCCGCGCCATTGAAAGGCTCTACGGTAGTCGGGAAATTGTGGGTTTCTGCCTTTAGCGAGATCACCGATTCAAAATCTTTGGTGGCGTAATAATCCGGCACATCTGCCCGCTTAGGTGCAAACTGCTGTATAACAGGTCCTTTGATAAAAGCCACATTATCTTTATAGGCAGAAACAATATCATTTGGATTTTCCTCGGAAGTCTTGCGGATCAGCTTAAACAATGAAGTTGGTTTTTCCCCGCCGTCGATGATGAACCTGCCGTTGAAGATCTTGTGGCGGCAATGCTCCGAATTGACCTGTGAGAAGCCGAATACTTCAGAATCCGTAAGCGGCCTGCCCAGTCTTTCCGCCAGTCCTTCAAGGTAAGCTACTTCTTCATCGCTCAGCGAAAGCCCCTCTTGTTTGTTATAGCCCGCAATATCCGTGATCTGCAAAATGGGCTCAGGTTGTATATTGATGGTATAGATCTCCTGGTCCAGCTTACCGTACTTTTGGGAAAGCATCGGGTCATAGTCTGCAAAATCTTCTTTCACCTTGTGGAATTCCTCGATCCGGAGGATCCCGCTGACGTCCATGTTCTGGGTGATCTCCACCGCATTTGTACTCCAGGGCGTAATCATAGCCGCCCTCGGCCCCACGTAAGTGCCGCTCAGAACGATCTCCTTCTGCAAACTGGCACCGCCAAAAAGCCATTCAAGTTTTTCAATATCGGTATTGGAAAGTTCCCGTTCGATCTGTGTAGCATAAACGGTGTCGGATTGACCAAGGAAGAAATAAATCATGCGCTTTTTTTGAAAATGCAAATTTAGCTTTTAAATTTTAAATGGATAAGGATCGCAGACAATATATTGCCCTTTAATTGTAATATCTGCTACATTTGCGCAAAGATGATCCTGCGCAGCAGGTCAATAAAAACGATCAGCACAAGGACATGGACGATCTTAAAAGACAAGTGATATGCGGATAAAAAATAGCTTCAGGTTCAAACAGTTTGAAGTAGACCAGCAAGGCTGTGCCATGAAGATCAATACCGACGGCGTGCTGCTCGCCGCGACAGCCGGCCATTCAGGCCCCGCACATATCCTGGATATCGGGACGGGCACCGGGGTGATCGCCCTGATGCTGGCCCAGCGCTTTCCCGGCGCAAAAATTGATGCAGTAGAAATTGATGCCCATGCTGCAAGTGCAGCAGCAGGTAATTTCAGCAGTTCCCCCTTTTCGGCCCGCCTCAAAGCATTTCAGGCCGATATCAGGGCTTATGAAACCGAAACCCGTTATGACCTGATCGTTTCCAATCCGCCCTTCTTTATCAATGACCTTAAAAACCCCGAAGAAAGAAAAAGCCTTGCCCGGCATACAGACGAGGATTTTTTTGCGGTGCTCATCAGGAAAGCAGCAGCATACCTCACTGCAGATGGTCTGCTGTGGCTGATCCTTCCCGTAAAGCAGGCCGGACAAGTTATTGACAATGCCGGGAATAGCCAGCTCAGCCTGCAAAGAATGATAGACGTCCATTCAGACAGCAGTAAACCGGTGATCCGGAAAATTGTTTGCCTCGGCCGGGAACAGGAGGGTACGGAAACAAGCCGGCCTCAGGTTGGAACGGAGAAATTTTACATTTATCAGGCAGGGACACCGGGCAGCCCGTCAAAAGCAATTCACAGCGAAGCCTATAAACAATTGCTAAAAGACTTTTTTCTGGCCTTCTGAGCGCTTCCTAAGACTGCGCCGCTACTCTTTTTTTGCTTATGACTGTGCTGCCACTCTTTTTTCTGCCAGCAGTCCCTGGATCACTTCTTTTAGTTTTTCCGGATCTTTGGCATACTTCTCCAGGTTGATGATCTCCACTTTTCTGAAATCGACGGGGTGGCTCTCACTCTGCAAGGAAATGCTGCCGCCTTTGAGCAATTCGCCTTCTTCAGCACCGCCGACCGGGTCTTTTTGCGGACGCTGGTAACGCAATACTTCTTCTCCGTTCACATAATGCACAATCTCCGAATCCCCGAGTACCAAAACTTCTACCCGGACCCATTGTTCGCCGTTGAACGTTTTAGAACTGGACTCGATGCAATGCGACTTGATCACCTTGCCATCCTTCACAAACTGGGTTCCCGGTGTACACAAGTTGGCGGTCGGACGTTCTCCGTTGCCGGCACCGCCCAGCAACTGCACCTCGATGGAATTGGGGAAATCCTGGTCCTTTTTCATAGTGGCCGGATCCTGGCCGTGGATCATGATGCCGCTATTCTTGTAGGCCCATCCCGGTCCGCCCTTTACCTGCTCGCCGACAAAGCGGTATTCAGCAGCAATAAGGTAATAGGAATAGGGCTTTTTGTAGAACAAATGTCCGTACTGGTCATCAAACTGGGTATACTGATCATACCGTACCTGGATATTGCCGTCCACGACCCTGAAAGTATTGCCGTAATTGTCGCCCAGGTCATGGTTCCTGATCTTGATCTTCCAGTCTTTCAAATCCTTCCCGTTAAAAAGCTGCTCCCATTTTGGAAGGTTCGCCTCTTTTTTTGCAGTATTTCCCATGAAAATGAAGGGAAGTAATGCCATGAACGCTGCTCTCAGCAGCATATTAACTGATCTTTGTTTCATATTTGTGGTTCTTTGTGTGTTAAATTTAAGTCGCAGGAACCTGTCTGGAATTACAACCGGTTCCGGTCCGTAATTTACAGCAAAATGTATTCAATCTGAAAATACTTCTGTAATGAAATGATTTTACCGGAGAATTTCTGCGGAATCCGGGGCTACCTGCACAAAATGCTCAACAACTGGAAAAGGTTCATAATGGTGGTGCAGAAGTGTTTTCCAGTGCTGATAGGCATCGGGAACTTTTCATCTCAATACAAAGCTCGTACGGCTTCTCTTGCGAGAGGTAAATAATTGTCCGAAATTTCTTTGATTTCATTTTTCCAGGTTGATAAATCTGGATAAACCTGCTTAACTTAGCCATGTATGAAAACATCGCCGTCCCATCTCAACTCACATCGGCTTTTAATTATGTATGTAACGATCCTAACAAGAGGAAAGGAGAACTAGAATTAATCCAGATCCCTCTTGAAAAACCAAAATCTTTTAACAAGATTTGAAACTAACCAACTAAACCTCGTAAAAATTGCGACAAAAATCGCACAATCAGTTAATGTTCAAGACCGTTCCTAATACATGATTAAACAATATTAGGTAACCATGTTCAAAAAAACAGTCCAATGAAAAAATTAATGATTCTCATAGGAATGACACTATATTTTTTACCGGTTGCCTCATTAGGTCAGAACCTAAGTCCAAAGAAAATTTTGGCTGCAGTGAGGCGGGTATCAAAACAAGGATTTTCCTCGGTAGTTTCAATTGAACCTTATGGTGCTGATGAACAAACTGCTTCGATTAGGTTCAGTGGTGTCGTTATTGACACAGCTGGCTACATATTGTCGTCAGCACATTCCATGATGCCTGGTCAGACCTATCAAGTGAGATTCCCGGATGGAAAGACATTTATGGCCAAGGGATTGGGGCGGATACTATCAAATGATGCCGGTCTGCTAAAAATCACAGGTGCCGGCACATGGCCATTCTCAAAAATGGGTCCACCAAGCCAGCTTATAGAAAATACGCCATGCATCGGCATTTCCTATGCTGGAAGTCTGGGATTAACTGTGCCAAATATCAGATTTGGCTATGTAGCTGAAGCCATTACAGAAGACGGATCCTTTCGTTCCACTTGTCTGATGGAGCCCGGTGATTCAGGAGGGCCAGTATTTGATCTAGCGGGCAATATAATAGGAATACACAGCCGGATAGAATTGGCACCAGACAGAAATTTTGAAGTCCCCGTGGGAACCTTCCAAAAAAACTGGAATGCTTTGCTGGACCCCCGGACCTATCAGACTGCGCCGGAAAGCAGTCCCGTCACCTCAGTTATATCCCCGTCAAAATTTCAGCGGACAGAAATACAACAAATCAACGAATCACTGAGAAAAAAAGAAATCGTTTATCAAAGAAGTGTATTGCAGGTCAGCAGTCAGTTGAAAGGTATCCCATCCTTGGCGCTCGGCACTTTAGTGAAACCAAAAGGGCCAATGTCAAAGAAAATTCCAATAAATAAGAGTTACGTGGTTAGTAAAAACTCATTGATAGGAGAACAACCTGTAGTGGTTGTCGGCAACAAACGCATTCAGGCTAAAGTACTCATGCGCGACATATTAGACGATCTAATATTGCTCGAAATAGACTACAAAATGAAGAACGGAGTCATATTATATCCCGCTTCAAACAATGAGAAAACCTATGATATAGGAACTTTTCTGATCTCTGTTCAACCCGGTCACAATGGCTATATCAGCGTCCTGGGAAATGCCGATGCAACTTTCGGTGTCTTAACGCAGCCAGGCCTCTTAAGGGCAGCAATCGAGATGAAAGACGGCCATGTAACCGTAAAAGATACATTGTCAACGAATCCGGTCAGTAAATCCATACTCCGGAACGGAGATCAGCTGCTATCCATCAATAATAAGAAAATTAAAAGTATTAGAGACCTGAGGGCGGAAACTTCGTATTTGCCCGGAAATGAAGTCTCTCTTGTAGTGATGAGGTTGGGTACGCGTGTGGAGATGCAAGCAAAACTATATTCAATAACTGATTTCGTTTTTCATATCGCAGACCAATTTACAGATGGCAAAAGCAAAATACGTTATGGCTTTAAGCATGTTTTCATCCATGATGGCCAGCTAAAGCCTTCAGAATGCGGAGGTCCAGTCTTTGATTCGAAAGGAAGATTCTATGGTATCAATATAGCGAGGTTTAGCAGATCCAGTACATTGGCTTTACCAGGAAAAATCGTGTCGGATTTTGTGATGATGGCATTTGATGCACTTGATTTGTAGATAAAAACATAAAATGCCAAGCCTTGGATTAAGAAACTTTGTAATCAACGTATCTATCAAATAAAAGGATTATCTTTTTTTACTTAAAAACCCACATATATTTAGTTTTCTCTATGTATTTATTAACATCAACACCATCATTGTAAAAATAATAGAGATATGCTTCACCTTCAGTTCTCTTTTCCATGAATAGAATTTTTAATTTGTGATATTTCCCCAGGAATGGAATTTCAAGTGGAACATCGACCAATCCTGCGCAATCCGCCCCGTATTTTTTCAATTCCTGCCCTTCAAAAATATTCATTTTGGTAGCGTCGAGGATATTGCTGCGCCCAATTCTTACTAATTCACCGTTTTTTTCTTCAAATAATGGTCGGGTGTCCAATAAATAGTTCAATTTCCTCGCGAAACTTTTGCTGGCATGACCGTAAATTACTGTATCACGAGAAATAGGTTCTGACTTAGGATACAAGGCGAAAGCAATGCTTAGATTATTAGAATCTTTAGGTTTAATTCCATAAAAAATTCCATCTAGGGGACGTGCATTGGCATGTGGTCTATACATTGTGCTGTCTACTATTTTTTCCTCTACCATTCCCTTTGGAAATTTAAATTTCATGTTCATTTGTTTGGAGTAGTAATCGAACATAAAAGACAGCCTTTCCTGACTAGCCGGAGCAACAAGCTGGCTAAAAGAAGCTGAAAAAATAAACAGGGAAAGGAAACTGAGAGTCATAAGTTTAAACTTCATAGCAACGTGATTTTATAAACTGTAGGTAATTTAAAGATATTTACCAAGTTTGATCCATTCTGTCAAATAGTTCTATAAGCCTATAATTACAGCCGTCCTGGCCTGGATCTGGTACCGGATTGGCGCCGGTCCATACCGTTTCAACTTCTCTTCCACTTCGTCTCGAGTTCTCCTTTCGTTCGGCGAAAGGTAAGGATATATAGAAGTGGTAGTGTAATAGAAGCGTAGCTGGGCAGTATGAACTCCGGGCCAACCCGGGATGTTTGCAAGGTCTTTGCGATCGGATTTACTTTTGAAAGCCACTTGGCAGATTGCCGAAATACTCTTGCTCAGTTACTGTTTGGTACCGTTAAAGAAAACGTGGGTTGATTTTACCTATGACCTAGCAGACATCATGATCTGAATGGTTTGAAATTCATAATGAAATGTATGCTGATCTGCTTAACTTAGCCGTGTATGAAAACAATAGGTCTCCTTTCAGATACACACGGGCATTTGGATGACGCTGTTTTCCGGCATTTTGAGGATTGTGACGAGGTCTGGCATGCTGGTGATTTCGGGCCTGGTGTTGCGGAGCGGCTTGCCGCTTTTAAACCGTTGCGCGGGGTATATGGCAATATAGATGGTAAGGAGATCCGTGCAGTTTATCCTGAGCACCTGAGATTTGATCTGGAAGGACTGGATGTCTGGATGACCCATATCGGCGGATATCCGGGAAAATATGCGCCGCAGGTGAAACCTGAAATATACACTAAGCCGCCGGGTTTGTTCATTTGCGGTCATTCGCATATCCTGAAGGTCATGTATGATAAAAAGATCAATTGTATGCACATCAACCCTGGAGCAGCCGGAAATTATGGCTGGCACCGCGTAAAAACTTTGATCAGATTTTGTGTGACAGCTGGTAAATTACATAACTTAGCCGCCATAGAGATAGGCAACAGGTAATGTATAATTTACACTAAGTATATGTCGGGCATCAAAACACTTGGCCAGTTCATTATTGAGAAACAGGCAGATTTTCCTTACGCAAAAGGCGAGCTTTCCAGATTGCTGAGGGACATCGGCATCGCGGCCAAGATCGTGAACAGGGAAGTCAGTAAAGCTGGCCTGGCCGATATACTGGGTGCTGCCGGAACAGTTAATATACAGGGGGAGGGCCAACAAAAACTGGATCTGTTTGCCAATACACAGTTCATTTCCGCGCTGACCAGCGGGGGCGAGTGCTGTGTGGTTGCCACTGAAGAGGAAGACGACCTGGTAAAGATCGATTCGCCGGTCTCCAAGAACGCAAAATATATTGTCTGTATCGATCCGCTGGACGGTTCTTCAAATATTGATTGTAATGTCTCCGTGGGGACCATCTTTTCTATTTACAGAAGAAAGTCTGCCTCGGGAAAGGCGACATTGGAGGATGTGCTTCAAAAAGGTACGGCGCAGGTGGCTGCCGGTTATGTGATCTACGGTTCTTCGACCATGCTGGTCTATACTACCGGGAAGGGAGTGAACGGTTTTACGCTTGACCCTGCTATTGGTGAGTTCTGCCTTTCTCATCCGGATATGAAAATTCCGGCGGGCGGCAATATTTATTCTATCAATGAGGGCAATTATGTACATTTCCCGGAGGGTGTAAAAAAATACCTTAAATATGTACAGGAGGAGGATCCTGAAACCAACAGGCCTTATACTTCCAGGTATATCGGTTCAATGGTCGCAGATATTCACCGCAACCTGATCAAAGGCGGGATCTATATTTATCCCACCACGGCTGCTTCTCCGGGTGGCAAGCTCCGGCTGCTTTATGAATGCAATCCTATGGCCTTCATCGTAGAGCAGGCAGGAGGTTCGGCTTCTGACGGTTTTGAACGCATACTGGATATTGATCCGCTTACCCTGCACCAGCGGACTGCTGTTTTTATCGGTTCCAGCGATATGGTATCTACTGCCGAGCAACTGATGGGCAGATAAATAGCTGTGTTTTTTCTTCTTCATGTACCGACATATTGACTTATTATTTATTGGTCAATGTTAGCTATGTCCTGTTTATCAATCTGTTTGAATTTGATGTGTGATCAATCTTTTACAAAAAAAAATTGAAAAAGTTGTTTTTTATTAAAAACATAATATGTATCTATGTATGTACAAATATAAGCCGGAATAACTAGTCGCCTGAAGGTGCCGATTTGTACGCATGGCTATTGACCAAATACTACAAACCAATAATAAACCTGTAAATAAACCTTTCACCGAACAAATTATGACGTATCGAAAAATTTTTACTTATCTGAGGATCAAATGCCTCTTATGCACGGTTCTGCTTGCGCTGCTGGGAACGGCAGCGGCGCTGGCACAAACCGGGGATGCCATTACGGGAAAAGTGACCGATTCTACCGGGCTTGCGCTTCCGGGTGTCAGTGTCCTGCTCAAGGGTACAAAGAATGGCGTAGTGACCAATGCCAATGGTACTTATGCAATCAATGTGCCCGAAAGAAAGGGGACGCTGGTTTTCACTTTCATCGGTTATAAAAGAATGGAGATCATTGTGGACGGCGATAAAACGGTCAATGCGACCATGGCTGAGGACAATGGGGCCTTGAACGAAGTCGTTGTTGTGGCATACGGCCAGCAGAAAAAGGAGAGCATGGTCAGTTCTATTACGGCCATCAACCCGAAGGAGCTGAAGGGACCGACCAGTAACCTGACGACCATGCTGGCGGGCAGGGTGTCTGGTATGGTTGCTTACCAGCGCAGCGGTGAGCCGGGCGCAGACAATGCCCAGTTCTTTATCAGGGGGATTGCTTCTTTTGGTTCCGGTAAGCTGGACCCGCTGATCCTGATCGATGGTATGGAATCGACGGGTACGGCGCTGGCCAGGCTCCAGCCGGATGACATTGCCGGTTTTTCCGTGCTGAAAGATGCTGCCGCATCTTCTTTGTACGGTGCCCGGGGTGCTAACGGGGTGGTGCTGGTCACGACCAAGTCGGGTGTCAGCGGCAAAACAAAATTTAATGTACGTTTTGAGAATTCGCTTTCTACCAATACCGATAATTTTCAGATGGCCGATAACATTACTTATATGAAGCTGGCCAATGAAGCGGTGCTGACCAGGAACCCCCTCGATGTGCTTCCCTATTCGCAGACCAAGATTGACAGGACAGCTGCGGGATTCAACCCCGTCTTGTATCCGAACAACAACTGGATGGACATGCTGATCAAGGACTATACCATGAACCAGCGTTTCAATATGAACCTTACTGGTGGCGGCCAGGCAGCACAATATTATATTGCCGGTACTTATAACCAGGACCATGGGGTCCTGAAATCTGAAAACAGAAATAATTTTGACAACAATGTCAACCTTAAGAGCTATCAGATCCGGTCCAATGTCAATGTAAAACTCACGCCAACTACCGAGGCCATTGTCAGGACTTCCGGAAGCTTTGATGACTATACCGGACCTGTGGGCGGCTATGACGAGAATGGAAACAGGATCAATGGCGGGGCAGTGGTCTTTGCTAGTACGCTGGCTTCCAATCCTGTAGCTTTCCCAGCTTTTTATCCTGCTTCTGCAATGCCTAAAGTAAATCATCCTCTCTTTGGCAATGCAGCGGTTTCTACGCAGGGTCCGGGTTACAATAATCCTTATGCGCAGATGGTTTCCGGCTTTCAGCAATACAATTCTTCCACGCTGAATGTACAACTGGAGATGAAGCAGGATTTTAAGTTTGTAACGCCGGGACTGAGCGCTAGGCTGATGACTTATACACAGCGGTATTCTTATTTTGATGTGAGCAGGGCTTATACGCCTTTTTATTATTCTGCCAATCCGACCAGCGCGGATGGCAATAGCTATAACCTCACCTTGCTGAACGAAGCAGATGCTACGGAATACCTGAATTATACTCCCGGAAGCAGGACCCAGAATACGACGACGTATATGGAGGCTGCGGTCAATTACAATAAGACCATTAAGGAGAAACATGTGATCACCGGCTTGCTGGTGACCATTCTCAGGAATTACCTGGATGCCAACGGGGGTGATCTTCAGGCTTCGCTTCCGTTTCGCAACCAGGGGCTTTCCGGAAGGTTTACCTATGGTTATGACAATCGCTACATCCTGGAAGCCAACTTCGGATATAACGGATCAGAGCGCTTTGCAGAGAACAACCGCTGGGGGTTCTTTCCATCAATCGGGGTTGCCTGGAACGTTTCCAGCGAAAAGTTCTTTGAACCGCTGACGGCTGTGGTTTCCAAGCTGAAGTTCAGGGCCACTTATGGCCTGGTGGGCAATGACCAGATCGGAAATGTCAATGACCGGTTCTTTTACCTTTCTAATGTCAACCTGAAAGATGATAACCGCGGTGCCTGGTTTGGTACTAATTTTACCTATACCAGGCCGGGGATTTCCATTTCAAGATATCCGAATGAGGCCATTACCTGGGAAAAGGCGAAAACTACCAATATCGGGATGGATTTGACGCTTTTTGGCAGCGCCAACCTGGTTGTCGATGCTTATCGCGAGCACAGGAGCAATATCCTGATGTCCAGGGCGAATATTCCAAATACCATGGGACTGGCCGCAGGTATCCAGGCCAATGTGGGCGAATCACAGGTCCAGGGCGTGGATATATCGCTCGATTACAATAAGAATTTTGGTAAAATGTGGCTGCAGGGCAGGGGTACCCTGACCTATGCAGCTTCTAAGCTCCTGGTCAATGAAGAACCGGATTATGCCAGCAACCTTTCCTATCTGTCCAGGGTAGGCAGTCCGCTGAACCAGGCTTATGGTCTGATCGCTGAACGTCTTTTTGTGGATGATGAGGAGGTGAAGAACTCGCCTTATCAAAACTTTGGTGAAGTAAGGGGCGGGGACATCAAGTATCGCGATGTGAACGGTGACGGGCAGATCACCTCACTGGATGTAGTGCCGCTCGGACTGCCTACCACGCCGGAGATCATTTATGGCGTTGGGCTGTCTGCCGGATATGGCAATTTTGACATCAGTGGTTTCTTTCAGGGTTCAAGCAGGTCTTCTTTCTTTATCGATCCGGCAAGTACCACGCCCTTTGTCATTAACGGAGGCGCACAGAACGGTTTGCTGAAAGCGATCGCCGATAATCACTGGTCTGAAGACAACAGAAATGTCAGGGCCTTCTGGCCGCGCCTGAGCCCTACCGTCAGTGCCAATAATACCCAGGTTTCAAACTGGTGGATGCGGAATGGTGCTTTCCTGAGGCTAAAAACTGTCGAGATCGGCTACAACTTTACTGAAAAGGCACTGAAGCGGTTTGGTATGACCGGTATCCGGGTTTACGCCAATGGCAGCAACCTGTTTGTAAAGGGGAGTTTTGACCTGTGGGATCCCGAGCAGGGCAGCAACGGACTGGGATATCCCATACAGAAGGTTTTCAATTTTGGTGTCAACTTACAATTTTAATCTATCTGACAAATGAAAATCAATAAAAATAAACAGATGAACCTATTCTATAAATATATACTGTTTACAGCGGCATTTGCCATGGCGGCCCTGGTTTCCTGTAAGAAAAGTTACCTGGATGTGGTTCCGGACAACGTGGCTACCATTGACAATGCTTTTGCCAACCGGATCGAGGCAGAGAAATTTTTGTTCACATTGTATAATAACCTTCCCCAGGAGGGGCATCCGGAAACCAACCCGGCAATGAACACCGGCGATGAGTTCTGGATCTACTGGCCGATCAGCGGGGAAGATTACTGGTCGCTCGATCCTTATGATATCGCGCGCGGTCTTCAGAATAAGGTTTCGCCAAAGATGAATTACTGGGACAGGTTTGATTCTAAATCTATGTGGGAGGGGATCAGGAACTGTAATATTTTCCTGGAGAATATTTACAAGCCGATCGATCTTGAACCGTATATGCGCGACCGCTGGATCGCAGAGGCTAAATTTCTGAAGGCTTATTTCCACTGGTACCTGTTCAGGATGTACGGGCCGATTCCGATCGTGGACAAAAATCTGCCCATCACTGCTTCTATCGATGAGGTGAAGGTGAAGCGGCAGTCTGTGGATTCTGTGGTCAACTATATTTCCAACCTGCTGACCGAAGCTGCGGGCGATGGCGTGAACGGTCTCCCAGACAAGATCACCAGCCTGGCTACGGAACTGGGCAGGATAACCAGGCCTGCGGCGCTGGCAATTAAAGCGAGGCTTCTGGTCACTGCTGCCAGCCCGTTGTTCAACGGCAATACGGACTACAATAATTTTAAAAATTCGGATGGTTCTGCTTTGTTCAATCCTACTTATGATGAAGGCAAATGGGCAAAGGCTGCTGAAGCTTGCCGTGAGGCCATCCAGGTGGCTGAAGCGGCAGGTATAAAGCTGTATCATTTTGTGCCCGGTACTTTTGACGTGGATGATGATACGAAAACTGAGATGAGCATACGCAATGCGGTTTGCGAAAAATGGAACAGTGAGCTGATTTGGGGCAGTACTTCTTATGGGAACCCGACCAATGCCGTACAGCTGTATGCCTGTCCGCAGTTGCAGACCACTTATGTCAACCTGAGCCTGAAGGGACAGCTGGCGCCGACAATGAAAATGGCCGAGTTGTTCTATACTAAAAACGGGGTGCCGATCACCGAAGACAAGACCTGGGATTACGCACACCGGTTTGATCTGAGGGCCACAACGGATGCTGATAAGGGATTGCAGGCCAATTACCAGACGGTGGGGCTTCATTTTGACCGGGAACCGCGTTTTTATGCGGACATTGCTTTTGATGGCGCAAAATGGTTCATGGCTGATGGCAATCATGATATCCAGAGCAAACTGGAGCAGCCTGCGGGCAAGAAGCAGAGCCGTTTGTATTCGATAACGGGTTATTATGCCAAAAAACTCGTTAACTGGAACCTGGTGGAAACCACTTCGGGCATCACGTTGGAGTCTTATCCCTGGCCGGTCATGAGGCTAAGTGATCTGTATCTTTTGTATGCTGAGGCATCCAACGAAACTGGTGACAGGACTACGGCGCTGAACTATCTGAACAAGATCAGGGAGCGGGCCGGGTTGAAAACGGTAGAAAGTTCCTGGGATGATTTTTCTACTAAGCCGGAAAAGTATAAGAACCAGCTTGGGCTCAGCGAGATCATCCAGCAGGAGCGTATGATCGAAATGGCATTTGAAGGCAGCCGCTTCTGGGACCTCAGGAGATGGAAAATCGCCGGACAAGTGTTGAACCAGCCGATCTATGGATGGGATATTGTCAGGTCAAGCTATGAAGATTACAACCGGAGGGTGTTGTTGTTCAACCAGACCTTTGTCAGTCCGCGGGACTATTTCTGGCCGATCAGTGAAGGCAATTTCCTGGTCAACCCGAAACTTGTTCAGAATATGGGCTGGTAATCATAGAAATTTAGTAGGATCAGTTTAAGAATCGAAAAAATGAAGAGAATTTTATATACAATGGGTACGGGGCTGCTGATCATAACAGCCGTACTTTCCTGCAAGCAGACTGAGCTGGCCACTTTTGTGGATGACGGGGTGGCGCCCGGACCGGTAAGCAATGCTACCGTAGAAAACCTGAGCGGTGCTGCAAAGATCACTTATCAGCTGCCTCCTGACGGGGATCTTTTATATGTGAAGGCCATTTATGTGTCCAGACAGGGCCAGGAAAGGGAAACAAAGGTGAGCTATTACAACAACAACCTGACGGTACAGGGCTTTGGGGATACCAGCGCTTATGAGGTCAGGTTATATGCGGTGGACCGGGGCGAGAATGTCTCTGCGCCGCTATCGGTTACGGTACATCCTAAAAAAGCACCTTTTATGCTGGTGCGTGACAGTCTGGAAGTGAGTCCTGATTTTGGAGGCATCAATGTGCTTTATAAAAACAAAACTGAGGATAATCTTGCGATTGTTTTGCTTGCAAATGATTCACTGGGCAATTTTGTGCCGATCAATACCAGCTATACCAATTTAAAACAGGGGGTGTTCAGTACCAGGGAGCTTGCGGCGGAGGATACCAAATTTGGTATTTATATCCGCGACCGCTGGGGCAATATCTCTGATACGCTCATTACTACGCTCAAGCCTTTGTTTGAAGTGAAGCTGGACCGGACAATGATGAAGGGGCTTACCCTCCCTACTGATGCCCCGCTCGGTTATGGTGGTGCCATTTCTTTCTTGTTTGATGGTGATCTGGGCAATAATGGCTATTACCATACCGGTGATGCTGCGAAAATGCCGCAATGGTTCACGTATGATATGGGGCAGGAGGTTAAGCTGAGCCGGATGACCTGGTTCATGCGTCAGGGTTTTTATTACAATCTGCACAATCCGCGCAAGGTGGAGATCTGGGGCACGAATACGCCGGATCAGGACGGCAGTTTTACCAGTTGGGTGTTGCTGGCCACGCATGAACAGATCAAGCCTTCGGGCCTGCCTGCGGGACAGCTTTCGAACGCAGACAATGATGCGGCCAATGCAGGCGAGACGATTACCTTCCCGGCTGATGCACCTAAGGTAAGGTACATCAGGTTCAAGACCCTGAGGAACTGGTCTGATGGTACTTACGTCAATTTTAACGAGATCTACATGTGGGGAGATCCTCAGTAATAACTAACCGGATGATAATATATAACAGAGAAATCATGAAAATAATCAAATATATAGCTTGTCTCCTGCTTGCTGCCGGTGTTTTTGCTGCCTGCACCAAGGAAGACGATTATAAGAAATTTACGGAGGGGGGAGAGATCACTTATCCTGCAAGGGCAGATTCTATTATTGTCCAGCCGGGCAACAAGCGGATCCAGCTGAGGGTAGTGCTGGGTAGTGACCCATCGATCAGTAAGGTAAAGGTTTACTGGAACAACCGGGCTGATTCTACGGAGATGGCCGTAACCAGATCGACACCCAGTGATACGGTCAATGTGCTGATCAGCGGACTGAGTGAGGGTGTTTACAATTTTGAGGTCTATACCTTCAATCAAAAGAATGATATTTCTGTGGTTAAGAATGCTACGGGCAGTGTGTATGGCGATAGTTTTGCCAGTACATTGACCAATCGTGCCATCAGGGAGATCACGCAGGCGGAGAATGGAAATGCGGTGATCAGCTGGATGGCTGCGCTTGCTGGTGAAAGGTCCATAGAAATGACGTATAAGGATTTGAACGGCCATGATAAGACGGTATTTGTTCCGGGCGGGGAGATGGTGACTGAGATTGCAGATTACCAGGACAAGACCGCGCTTTCTTACCGTTCGGTCTTTGTTCCGGACAGCAATGCTTATGACGAGTATAAGATGGATTTTGAGACGGTGACGCTACCTGTGTTCGAGCGCCAGTTTCCCAAGGCCGGGTTTGCGGAACTGATTCTTCCCACCGATGTGCTGGAAGGCGGGTTTGGCTGGCTCATGCCTGCTTTATGGAACGGGACTTATGAGGGCAATGGTTTTGCGACCCAGCCCGGCAAGCCGCTTCCCGTCTGGTTTACTTTTGACATGGGGATTTCTTACAAGATCAACAGGTTTGTTTTCTGGATGCCGAGCGACCGGATCTTTAACCTGGAGGCGGTCAGATCTTTCGAGATCTGGGGAAGCAATGATCCCGCACCCGATGGAAGCTGGGACAGCTGGACTTTGCTGAGGATCTGCGAAGTTCTGAAGCCTTCGGGGGCGCCGCTGGGTACCAATACCGATGCTGACGTGGCCGCTGCTGCTGCGGGCCAGGAATTTATCATGCCTCCGGGTGTGCCTAAAACGCGGTATATCCGCATCAAGGTGCTTTCAAACTGGGGTAACGGTGCTTTCCAGGCTTTGGGTGAGTTTTCATTTTATTCTAAAGAACGCTGATTTCTAACTAAATTGACCATTGCCTGCGGGCAAATACGATCCGATGAAATTTAAAACAATAATAAATGCGGTTGTGCTGCTGATATCCTTTGGGTTTAATGATGCTTATACCCAGTCTGCTTCATTGCCGTCGGGTTCTGCCAGTGAGGCAAGATCATTGCTTCCGTTGGCAGATTCTGTAAAGCATATGGCCGAACGGCTGATCGGCACTGGTTTTACCGCTGGCGACGGTTACGGTGAGGTATGGATACGTGATTTTAATACTTTTATGAATGTGGCCTGCAAGGTCAATGATAAGGCGGCCATCAAGAAGCACCTGATCACTTTTTTCCAGTTCCAGCAGCCTGACGGCAGTATCCTGGACGGGTATGTCCCTAATCCGAAAGGTTCGGGCGTGCCTTACAATTATTACCATTCGGCACTGGCGCCGGGGTATGCGGGCCATAAGAATACGGTAGAGACCGACCAGGAGAGTTCATTGGTTCAGGCTGTTGCCAAATACATCAGGAGTACGGGCGATCAGGGCATTCTGAGTGATACCGTGGCGGGCGGCAGTGTCCAAAAGCACCTGGAGGAGGCCATGCAGTTTTTGCTGAAGCAGCGTTTCAATGCGGAATATGGTTTGATCTGGGGTGCGACGACTGCCGACTGGGGCGATGTGCAACCAGAGCATGACTGGGGTGTGGAGATCAATGAAGATACCCATAAGGCTATTGATATTTACGACAATGCCATGTTTGTGATCGCCATTAACGATTATCTGGACATTGCGAAAATAAACTCAAAGGAGCGTAAATACTGGGAAAAGACCAGGGCGGATCTAAAAAAGAATATCCGCAGGCATTTGTGGGATGCGAAGCGCGACAAGTTCAGGCCGCACATTTACCTGAACGGCTCACCTTTTCCGGCTTCGCTGGATGAAGCGGCGATCTATTATCATGGGGGCACGACCATTGCGATGGAAGCTGGCCTCTTGAGCCGGGCAGAAGTCAAAGAGGCTTATATGAAGATGCAGGAAAATGTGAAGAATGCTGATGCGGCTACCATTGGCCTGACTTTGTATCCTGTCTATCCGGCGGGTACGTTTAAGAATGGCGGAATGGGTCCTTATTCTTATCAGAACGGGGGCGACTGGACCTGGTTTGGAGGCCGTACCATTGAACAGCTGATCCGTTATGACCTGGTTCCTGAAGCTTGTGAGGGCTTAAAGCCTATGCTCGAGCGCGTGATCAGGAACGGGGGTTTCTACGAATGGTACACTCCGGATAACCAGCCAAAGGGTTCTTCAAGTTTCCGGGGCGAGGCTGGTGTGCTCTGGACGGCAATTACTGCGCTTCGGGCTAAGGTAAAATAAGAGGGATTGAAATGTTAAAAATCATCGGAAGAACTGAACAGAATTGGAATTGAAATGAACAAGATAAAAATTAAAAGGGCTTTTGTTGCCGGAATATTGGTTGCAGGGGCGGTTATTTCCGGTCCGCTGCTGGCTGCTGCGCAGCAAACCATCTGGCAGATTGGCAAGAATGACAATAAAAGTGATGAAATGGCCCTGGCTCCTTCAGGTTACAAGGATTTTTTAAGCCATGATTTTGGATGGGAGGACCGCTATTTCCTGGTCGGATATTCTGATGTCAAAAAGGACTGGCCTTATGTGCTGCCGGGCCCTGCCGATGGCTGGGGCGGAACAGGCGGTACTTCCGGCATCAGAACGCACAATGCCAATATCCTGTTTGGCATCAAAGATCTGCCGGCAAAAGGACAATGGAAGCTGGTAGTGGACCTGCTGGGTTATCAGAGTCCGAGGCCGCCCTGGCTGAAGATCACGGTCAACGGCAAGGCGTTTTTAAAAAAGCTGCCTGACCGGGGACCGGATCATACTGTGGAGGGGGACCTGAGCAATGCAAAGGAATACCTTGTGGAAGTACCGCTAGAAGCTGGCTTGCTGAAAAAGGGTGGCAACGAGGTTTTAATGACCAGCCTGGAGGGTTCATGGCTGGTCTTTGACCAGGTGAAACTGATGGGGCCTTCAGGGGTCGTGCTGATCTCGCCAAAGCAGCTTTTCCTGAGAAATGTCCGCGCGGCAGAATATGAGATCGAGGAGAATGGTAAAAGATATCAGCCCTTGCTGGTGGATGCGCAGCATTTGAGCAATAAGCCTGTTCTGACCGTTAAACTGGACGGAAAGCAGGTTTTCAGCGAGCGGCTGGACAGTGCCAGGTACCAGTTTGAGGTGCTCATGCCCGCCGTGGTGGCTGCAAAGCTGAGTAAATATGAAATTTATGCGGATGGTGCGCTACTGGAGAGCGGAACGGTGAAGCGTTCGGCCCGGCAGCCTTTTACGCCTGCCGATTATGTCGATACAAAAATGGGTACGGCGCATTCCAGGTGGATGATCGCGCCCGGACCCTGGATGCCTTTCAGCATGGTCAAGCTGAGTCCTGACAACCAAAATCCGGGCTGGCAGGCGGGTTATGACCCTATCTATGAGAGCGTGGGTACTTTCAGTCACATTCATGAATGGACCATGGCAGGACTGGGCACACTCCCTGTGAATGGCCCGCTAAAGATCAAAGGCGGCGACCAGCGTGCTGAAGGGGAGGGGTATCGTTCTAAGATCGACAAGGCTACGGAAGAAGCGCCCATTGGCTATTATAAGGTGATGCTGACAGATTATCACATCAAGGCAGAGCTCACTGCCACCACGCGCTGCAGCTTTCAGCGTTATACTTATCCAAAAGCTACCGATTCCAGGATCATGATCGATCTGCAGATCCCGGCTGAGTACCGGTACCAGTTGAAGGATGTAACGCTGAGAAAGGTAAGCGACCGCCGTATTGAAGGGGTGACCCGGCAGTTTACGCCGGGCGCATGGTCGGGCGATGTGAACCAGGATTATAAGGTCCATTTTGTGATGGAATTTGACCGGCCGATCCGT